>Ga0209518_1000063_pt1 | contig 151087 bp, 174 predicted proteins | sample RifGroB1_FD_183993 | JGI IMG/M metagenome (GOLD analysis project Ga0209518, IMG submission 183993) | Groundwater microbial communities from Rifle, Colorado, USA - Groundwater B1 (SPAdes) (version 2) | ecosystem: Environmental > Aquatic > Deep subsurface > Groundwater | place: Rifle, Colorado...
AAATCTGGAGGGATAACCGGGAGAACTTTGAGAATCGTCCAAGCGGGATTGACTTCGGCTCGGCGCATACCGTCCACCACCCGCAAGCGTTTGGTGGCTTTGATGTGGCGCTGGCCGGTAGTGGAAGTGACCTCCTGGCGCAGGTCGGCTGCCAATTTAGCTAAATCAATTTGAGAAATAACCGCTAAGACGGCTTCGGCACCCATGCCCACCTCAAGAAATTCGGCGGCTTTGTGTTCTCCCAACTTAAGATATTCATCTTCGGTGAGAATGCTGGCTACGTTAAGGTTTTTGACGATATCTGTCAGGCGCTGGAACAGGACCTGGGTAGCTTGATCTTCAGCGGCTTCGGCGTCGTGCAAATTCTGGGTGGTTTGTTTGAGTTTGAGCTGGAGCTGGTTTTCGGCCAGAGCTTTGGCGTCTTCGTTGAGATCCGAAGTGAGCAGAGCCTGCAAATCGTTGTCTGACTCGGTTTGTGCGGCAGCAACTTTGGCGGCTGTATCGGACTTAATTTTGGCCCGGGCTTCTTGAGACTCTTTTTGTAAGCGTTCCAAAATTACGGACTGTTCTTTAGGGTCGACGGAGGTGACTATATACTGGGCAAAGTAGATGACGGATTCCAAAGCCTTGGGGGCGACGTCCAAAAGTAAAGAGAGTTTGGAAGGGGCACCTTTGAAATACCAGACGTGGGCTACGGGGCAGGCGAGGGTGATGTGCCCCATACGCTCACGGCGAACCCGGGATTGAGTAACTTCCACGCCACACTTGTCGCAAATGATGCCCTTGTAGCGGATACGCTTGTATTTGCCACAATAACACTCCCAGTCCTTAACCGGACCAAAAATACGTTCATCGAATAAGCCGTCTTTTTCGGGGCGGAGAGTGCGGTAGTTGATAGTTTCCGGCTTGGTGACCTCGCCATGAGACCATTGTTTGATGATATCGGAAGAGGCCAGCTTAATTTGCAGGCCGGTAAAGTCTAAAATATTTTTGAATGAATCTTGATGGTCTACAGGTTTGGTAGTCATTCTACAATTACGGGTTCAACCGTTTTGAGCTGAACTCCCTGGGGAATAACTTGCAAGCCCAGGCTTTGCAGCTCCTTGACTAGGACATTGAAAGATTCAGGTACGGAGGAGCTGGGAATTTCGGTGCCCTTGACGATGGCTTCAAAAGCTTTGGCCCGGCCGACCACGTCGTCGGATTTGATGGTGAGCATTTCCTGTAAAGTAGCGGCGGCCTTGTGCGCTTCCAAACCCCATACTTCCATTTCTCCCAAGCGCTGGCCACCCATTTGGGCCTTGCCGCCCAGAGGCTGCTGGGTGATTAAAGAATAAGGACCGGTGGAACGAGCGTGGGTTTTGTCCTCCACCATGTGAGACAGCTTGAGAATGTAGCCTACGCCAACCACCGTGGTCTGTTCATAAGGAACCCCGGTGCGGCCATCTATGAGAGTGGTTTTGCCAGAAACCGGCAAATTAGCCTCTTGGAGACTCTGGGCAATTTGGTCTTCGGAAATTCTGGAAAAAACAGGGACCCCGACGGTTTGTTTCAAGGCGGTCATGGCCCAACCCAAACGAGCTTCCAAAAGCTGGCCGAGATTCATACGGGCCAAAACAGAAAGCGGGGAAATTATGATATCGATGGGCGTGCCGTCGGCCAAATGCGGCATGTCTGCCACGGGCACGATTTTGGAAATGACGCCTTTGTTGCCGTGCCGGCCGGCCAGTTTATCGCCGACAGTAATTTTCCTTATTTGGGCTACTTTGACTACCACGCGCTTGTGCGTACCGGGAGGGAGTTCGTCCCCGGTGTCCCGGTCTAGAATTTGAACGTCGACCACAATGCCCCGTTCGCCATGAGGCATGCGCAGCGACGTATCGCGGACATCTCGGGCTTTTTCACCAAAGATGGCCCGGAGTAATCTCTCCTCGGCAGAGAGTTCAGTTTCGCCTTTGGGAGCAATTTTGCCCACCAAAATATCGTTGGGGCGGACTTCTGATCCAACGGTGACGATACCGCCTTCGTCCAGATTGGCCAAGTAGCTTTCTCCGACGTTGGGGATATCCCGGGTAAGTTCTTCTGGGCCCAACTTGGTGTCCACCACATCGGCTTCGTAGCTTTCAATGTGAATAGAGGTCAGCAAATCCTGGGTGACTAACCTATCGGAAATAACAACTGCGTCTTCGTAACCCAAGCCGTCAAAGGGGGTATAAGCGATAATCAAATTTTGGCCCAAAGATAGTTCTCCACCGGCGGTGGCCGGGCCATCGGCCAGCAGGGTGTCGGAGGTGATTTTTTGGCCAGGAGTAACAACCGGTTGCTGGTTGTAACACGTACTGTGGGACGTGCGTTTGAATTTGGTGAGATAATAGGTCTGCAAATTCCCTTTGAAGGAAATGTTTTCAGTGCTGGGAGGAAGAAGTGATTTTTTGGCCAACTTGACCACAATCTTTTGGGCGTCGACGAAAGTCACAGTGCCGGGAAGAGTAGCGTAGACTGCCCAGCCCATGGCAGCGGCAATATCTTTTTCCATGCCAGTACCCACCACCGGCGCTGACGGATGAAGCAAGGGTACGGCTTGAGACTGCATGTTGGTGCCCATGAGGGCCCGGTTGGCGGCGTCGTTGGCCAGGAAGGGAATCAAGGCAGCCGAGGTGCCCACTACCTGGCGGGGAACTACATCGACAAAATCAACTTGAGAAGAAGGGCCTTCGGTGAAGATGTTGGCGTGCCGGATGGGTACCCAATCATCGGTGATATAACCTTTGGCGTCGACTTTGATGTCACAGTAGGAAATGCGATACTGCTCTTCGTCGTCGGCGGTTAAGTAAACAATCTCGTCGGTCACGTGGCGTTTGACGATCTTGCGGTAAGGAGCCTCCAAGAAACCGTATTCATTGACCCGGGTATAGAGAGATAAGTAGGTGATAAGGCCTATGTTTGGACCTTCCGGAGAGCGGACGGGGTCGATGCGGCTGTATTGGGAAGCGTTGATGTCGCGGATGGAAAACGAGGCCCGTTCGCGGGTCAGTCCGCCGGGGCCAAACACAGACAGACGGCGGAGATGGTCGATTTCGGACAAGGGATTGGTCTGGTCCAAAATTTGGGACAATTGGGAACTTCTGAAAAATTGATTGACGGCGGAAATCACCGGGCGGGCGTTGACCAGCTGGGTGGGGCTGACCAACTCTTCGGTGGAAACCAGGCTCATTTTTTCGCGGATGGCCCGCTCCAGACGCAACAATCCTTCGCGAAAAGCCGTGGCGGCTACTAATTCACCCACCCGTCTGACTCGGCGGTTGGCTAAATGATCAATGTCATCAATGTGACCAATCCCTTGGGCCAGACCAACTAAGTACTTAATGGTGGCTACCAGATCGTCACGAGTGAGGACTCGGGAATCGGAAGTAGTCCCGAGGCGCTTGTTGATTTTGTAGCGGCCGACAACCCCCAGGTCATAGCGGCGGGGATTGAAAAAGAGATCATAAAGAAGTTTCTGGGCATTTTCCAATACCACTGGCTCGCCGGGACGCATTTTTTTGTAAACTTCAATGAGAGCGTCCTCGGTAGTTTTGGTGGTATCTTTGGCCGCAGCGGCTTCTAACCCATCAGGGTACTCTGACAAACCCATGGCCCGGAGGATGGTGGTGGCTAAAAATTTACGGCGGCGGTCAACTCTTATTGAGATGACGTCGGATTTGGAAACTTCGAATTCCAGCCAGGTGCCGCGGATGGGCCGCAGTTCTGCACTATACAGCAGTTTGCCGGTGGCGGCGTCCAGCTCGGAACCAAAGTAAACTCCCGGGGAACGGACAATTTGGTTAACGACAGCCCGCTCGACGCCATTAATAACGAATGTCCCTTGGGGAGTCATCTGGGGGATATCTCCCAAAAAAACCTCGGTGGACGAGGTTTTTTTGGTTTGCTTATTCGTGAGCTTGGTGTGAATACGTAAAGCTGAAGAATAAGTAAGGCCCTTGCGGGTGGCCTGAAGAGGAGAAAGGCCGGGTTTCTCGATAGAGTACTGGCCAAACTCCAACAGCCAGTTTTTGCCAGTAAAATCTTCGATGGGGGAAATTTCAGCGACGGCTTCTTTGATACCGTCACTAATAAACCACAGCCACGAGTCAAGTTGGATCTGAGTCAGATTGAGGGGAGGAAGGTGGGTGGGTTCCTGTCCCCAGATGAGACGGCGAGATACAGGCATCTAAGCGCAAAAGGCCCCTTCGGTATCTCTACCGCTTGGGGTTTCTAAGCTGGTTAAGGTTATATCAGCGGGTAAGATATTTGTCAATATTCAAATTGTGTTCTTCGATGGTGACGGCATAATGACTGGTTCCGTCCGGAGCGTGCAAGTAGAACCAATATGGGGTGGTTTGAGGCCGCCGGACGGCTTCGATGGCAGCCAGACCAGGATTGGCAATGGGGGCGACTGGCAGACCGATATGCTGATAGGTATCTTTGGCCACATCGACCTGAAGGGGCCAATTGGCTTTGAGACGCTTAAGAAGAATCCCGGCTACAATGGGACGGTCGGCTGTGGTTTTGGTTTCCCGTTCAACCAACGACGCCAGAATTAAAGAATCCTGGTCGATGAAACCTACCTTGCGATTAAAAGTGGCAGTCAGGGTATCGACAATATCCGCCGGCGTGGCGTAAGTGGGAATAAGGTAGGTATCGGGAAACAGCCGACCTTCGAGTGTCGCTGTCAGAGACAAAAAGGTGGCGGTATCAAAATTCTCGAGATTGGATGCTAGGCGGGTAGCGATTTGCTCCCGGCGCCAACCCTCGGGAATAGTAACCCAAATATCCCGGGGGCCTGCGGTAAGCGAAGTAAGAAGATTTTTTAGATCGGTGGAGGGCGAGAGCAGATATGTCCCGGCTTTGATTTTTTTGTCCAGCCCCGAAAGGACAAAATATATCTTGGCCACACTGGGTGATCTGATAAATTTTTGATCAAAAAGGGCTTGGGAAACTGCCGAGGCGGATTGATTGGGGACGATGATGAACGGGCGGTGCTGATCCGAAGACAGATCTAGAGGAGAAAGCTCCCGCGTCCACCAGGCAAAACCCACTAAAGAAGCTAAAGCCAGAGCGACAAACAAACCTGCCAGAAATTTCACGGTGTTAGACCTCCTCAAACAAGGCCCGACGGTATTTGGAATCTTGGGACTCTCTGATGAAAATACGGCCACACTTTTTGCAGGTGACTTTAGTGCCTTTGGGGTGTTTGACAGATTTTCCCAGAGACAAATCAGTGCCGCAACCTACACATCGGCCTTGGGACAACAACCAAGCTTGGACTGGAGCAATGACATTCTTAAACATTAGGCTGACTTTACAGGTTTTGGTTTGGGGAGTCAATCCCTTCGACTCCGCTCAGGATTGATGCTGAGCCTAAGCCGAAGCATCAAGCCAAGATTGAAGCATGATGGTAGCTGCAACAGCGTGTTCGTGCGTCCGGCGTTTTTTTTGGGTGGTGTGCAACAATAATAGTCTGGCGTCGTGAGAAGAAAGGGTTTCATCAGTCCGGTGTACCGGGGCTAAATCCGATAATTTATCCAAAAAAACTTCCGGACAATCCCCCACTACCACCGCGTCAATTTGGTGATCCAAAATCAGTTGTTTAATTAATTGAACCGCCTTAGCGGTTTTTACAGTTGTCAGCGGTTCGGCCAACGGACCGGTAGCCAACGCCACCCCAATTTTGACCTCTCCATAGTCAAGCCCTAAATAATTCATGGGCCTTTGTTTCATTTGATTTTTCAACTAACAATCGTACTCCTGTAAAACTAGGTTGGAATGGAAATTGGGCTAGTCCACCTTCATCATCAGCTGAAATAATGCATTTAATTCCATTTGCTTCGAGTAATCCCTTGGAAACTCCGGCTTCATGGCGGGTGTTAAAAGTTTTTATGACTGTCCAATTCATGGGTCAATTATAAACTAGTTTACGAGTTCGGCGCGGGATTTGACAGATCAGTTGAATTGGTTTTAGGGGACTAGTTTGTGTTGTTTTGGGGTCCATGCTGGTGTGCAGGGTATAAACATTACTAAGTTTCCTTCCCAATAATATTTTTCACCAACCTCGATTAAAACTACATCGCCCTTCTTTAATCTGACTGTTTTATCTTCAACAACTAATTTTCCAGACCCCTCGACAACGTAACCCACTTCTTTGCACTCAGTATTAACTGCTCTACCATTTTCAGGATAGCGTCCGTTTAACTTAATAACGGCTGCATTTATATCTTTATCACCTAATGAATATTCTAGTGCCATGCATGAATTGCTGTTTTTAAACTCTTTTGCTTGTTCTAATTTTGCCTTTTTCATACTGTTTGTCTTTTTATTTTTTTATAACCTAATTAACCAGTTCTGCGCGGGCGACGAAGCGGCGCAGATATGTACCCAAGGGGACACAGGTGACCAGAGTGAGCTCGTGTTTGTCGTAGCGCTGGGCGAGAATTTCAATTTGGGAAGGTTCAACTTCGGCAGTACTTCTGACCACATATTTGTAAGTCACGCCGTCGTACTGAATGACGATGGCGTCACCGACTTTGATTTTGGGCAGAGGAACAAAAACTGATAGCGGGTCGTTGGGTTTATACAGCTGGGGCAGGGTGGAATGACCAAAAATAACTGTATTGCCATAATCTCCAGGAATGGCGGTGCCAGGAAATTGGATGGCGTTCTTTTTGAGATCGGTGCCGTTGATTTCGACGGGGACATCGCGGAGATTAAGTTTGGGAATAGATAAGGTATAGAAGCGGACGCGGCTGGCTGTGGGAGTAGTATTGGCCGCAGGAAACCAAGAAGTGGGCTGGGTGTAATCCGGAGTGGTAACTCCCAAGATGTTGGCCACGTACGGAGCGGGGACCAAAGCCACGGCAGTAGGATCCAGCAACTTGGGCCGGAAACTGAAACTTAACTGGGACAGGCCGATGGGCAAAAAGACACTTAAGAGAAGAAATAGGCCCACAATGACAAAAGACAAAGAAAAAAAACGGCGCATTACTTCAAGGGACGGACAGAAACAGTAATATTTTTAGAGATGCGGGGTAAAGTGGCTAAGAATGCGGGCATTTTGGGAGAAATAAGAATGTCGATTTGACCCACGGCTGGCAGGGATTGGAGATACTCTTTGGCCCGGTCGGGGTATTTGCCGGTAAGATCTTTGGCAATTTGGCTCACGTCCATTTGGGGTAATAACTGGGCGGCAACATGTACCTGGAAAGTCGCGGTGGTTTTGTCGGCTTTTTTGACGGCCATGCTCTGGGTAACGTCGGTGTCGAAAACATACCCAGCAGGAATTTGAGGATTAACTTGGGCATCGATGATGGACTGGAGTTCGGATTTAGAAACCACCAGACCACGGGCGGTAGCGGAAAGCTTAAGAGTTACATTATCTGCCTCTTCGTCTACTTTGTGATCAAAACTTTCAGAGAGCGATAGGAGACTTATGGATTCGGTGATAAGTTGGTCTTCGGAGCTGACTTTTTGAGATAATTCATCCTTGGCTATGCTTTTCAAGCTTTCGGACAGGTCAGCACGAAGTTTGGCCGCATCATCCTTAGACACCACTTTGGCTTGCCGACTGGTCCCGCCGGAAATGGCGGCGTCGTTCTTGGCGGCGGTTTCGGTTTCGGCATACGTGCCAACTCTGAAAACTGTGCCCGCTGATAAATTGTAGTCTCCTCCAATTTGCGAGGCAGTGATTTTGGCCACGGCCTTGGCAGGTTGTGGATTAAAAACATCACCGCTACCTGAAGCCACTGCAACTGTTTCGTCTAGAACAAATTTCAGACCCGACGGTGAAGTGAGTATAGTCCCGGCAGGAAAAGAACGAGCAGTCTTGGCGTTGTTGGCTATAGAGACTGCCCCCGTGGCTTTGTCGCCCACTAATTTGGATCCGGTAGTAGAAATGGATTTGTCTGCTGATACTGCGGCCTCCATACTTTCGGCCGGCAAATCTTTGCCGCCGGCTACTAGCTCAAATTGATGCTCGAGGTTTTTGGGAGTGACGAACAAAATCACTTCGGCCTTGGGCAAATACCAGTAAGCTGCAGTCAATCCGCCAATCATTACTGCAAGCACCAATACGGAAATGGCAGCCATTGCGGGCAGTTGAATCCTGGGGAGTTTAAACTCCGGAAGCCGAATGTGGGGAAGGCGGAGTTTGGGTTTGGGAGTCGGAGGCGGGGGTGGGGGTGGTGGGGGTGAGGGTGCCGGCGGAGGCGGGGGTGGAGATTGGGTAATGATATCCACATCTTTAACAAAACCCAGGTCAGCTGCAGAATGGGCTGGTTCAGAAACGGTCTCTTGTTCCACGGCCGTCTCACTAGCAGAATTAATGAGGCCGGTGGCCTGAGCCACCTCGGACCCACCAGAGAGAGCGATGGCCCGGATAGTGAAATCCGACGGCAATATTTCGACTTTGGGAAAATGCAGGAAAGGCAGGTGTTTGGTAGGAGCCTGCCAGGGATGGGCAAGAAGCAGTTGCTTGATCTCCTCTAAATCTATGCCGGAATCGTAGAGCAACATACGCGAGGGCAGCATATCGATATCGGAAAATCTGGACAGACCCTCGACTACATCATCTGCCAAATGGGCACTTTTGTGGACAAGCTGGGTGCCGTCGATTTTGCCTAAACGGACCAGAGTGATTTCTAGGATATGTGGCCAGAAACCTATAAGGATGGTAGTGGGAGGAACGCCTTCGGTGAACTGTAAATACTTGGTAGCGGCTTCCGGAGTAACCACAAAGCCCATCGGTTGAAGGTCGAGTTTTTCGGATAGGGCCTTGAGGTGGTGAAGCTGGGTGGAGGAAATTTTGTCTGCCCCAACCCAATCTGCGGGGAGGCCAAAAATGACTTTGTGGATATTTACTTTTCCAGTGGGGTCCAGATGAGAAGTGGCGTCGGAAAGTGCCGCATCGGCGGCGGTAATCAGGGAATCTTCGGATTTGTCGTCCCAGGACTGGTTGCTACTCACAGCCAGAACTTGGGGTTTGTCGTTGATAACGGACCAGACGGCACTTTTAATTAAACCGTGATCTATCTCCAGGGCAAAAAAGTATTCCCGGGTGGAAGTGTTAGGAGATTTTTTAAGAAATGGCAGTTGCATAAATACGGCGGACGCCAGCAGATACCGCTTCCTGGCGGGTTATCTTTATCCTACCAATTTCCCCCGTGCTTTGCACATGAGGACCGCCGCATAACTCTTTGGAAAAGTCGTCAATGGTGTAAACTGAAGTCACATCTGGGTATTTCTCTGGGAAAAAGGCGAGGGCGCCTTCGGCCAAAGCTTGACTTTTTGGCATCTCTACGCACTCTACTTTAACATCTGCTGCAATTTTGGCATTAATTAAATCCTCGACTTGTTTGATTTGTTCATCGGTAAGCTTTTCGGGGTGAGAAAAGTCGAAACGTAATCTGTCGGCGGTAATATTGCTGCCTTTTTGGGAAACGTGGTTCCCTAAAACTTTCCTCAACGCCGCATGCAACAAATGCGTAGCGGTGTGGTATTTGGTCACAATTTCAGACTGATCCTGCAGCCCTCCCTTGAACATACCTTGAGAAGCGGTGCGGGATTCTTCCTGGTGTCTAGTCCGGGATTTCGCAAATTCTTCTTTATTTAACTTTAATCCTTTCTCTTGATACAGCTCCTCAATTACTTCTGGGGGAAAACCATACGACTGATAAAGGTCGAATGGAGAAACTTGACCCAATAGTTTTAAGCCTTTGTCTAAAGTTTGAGAAAACTTTTGCGTTTCCATAGATATCCAATCAGGAATATCTTCAGGGTACTTGAGATTTTTGAAATAAATATTTTTGTAGGTCTCAATTACACTACGGCAGATTTTCTCAATATGCCACTGAGAATCTACTTGAAGTTGACGAAGCTTGACTGCTGCTTGACGAATAAGGCGTCGGGTCATGTATCCTTGAGCTTTGTTTGAAGGGGTAGCCCCATCTGAAATCAAAAAGGTGGCAGCTTTAATATGGTCGGCGATAATTCTCATATATTGAGGGTGATCGACGTATTTCTTTTGAGTAACGTACTCTATTGTTTGGATAATTTGTTTAAATGAATCGGTCTGAAATATGTCTGGTTCGTCACTAGCTGCTGCGGTGAGACGTTCGAGTCCCCCACCGAAGTCGACATTTTTTTGGGGTAGTTCTTTGAATGAGCTGTCTGCTTGTTTTTGATACTGCATAAAAACCGAGTTGCCAATTTCTAAGAAGCGACCACAATCACAGTTGGGATGACACTGGTCACCAAACTTAGGGTTATGTTTGATGTCTGTAAATTCATAAAAAACTTCGGAGTCTGGACCTCCCGGTTCACCAGCTGGCATACTCTCGGGAACTCCAGATCTGCTCCACCAGTTTTTCTTTACACCATAATAAAAAATCCGATTTTTAGGCACTCCTAACTTTTTCCAAATGGCTGCTGATTCTTCGTCGCGAGGAATTTGGTTGTCCCCTTCAAATACGGAAACTGCTAATTTTTCTTCTGGTAGTTTGAGTTCTTTGGTTAGAAACTCATAAAACCAAGCCAGTTGTTCTTCTTTGAAATAATCTCCTAGTGACCAGTTACCAAGCATTTCAAAAAAAGTGGTGTGACGATTGTCCCCAACTTCATCAATATCTTGGGCCCGAAAACATTTTTGAGAGTTGACTAATCTTTTGCCCGCCGGATGGGGCTGACCCAATAAATTTTGAACTAGGGGTTGCATGCCAGAGGACGTGAAGAGTGTGGTGGGGTCGTTTTCAGGAACTAGTAGGGCCGAAGGAATTTTGATATGTCCCCTATCCTTGAAAAACTGCAAATATTTGGCTCTAACGTCGTTTGCAGAAACCATGGTACAATTTTAACATGGAAGAGCGGTCGATTCCGACTTCCCCGCTCCTAATTTCCATGACTCCGGAATCTCCTGCCAAACCAAATATCTGGCTGTGGGTTGGCGTATGTGCGCTCATGCTGGGAGTGGGAATTGGGATTGGAATATTTTTGAAGAGCTATCAAAAACCGGCTGCTTATGTAACCGCCTCCCCCACTCCTTCCCCATCCGTCGATCCAACCGCTAACTGGAAAACATACACTAACTACAAACTAGGTGTTGGCTTTCAGTATCCACCCAATCTGAGGGTTACTGAAACCGAGACAAATATACAACTGGCTATAGACCCACCCGATCCCAGAGAAATTATGGGGATTTGCCCAAGGTGGTTTAACATCTCCAAATACGATGCACGAGAAAATTATTCAGCATTTCAGTCTGTGACAAGCACCAATTTTAATGGCCAAGTGGCAGATTTTTCATACAAAACGAATGGATATGGATGTACAAGTCGGCTAATTTTTATCAACAGCTTTCCTTCGGAGGCTGTAAAGCCAAAGTTGATAATCCATATGCAACAAAGAGAGCGGAATCCAGAACTTTTGGATCAAATCCTCTCCACGTTTAAGTTTCTCCCGGAAGATTGTGGGCCTTGTCCAATGTATACCACCGTTCCACCGAATTTCTGTAAAGGCGGAGTAATTGTTAGTCCGGGAGAAGATAAATGTGGTTGTCCACTCCCACCTGAGTGTAGGAAGTGATATTGTTCCACCTCTTAGGTGGAACGAATGTTGCTGTGGAGTTTGAGCCAGGAGGAGATTTCCTTAATTTCCGGCTTGGAATTGTCCACATAAACCATAAAGTCTGCGGCTTCTTTACGATTTGATTTGAGGTGAAGATCGTTGACGTGAAGAAACCGCTTGGTGGTAATCCAAGCTGTTCTCTTGTTAGCGTCTGTGAACGGGTGGTTAAGACATAAAGATTGAAGAAGAGCCGCGGCTTTAAGAAAAAGTGTCGGATATAAATCCTGGCCCATATAGGTGGCTTTGGGCCGTTCGACGGCTGAATGCAGCAAGGCAAAATCACGTACGGAAGCTATGGTACCGGCTCGTTTTACAATACTTTTGTGTATTTCGTAAACCTGATCGATGCTAACGGTTTGCCAATTCGTCGAGGATTTCGGCATCTTCTACCAACACATTATCTAACCATTTCTTAAATTCCGCGCCGGAGGCTGAATTTTTTGTTTTTTTGGCGGATACTTTTTTGATCGTAACAAGATTTTCATTATCAGAAACTTTTTCCACGACAACCTTGTCTCCTCTTTTGAAACCCAATTCACGTGCGAGTGCCACGACGTCACTATTACCGGCTTGAAAAACTGTTTGAATTTGCATTGTACTAACGATGTTAGTACATAAGATTTGGTTTGTCAAGATGGTTTGAGAGGGCGGCCCGATTGGTGAAAGAAGCGGCGGAGGTGGGCGGAGAGTTCTTTGGGGGATTTGCCATTGAACTGTTTGACGGCGGCGCGGATATCGCGCAGAAGAAGAACGGCTTCAAAGGCTACAAATACCAAAAGTAAAGTGAGGGTGATAATGACTACGACTAGTAAGAATTGAGCGAGGTTGGTCATTTTTTAATAATAGTACGGATTTGACTTGCTGTTTTACCAGATTTGGAAGTGGCAATAATAGAAATAGTATTTTCGCCATCTGTCAGGGGCAGACGGAGAAAGAACCGACCGCCTTTTTCTAAAACCACCAGATCACCGTTAATCGAAATGGTGGCTTCCGGGCTGGTGATGCCTACAATTTCGATGGTGGTATCTGTGGTTTCTAATTTATCTGCCGGGGCCACCAGGCGCAGAGGGGGCGGGCCGGTGAGCACCCGGTATTGATAAATTAAATAGGCCCCAAAAAGAGTGAAAATAAAAGTAATGATGGCGATGATAGTGGTTCTGGGGGTCCACAGACTAACTTCGGAAACGGGCTGAGCCAGTCCCCGGGGAACGACTTGGCCGGCTTCATTTTCCACGAAATCCCGGCGAAAGACGGCCAAGATGCTTTCCGGCTTTAATCCCAAAAACTCGCTGTAGTTTCTGATAAAGCCCCGGGCGACGGCACCAGAGGGCAATTGGGAGTAATCGTCTGCCTCGACGGCTTCCAGGAAGCGGTCCCGGATGCGAGTGATACGCGAAACGTCCTTGAGGTCGAGCTTTTGGGCGTTACGGGTTGCTTGGAGAATTTGGCCGACTGTTTTCATTTCCTAGCTGATCTATGCTTCTAATGAGAATTTCCCGGGGCTTAGCCCCATCAGCCGGACCAATGATACCGGCTTGCTGGAGTTCATCCAGGATGCGGGCGGCCCGGGCGTAACCAATACTCAATTTACGCTGCAGGAATGAAGCGGAGGCGTTGTTGGCAGAAAGAATTAATCGCACGGCATCTTCAAAGAGCGGGTCCCGGTCTTCGCCATTGGGAGAAATAAAGCTGCTTCCTCCGCGACCCTTAATGCCAACCGGCATGGAAGTGACTTCCTCGGTGTAATGCGGGGCTACTCCCTGTTTCTTCAAAAACTCAATGAGCTGGTGGATCTCTTTATCAGACACGAATGCGCCCTGAATACGAGTAGGTTTGGCTTGATCCGGAGGAATATACAACATGTCTCCCCTGCCCAGAAGTTTTTCGGCCCCGGGTTGATCGATAATAACTTTGGAATCAATCATGGAGGACACAGCAAAAGCGATGCGGGTGGGAATATTGGCTTTGATAAGGCCAGTAATAATATCCACCGACGGGCGCTGGGTAGCTAGAACCAAATGAATGCCGGTAGCCCGAGCCATTTGGGCAATTCTGGTGATAGCGTCTTCCACTTCCACTTGGGCGTAGAGCATGATATCCGCCAATTCATCGATAATGATAATAATGTAGGGCAAGGCTTGGAAGCCGGAAAGCTCGTTGTAGGCGTCGATGTTTCGAGCCCCAACTTCGGCAAAAAGTTTGTAGCGGCGGTCCATTTCACCAGTGGCCCATTTGAGAGCCGAGAGAACTTTGGCGGGCTCAACGATCACGGGGGATAATAAATGAGGAATACCATTATAGTTGGTAAGCTCTACGCGCTTGGGGTCGACCATGATGAGATTAACCTCGCTAGGCGAGGCCCTAAAAAGCAGAGAGCCGATAAAAGCGTTGATACATACGGATTTTCCGGAACCGGTGGCGCCGGCGATGAGGACGTGGGGCATCTTGGCAATATCAGCAACGAGCGGAGTACCGGAAACATCCAGGCCCAAGGCGACGGCCAGTTTACTTTTGTGGTGCTTCATAGGATCAGACTCGAGCATTTTCCGCAAAGACACGAATTCGGGCGAGCGGTTAGGGAGTTCAATGCCTACTAGAGATCGGCCGGGGATGGGGGCCTCGATGCGAATTTGACCGGTGGGAGCGGCCAGAGCCAGGGCCAGATCGTTGGACAGCGCAGAGATTTTGGAGAGTTTGGTGCCAATGGCTACTTCCAAAGCATATTGGGTAACGGCCGGGCCATAATTGATTTCGGTAACTTTGGCGGTAATGCCAAAAGCATCCAGAGTTTTTTCAATAGTATCGGCGTTGGTTTTGGTGTCTCCCCGATCGGCTTTACCGGAAATGTTCTCGGACAACAGCGAGAGAGAAGGGAAATGCCAGGGAGAGTCGGAGGCGGAAGGTGGGGGGGGAGGGCGGAAAGTAGAAGCCGGGGCGAGAGAGGGCGTTAAGGGAAGTTTGGGTTGAGAGGGAGTCATGCCAGAAAATTTAATAACTCTTTGAGTGGGGCCCTCCGGAACTTTTTTGAACTTGGAAAGAAGGCTTTTGGCTCTGGAGAGAGCTTTGACAAAAAAAGCCAAGACGTCTTCAAAAGGAATGTTGAACATGATAATAATGCCGATGGACAAACCGGCGATTAAAAAGAGGCCGGCACCCAGGGGAGATAAAAAGGCACTGCTTCCCTGCCAGAGCTGACCGCCTAACTGACCCCCGCGGGACAACCCGGCCAGAGCAGCCAAAACTACAAAACTACCGATAAAAACGTGGGGCTCGGCTAAGGAAGAGCGGATTTTGGTCAGCATCAGCCCGCCAACGATAAAAGGAAAGGGCAAGAAGAAAGTGGTGATGATACCCAATTTAGTAGAGAGTAGAGAGTGGAGAGTGGAGAGAAAAGAACCTTGTTTGGTGAATGACAGCCAGATAAGACCGGCGGCGGCAAAAAGGAGGACGGCGGTAATAGAATAAATCGTGGTTTTTTTGAGTTTGACCTTAAACGATGTCTTGCGGCCAAAGAAAGCGCGTGATCTGGGCATGAAGTTATTATACCTCAACTACAACCGGTAGGATCATGGGGCGGCGGCCGGTCTTTTCAAAGAAGAAACGTTCTAAGGTGTCCGCCACCAGTTCCCGCAGGTGGCGCTCGGAGTCAATGTGACCAGCTTTGCGGGAAACGTTTTGTTTAACTTGGGCGCTGGCTTCGGATAAGAGGTTAGTATTCTCCTTATTAAAAACAAATCCCCGGCTGATCAGATCCACATTTTCGATCTGGGACAACTGATTTTGTTTGGTCTGAACGACGGCCACTACTACTCCTTCTTCTGCTAAAACCTGGCGATCGCGTAAAACTACATGGCCTACGTCGCCAACTCCGAGGCCGTCCACCATGACGTTTTTGACTTCGACTACCGAACCTAGTTTGACGTCTTCAGGACTCATGTCAATAGTTTGGTTGAATTCCGGCAGAAGAATTTGGGATGCTTGATAACCCATGGATTGGGCCAGACGGGAGTATTGAACCATGTGGCGGTATGTGCCGCCGATGGGCAGTAAATATTTGGGCCGGGTGAGGGCCATCATGAGTAATAAATCTTGCTGGCTGCCATGGCCGGAGACGTGTAAATTGTCGGTGATGTTGGAATATACGACAGTGGCCCCCAGCTTAGAAAGTGAGTCAATTAGAGACTGAGTTGCTGACTCTGTGCCCGGAATATAGTCTGATGAGAAAACAATTTTGTCTCCGGACTTGATGGCTGCATCCTGATGCTCTCCCATACTTAGACGGTCCATGGCCGAGCCGGTCTGACCCTGGGAGCCAGCTACTAATAAACACAGGTTTTGGGGAGGGAAGCGACGAGCTTGTTTGGGATCGATAAATACTCCCTTGGGAACTTTGAGATACCCCAGGTTCTGGGCCACGTTTAAGTTGCGGCCAATAGAGCGGCCCAAGACAGCAACTCTGCGACCATGCCGAACAGCAGCGTCGATAGCCTGGCGGAAACGGCTAATATTACTACCCATGGTAGTAACAATGAATTTGCCGGGGCAGGTGTTGATTTCGCGCTCGAACATTTCCTCCAGGGTTTTTTCGGAAGGGGTGTAGCCTTTGCGTTCGCTACCTAAACAATCCGAAAGCAAAAGTTGGACACCTGAGTTTCCTGCAGCGGCGATCGCGCCCACGTCGGGAAGTACACTATCGACGGGGGAGAAATCAAATTTAAAATCGCTGCCGTGATAAACGGTGCCAACGGGAGTTTTAATAATTAAATTGGTGGCATCAGGAATGGAATGGGAAATGCGGGTGGATTCGACTGTAAATTTTCCTAAGGTTAAGGGTTGTCCGGGAACGAGAATGTTTACTAGTTTAGGAATCCCTTCGTATTCAGCTAGTTTTTCCATTACGAGATGAGCTGTAAGTTTGCTGGCATAAACCGGGACATTTTTGAGCTGGGGCAGAATGTAGGGGAGAGCACCAGTATGATCCTCGTGGCCGTGTGTGAGCACTAGCGCCCGAATAGATTTATGTTTGTTTTTAAGGTATGAGACGTCGGGGATTAACAAATCTACTCCCAACATGTCTTCGGTAGGAAAACCGATGCCGCAGTCAACCAATAGGATATCATCGCCATATTCGTAAACGAACATATTGGACGTTACCTTACCAAACCCTCCCAATGAAATTATTCTTAGATTATCCATGTGTCAAAATAAACTAGTCTGACTAGGAGCATTATCCTCTATTTTAGGTTGAGGTGCCAGCAGGTTTTTTAATTTAACAAAATCTTCTTTAAAGGCATTCATCATGGTTGTGCCCCGAAGAGCGGCGGCGGGATGATACATCGGGAAGATAATTAGTTGATAGTTCATAGTTGGTAGTTGATAGTAACGAGAGATGCCGTGGATTTGGGAAATAGTCACGCCGGGAATAAATTTGGCCATACTAAAACGGCCCAGGGTAACAATAATTTTAGGGGAAATAATCTTTATCTGACGGTCCAACCAATCGGCACAGGCAGCAATTTCAGAATCACTTGGGTCACGATTATCCGGAGGACGAAATTTAACAATATTGGTGATAAACACCTCTTCGGGCTTGATGCCTGTCGTTTCTAACAAAGTCTTTCTCATCAATTGGCCCGATTGGCCGACAAATGGCCGGCCAGTAGAATTTTCCACCATTCCCGGCGCTTCTCCTATTAGCATTATTTCGGCATCTGGATTGCCTTCACCTGGGACAGCATAAGTGGCGTTTTTAGCAATATCCAAGCCTTTAAAGGCTTTAATCTCCTGGGCAATTTTCCCCAACTCAATTTTCTTTTCTTCTGTGGTCATTTTGTTACAACCTCCATTCTTTGTCTTGATATTTCTTTTCTTTAAACAATCTTTCTATTATTGCTTTCACCACTTTTATGTCATCAGAATTTAGCGGCTCGAATCCGTCATAAAATCCGGTTGTCCTATCGGGCAAATAAACAGATTCCGGAAAGGGTTGTTTGGCGGCGTTTTGTGCCCTACCCAGAATATGCACATGCAGATAAGGCAATTTTCCGTCCTTGTAAGACCAGTTACCCATGTCTTGGTAATTTACCTTGACTACGGGTATGCCTTGTTTATTCATCCCCTCTTCCAGAGCTTGGCCGACGATCATTGTTAGTCTAATTAATTCTACAGCCGCCTTTGGAGAGAGCTTGGTACGATCTGTTATCGACTTGTCCTTAATTGATATTCGCAGATGTCCCCCTTCAATTCTGGTTACAAATGGTTGCTCGTGAGTCTCGACTACAAAATTTTCAGTTTCAAAAAAAATCATCAGTAGGTGGGCAGGAATTGTTTGAGATTGTTTTTGGTATTATTTTTCATCTTCAAGAATCTTTAAAATCTGGGTTTTGAGGACTGGCAGATTTTTGTCGATTAACTCCCAAATAATTTTCAGACTTAAATCAAAGTATTCATGCGTCAGAACATTTCTCAATCCAACCGGCCCTGTCCAATCTACATCTGGATATTTTTGCAAAAAATCTTGCGGTAGATTATTTACAGCCTCGCCAATTATTTCCAACTTTCTGACTATAGCATCAAAGGTTTTGGGGTCGTTCTTTAATTCGTCCAGGTTCTTAACGTCCTGACTATACTTTAAAACATCGTCGATAGCATCAGACACATGGTGAATAAATACAAATGGGTCTTTGGGTCTACTCATAAAACTGGGAGCGTGTCTTGAAATACATATTTCTTGACATATTTGTTAACAGAATCATACGTAACTACATCAACCTCACGTTTTAGATCCTTCTCTAAATCATTTTTTAGATGAATTAGATCAAAGAGAGACATACCGTCTGGAGCATTAATTAGAACATCTACATCACTCTGGTCGTTGTAATCCCCACGGGCAAAAGATCCGAATAAGTCGGATTTAGTTACCCCATATTTGAGCAAAATAGGCTTGATAGTGGAAATTACTTGATTTGATTTCATGAGCTAATTATACGCTAGTACGTGGGCAGGAATTGTTTCAAATTATCAGCCGTGATATAAAACTCTTTGCCTTTGCCTTCAACTATCAACTTGGCGGTTTTTCTGACGATGCCCTGGATAGTGCGCTCGAGCGTGCGGATGCCGGCGTCGAAGCCCAGAGGGCGGACAATTTGGGGCCAGACGGCGTCGTCGATTTTGAGAGCAGTTTCGGGCAGAGAGGCGTTTTTAATTTCAGTCGGTAGAACGTAATCGCGGGCAATTTTGATTTTTTCTTCGTCGTTATACGACGGCATGGTTAGTGGCTCGAGACGGTCCATGACAGCTGTAGATATGTTGGTGGTGTTGTTACAGGTAGCAATGAATAGGACTTGAGACAGATCGAAAGGATAATCTAAATAATGGTCGGTAAAACCGGCGTTTTGCTCGGGATCCAAAAGCTCAACGAGAACGCCCATGATTTCTGATCTAGCCGACTCGGCCACACGATCAATCTCGTCGAGAAGAATGACCGGGTTTTTAGCTCCGGCCCGACGGATATTTTTGATAATCTGGCCTGGCTCGGCGTCAGGGTAGGTGCGGGATTGGCCGCGCAGGTCAAGAGCCGAACCCATGCCGCCAAAAGGAATGCGGACAAACTTCCTGCCCATGGCCTCGGCAATCGATTTGGCTAAGGTGGTCTTGCCGGTGCCTACCAGACCCACTAACAATAAAATGGGGGCGTGATAGATAGTGCTTTTTTGCTGATTTAAAATTAAAACGGAGAGATACTCTAAAATGCGTTGTTTTAGGTCTTCTAAACCGTGGTGGTGCTGGTCGAGAATTTGCTTGGCATGACCTAGATCCAAAATATCCTTGGTGGTTTTGTCCCACGGCAAATTGGTAATCCAGTCAATGTAATGGGCAGCTTGTTCGGGATTGGTACCGCGAGTCAAGATTTCTTCGGCTCGGGCGCGCAAGTCATCGGGCAGCGTGGCAGATTTTAATTTGTCATCCATTAATTTAAGTATATCTCATGAGTACCAATATTGTGGACTAATACTGCGGAGTGATCAGCTTTAGTAAATTTAAAAATTATTAATAAATCTGGAGAAATGGTCATGGAAAACCAGCCACTAAATTTTTTCCTCAAGGGATGAATTCGATAGTGAGTCTGCTCGGGATTTTCGGCAAAACTATTTAGCTCTTCTATTGCCTCTGTGCGGAGATTCTTTTCGAGTTTACTAAAATTTTTCTCAAATTGAGAAGAGTAGTAAAACTTCTTAATCATCTAAAAATTCGGAAAAATCTGTGGTGGATTTAAGTTTACCAGCCTTAAAATCTGCTTCGGTTTTCCTAATTCCACTTAATAGGCTTTCGTCCTCTAGTTCCTGGATTCTGTCTAGAATCTTTTGCAGTTTTTTAACATTCAGCATCGCTACCTCCGGCTTGTTATTACGAATGACAACTACGGGCTGATTTCCCGACTTGGCCAAGTTCAAAATCCGGGCGGAGTCCCGTTGTAAATCGGAGGCTGAAACTAAGGTAGGAAGAATGTTCATGTTTACATGATATCTTATGTATTAGAGTATGTCAAGATGTACGTATTAAAACCGGCGACGGGTGTCACGGCGTTGGGGAGCACGGAAGGGACCGCGATTCATGGGTCGGGCTTCACGGGGTTCGCGGGCTTTGACTAAGGGTTGGCCAGCCGCATCAAAAAGCATGGAGAGACTGATACGGTTTTGGGCGTCAATTTCGATGACCCAGACACGAACTTTGTCTCCTTCATGGACGATGGTGTTGGGGTCGGCCACAAAGCCCTGGGCCATTTGGGAAACGTGGACCAAACCATCTTTTCCAGGAAGAATGTTTACGAAGGCGCCAAAAGGCTGAATACGGGCCACGGTACCTTCGTAGATTTCTCCGGGTTTGGCTTCTTGGCCTAAAGAGCCAATCCAGCCGATGGCGCCATTTACGCCGTCTTGATCGGTGCCGGATACAAACACCGAGCCATTGTCGTTGACATCGATAGTAACACTGAAATCCGCCATGAGTTTTTTGATAACTTTGCCACCTGGACCAATGAGCTCACCGATTTTGTCCACGGGAATGGTGACTACGTGAATCTTAGGGGCATATTGAGATAACTGCTTTCGAGGCTCAGGGATGGCTTTGAGTATGGTGGACAAAATCTGCATACGAGCAATGCGGGCGCGCTTGAAAGCTTCCTCACAGGTTTCCAGGGTTAAACCCGGAATTTTAACGTCCAATTGTATGGCGGTGATGCCTTTTTCAGTACCAGCGACTTTGAAATCCATATCGCCGTAATGATCTTCACCTCCGTTAATATCCGTCAGGAGCTGGTCGTCAACTAGACCGATAGAAATGCCGGCCACAGGAGCCATGATAGGAACTCCGGCGTCCATGAGAGACAGAGTGGAGCCGCAGGTGCTGGCCATAGAGGTGGACCCATTGGAGCTCATAATTTCAGAGACGACTCTAATGGCGTAAGGAAAATCGGTTTCAGCAGGAATAACGGGGGCTAGGGCCCTTTCGGCTAGAGCCCCATGGCCGATTTCCCGGCGGCCAGGAGAACCCATGCGCCCGGTTTCACCTGTAGAAAAAGGCGGAAAATTGTAATGGCACATGTAACGTTTGGTATCTTCGCCTTCGGCCGATTCTAATGACTGGGATAAAGATGGGGCACCTAAGGTGGTGATGGTTAGGGCTTGAGTCTCACCACGCTGGAAGACCGCGGATCCGTGAACTCTGGGGATGGTACCCACTTCAGCGGAGAGAGGACGAAGTTCGTCTAACTTGCGGCCGTCGGCCCGCTTACCCGCGAGAATATTTTTGCGGAAAGTTTGAGAGAATAATTCTTCGACGATTTCTTTGACTTCGGCCTGGTCCTTGGGATCAAATCCCAGGCTAATGGCGTCGCGGGCAGCTTCGTAAGCCCGTTCTCTTTCCAGAATGGGTTGACCGTGGGCAAAATTAACAGCGTCGGCAATTAATTCTTTGGCGGCTTGGTGAACCCCGGAAACCAATTCGGAATTGTGGTCCTTGGGAGCAAAGAGGATTTTGTCTTTGCCTACTTCTTTAACTAGATCGTTGATAAGAGTAATGATTTTTTTGTTTTCGGAAAAACCGGTTTTCAAGGCTTCCAACATCACGTCTTCCGGGACTTGATTGGCTCCGGCCTCGATCATGGGAATAACTCTTTCCGAGCTGGTAACAACCAAATCCAGATCTGCTCCGGCGCGGTTGCCGTTTTCCGGGTTGAGCACTAATTTGCTGTCAATCAGACCCATGCGAACAGCGGCCACGGGTCCATTCCAGGGAATGGGAGAAATAGCCAGGGCGGCCGAGGTGGCGATGAGACCTAAAACATCGGCGTCATTGGTGGTGTCTACAGAAAGGACGGTGATGATAACCTGGACTTCGTTTTTAAGGCCTTTAGGAAAAAGGGGGCGGATGGAGCGATCGGTGAGACGGGCGGAGAGAACTTCGGCGTCGGTGGGACGGCCTTCGCGTTTGACCCAGCGGGAGCCTTTGATACGGCCTCCGGCATACAGGCGTTCCTGGTACTCGACAGACAAAGGAAAATAATCTTTCTTGAGGTCTTCTTTACCTAAAACAACTGTGGCCAAAAGGGTGGTATCACCATAACGGGCAAAAACCGCGCTGGTGGCCCGGCTGGCAAAGCGGCCAACTTCCAGAGTTAGTGTACGTCCGGCTAATTCTAAGGTCTTGCTAACAATCTTCATTTAGATAAACCCAATTTCTTGGAAAGGTCATTATATCTTTTAATGTCCTTCTTTTGTAAATAGAATAAAAGCCGGCGGCGTTTGTTGACCATGGACAACAGACCCCTCCTGGAATGCTCATCTTTTTTGTGGGCCTGCAAGTGTTCGACTAACTTATTGATTTTTTCGGTGAGCAGGGCGGCCTGAACTTCCGGAGAACCGGTATCCCCTTTGCCTTGGGCAAATTTCTTGATGACGTCAACTTTGGATTTTGGATCTAAAGCCATAATAAGTGTAAGAGGTAGAGCGAAAGTGAGTCTCTAATTGCGAAACAAACTCTCGTTAATGTCTCTTACTAGTTTGTATTATACCACAAATTACGAAACGGTGGTGCCACTAAAGACTTTGGGGGTGTACCAGTCGGGTGACGGATCAATCGGAGCGTCGGGGGTCGGAGGGGTGGGGATGAAGACGTCGTGGCGGCGGGCGCCGTGGCGCATGAGGGCCGCGGCAACCTCAAAAGTGTCGGCGGTAACGTTGGCAGTAAAATTAGAAGTAGATTTTTCTAAACCAGCCAGAAGATTGGAAGCGGCGTCGTTAGAAATGGGGAGCTTGAGAGTTTCCAGCAACTTGGCTACTTCTTCAGAACCGGATAAGGAAAACTGTTTGGTCTGGGCAAAAACCTCCGGGACTTCTGCTTCGGCGACCAGAACGATCAGGTCGGCCTGAGCGCCACCAGAGATAAAATTCAGCTTGCGATGGTCAATTCCGGGGGTATTGGGTTTGGGGGTAACAACCAGATTTAATTCGCCCCGATCATCGAGGTGGTAACTGATCTTATCCACAATTTCCGTTTGACCGGGGAAAGTGATAATCAGATTGCGGCTACCGAAATTGGAAGTAACCGTGTCTGCTCCCACTAGACGGTGAAACTCCACGGTCATGGGGTCGGAGCAAGCAACGGATGTGGGCTTGCCGAATTGGTCTAGAGAAAGCTTGAGGGAGAGAGCGGCGGCCACCGCATCGAACGAAGGGTTTTTGGGGAGGAGTACGGCTACCGAATGAGCAGAATCCAGCAGGCCCTTAAATTGATTGGTATCAACTGGTACCATGGATAGTGACGGCAATTATAGTATCGCCGATCTTGAAGTCAACTGGGGGAGAAAAAACAACGCCGAATTCCTGGCCAGACTTTACTTTTTCGGCCTCGGATTTGGCAATTTTGAGGGATTTTATTCTAGTAAGCTTGTCGCCAATCCGAATTGAATTGGTCTTGAGTATTTCCCCTTCGGTACATTTGCACCCAGCGACGCGCAGAGCATCTATCTTAAATTCGGCCAAGATTTGGGCCCGACCGACAACGGTCTCCGTTTCCTGGGGATGGACTAATTTTTCTACAGCGTCCAATAGCTCATAAATGATATTAAAATTCCGGATAGTTATCTTTTCGGTTTCGGCGAGTTTAACAACGCTCCCTGGGATTTTGACACCAAAGCCGAAGAGAGAGGCATCGATGGATTGGGCCATGAGGACGTCGGATTCATTGAAGTCCCCTGTGCCGGAAAAGACGACTTCCACTTCGGAAGGAAGCGAGGCCAGAATGGCTTCGAGAGAACCTAAAACGTTGGCTTTGAGAATGAGCTTAACTTTGGGCTCCGTTGAGGGTGGACGCTTGAGGCTAGAAGTTGGATTTTGAGATTGGATAGCAGAAGATAGCACGGAGCCGACGGGGACGACGGAAGTGAGACCGAGAATTTCCACAGGGGTAGAGGGAGGGGCGGGATTTACAGAAAGAGCTTTGGCTGTACCCACTAATTTATCCAAATATAACTCTTGGCCAATTTGAAGCGTGCCGCTTTTGACAATGACTGTAGCCAGCGGCCCCCGCCGAGTATCCAGATGCGACTCCAAGACGACACACTCTAAAGAGCCTGATGAATCGGAGGTTGGGGGTTGGAGGCTAGACATTAAATAAATCATTTCTAAAAGTTCAGGCAATCCGGCACCGGTCTTTGCAGAAACGGCGACAGCCGGAACGTCACCGCCAAAGCCTTCAACCAAAACACCGTTTTCCACCAGTTGGGATTTGACCGTCTCGGCAGAAGCGCCTGGCAGGTCCATTTTGGTGATGACTACAATGGTGGGGATGGCGGCAGATTTGATGGTAGCAATAGATTCCTGGGTCTGGGGCATGACGCCGTCGACGGCAGACACAACTAAAATGGCCAAATCGGCAATCTTGCCCCCGCGGGCACGCATGGCTGAAAAAGCAGCGTGACCAGGAGTGTCTATAAAGGTCACTGGCTGTTGGTCCTTGGTCGTTAGTTGAAAAGAGGTGATGTTTTGGGTTATTCCCCCGACTTCACGAGTGGCGACGTCGGATTTACGAAGTGCGTCGAGAAGAGAAGTTTTGCCATGATCTACATGGCCCAAAATGACAACAATGGGTGGTCGAGTTTGCATTTCATTGTGGGATATCATCTGAAACTTGGTCTTCTTTCTTTTCTGAGGTGCCTTTGGCTTCTGGCTCGCTCTTGATGTCGATATGGTAACCGGCGAGCTTGCCGGCCAGCTTGGCGTTTTGACCTTCGCGGCCGATGGCCAGAGAGAGTTGGTCGGCTGGAGCAGTGACTTCGGCCGTTAACTTCTTGGCATTGACCTTGACCGTCAAACCGGTGGCCGGAGAGAGAGCGGAGACAATGAATTTATCCGCTTCCTCGCTGAATTGAACGATGTCGATTTTCTCGCCGTTGAGTTCACCAATAACAGCTTGGACGCGAACACCCTTTTGCCCCACACAGGAACCAACCGGGTCCACGCCGGATTGGTGCGAGTAAACAGCAATTTTGGTGCGGGATCCGGGATCGCGGGCAATAGCTTTAATTTCCACTGCTCCGGAATTAACCTCGGGGACTTCCCTTTTGAACAATTCTTTAATCAACCCGGTATTGGCCCGGGAAACAACCACTTCCCGGCCACGCAGGGAATCACGAATGCTATCTAAATAGAAAGTCAGACGTTGATTAATGTGATAGTCCTCAGAGTAAACTTGCTCAGAGGCGGGCATGACGGCTTCGGCCTTACCGATATCCACAATAATTTCATTGCCGATGAACCTAAGAATCATGCCGTTGACTAGAGAACCTAGACGCTTTTCGTATTCGGCCACGGTAGCTGATTTTTCGGCTTCCCGGATCTTTTGTAAAATGACTTGCTTGGCGGTTTGGGCAGCAATGCGGCCAAAGCCCGGAGGAGTGATATCTACTCGTTTCTTGCCTTCTAAAACAAATACCCGGTGTTCGCCGGTCTGGGCGTCGAGGTCGGAATCGTAGGTTTTGGTCTCGTCGTATTGATCGGGGTGGTCTTTCCTGAAAGCGGCAACAATGGCCTGCTTGATGGTGTCTAAAACCACTTCGGGATCAAGATTGCGCTCGTGCGCCACCTGATTTAGGGCAGAGGCAAATTCGGTTCTGGCTTGTAAAACTTTGGCCATAACTCGCGCAATTTTAACAGAAGCTAACGCGTTATACCACCCCCGCGTTTTGTATCACCCCTCCTAACTCCCCTCTTAAATCTTAAATATTGTTCCACCTAAGAGGTGGAACTTTCCCCAAATTCTTCCAGGAGTTGTTTTTGGCGGTGGGAGAGATGGGAGGGGAGATCGATGACCAGGCGGATATAGAAGTCGCCGCGGGAGGCGCGGGAAATGGCGTGCAGATTGGGGGCACCGTGGCCGGAGAGGCGAACCATGGTGCCGGGTTGAGTGCCAGGGCGAATTTTAAGTTCGAGATCTTTATCTAGAGTGGGAACTTTGGTGGAGCCTCCTAAAATTGCCAGGGTGAAGGGAATTTTGTGATCTACATAAATGTCTGCGCCCTCGCGGCGGAAAACCGGGTCCGGTTCAACTTCAAATGTAATGTCGAAGTCGGTGAAGCGGAGATGCGTGCCGGTATCGGCGCCGGCGGGAATCTTAATAGTATGGCGCTGACCATCTATAGTAACTGTCTCGGTGCCCCCGGAAATGGCGAGCTTAAAAGGAATTCTAATAGAGTAATGGAGCTTGGCGGGTCGACCACGACCAAAAGGTGAAGCTCCACCAAAAAATTGTTCAAAAATTTCGAAGGGGTCTCCCATGTCTCCAAAAGGATTTCCCCCACCTGAAGTGGAATAATAATATTGGAAGGGACCTTGTTGCTGAAAACCACCAAAACCTTGTCCACCAGGAGGAGTGTGACCAAATTGGTCGTAGGTTTGTTTCTTTTGGGGATTGGAGAGAATTTGATATGCTTCGTTGATCTCTTTGAACTTCTCTTCTGCCTCGGGGGATTTGTTTTTGTCCGGGTGCCATTGCATAGCCATTTTGCGGTAGGCCGATTTAATCTCAGCGTCAGATGCTGTTTTGGAAACGCCTAAGATGTCGTAATAATCTCTCTTTGCAGCCATACTAGTACTGGCAATTGTACCCCAAGACTGCTAATGATGCCAGTGTGTTAAAATTACATGCTATGGCTTCGGATATAAAGACTACTAATAGAATTGTGCCGTTGGATCGGGTGCGGAATATTGGCATAATCGCCCATATCGATGCGGGGAAAACGACCACCACCGAGCGAATTTTGTTTTATACAGGGAAATCTTACAAAATCGGAGATATTGATGAAGGTGATACGCAAATGGACTGGATGGAGCAAGAAAAAGAAAGAGGTATTACTATTGTCTCGGCCGCAACCACGACTTTCTGGACGGTCAATGACCCCAACTCCCCCATCCCCACTGGATCTTACCGGGTAAATATTATCGATACCCCAGGACACGTAGATTTTACGGCCGAGGTGGAAAGATCGCTGCGCGTTCTAGATGGGGCGGTGACCGTATTGGACGCGGAAGAAACCGTACAATCACAAACCGAAACGGTGTGGAGACAAGCAGATAAATATAAAGTGCCCCGGATTATATTTGTAAACAAAGTGGATAAGCTCGGGGCGAACTTTGAAGGCACAGTCAAAGCGGTTATTGATAGACTGGGTGCTAATCCGGCGATTATGGCATATCCAATTGGCGCCGAAAATACTTTTCGCGGCGTGGTACTGCTTTTGGAACGCAAGGCTTTGATTTGGCAAGGTGATGAAACTGGGGCCAAGTTTGTGGAAGAAGAAGTGCCGGCAGACATGAAAGACGTGGTAGAGAAATGGCGGGCAAAATTAATCGAACAAATTTCAGAAACTGATGACGACTTGCTAACTAAATTCTTGGCTGGTGAAGAACCTGGCGTTGCCGAACTGAAAGTAGCTCTAAGAAAAGCCGTGATTGCATATAAATTGGTACCCATGTACGCAGGAGCGTCTTTACGAAACAAGGGTGTACAACCGCTATTGGACGCAGTAGTGGAATACTTACCGTCCCCCGTTGACGTGGATCATGTCAAAGGAGTTAATCCCAAGACGGGTGGAGAAGAAGTGAGAAAAACCATTAATGAAGAAAAATTCTGCGGGCTGGCATTTAAGATCCAAACTGATCCGCATGTGGGCCGGCTGACATACTTAAGAATTTATTCGGGGAAATTAACCTCCGGGCAAGGTATATACAATGCCACGAAAGACAAAGAGGAACGCATCTCGCGGATGCTTTTGATGCATGCCAATAAACGGGAAGAAATCGACGCTGCCTATGCGGGAGAGATTGTAGCTTTGGTAGGACTACGGGAGACGAGTACAGGACATACTCTCTGTGAGAAAGGTGCACCAATTGTACTCGAGTCTATTACGTTTCCGGAACCAGTTATCTCGCTGGCTATTGAGCCCAAAACTAAACAGGATCAAGAAAAGATGGGGTTGGCCCTGAACAAATTATCGGACGAGGATCCTACCTTTAGGATCAAGTCCAACTTGGAAACTGGGCAGACAATTATTTCGGGAATGGGTGAACTGCACTTGGAAATTATTGTAGACCGAATGAAAAGAGAATTCGGAGTAGAGGCAGCCACGGGGGCTCCCCAAGTAGCTTACAAGGAAACCATCCGAAAAACTGCCGAGGCTGAAGGAAAATATATTCGCCAGTCCGGAGGTCGAGGACAGTATGGTCACTGCTGGATAAAACTAGAGCCGCTGCCCAGAGGAACCGGGTTTGAATTTGAGGACGCCATTAAGGGAGGTGCCATTCCGAGTGAATTTATTGCCCCAATTGAAAAAGGAATCAGGGAGGCTATGGAAAATGGCGTGCTGGCAGGTTTTCCAGGAGTGGACATGAAAGCCACCTTGTACGACGGATCGTATCATGACGTGGATTCTTCGGAAATGGCATTTAAGATTGCCGGATCGATGGCGTTTCAACACGGGGTGAAGTTGGCCGACCCATGCCTTCTAGAACCGATCATGAAGGTGGAGGTGTCTACCCCGGAGGAGTACATGGGTGACGTGATCGGAGATTTATCCAGCAAGCGGGCGCAGATTTTGGGAACTGACAAACGGGGGCATCTGACAATTATTAACGCGTATGTGCCTCTGGCCGAACTGTCGGGCTATTCGACAAAACTGCGGTCCATGTCTCAAGGCCGAGCTACGTACTATATGGAGCCGTCCCATTACGAAGAAGTACCCAAGAACATTGCTGAGAACATCATTGCTAAATCTGGTAAAACGGCCACAAACTAATGCTTTGAGAGAAATTCTTCCATTGTTAAGCCCGCCTGTTTAGTAATCGATTTTAAAGTGCCCGTTGGTACGTCTCTGTTGTGATAAGGGACAGTTACAAGACACTTTCCTTTACGCAAACGAATGTGGCTTCCAGAAGTGCGGACTTTTTCAAACCCATGCGCAAAAAGAATTGAGAGAACATCTCGGGCTTTAAGAGAAGGCAAATTTGGCATGATCAACAGGAACAGCGCTTACATTGTGGGCAACTGATACCAAAACTTCTTGGCGATTACCCCTTTGGATAATTTAGCAGGTTTTTTGTCTTCGGGAATCTCTTCTCCCTCTTCAAGGCGAGATAAAACTACTAATTCTAGGGCGTCTTGAGCCATAAAAATTGCTTCCTCAACCGAGGATCCAAAAGTGACCACCTCGGATAAGGCGGGCACTCTCACTTGGTAGTACATTTCAGAACCTTCTTTTGTGGGGGTGAGAACAGCCGTAAATTTATACAATCTCATACCCTGATATAATATCACGAATATGCAAGTTAAATTTGTGGTTTACGGATTGATCGCTCTATTGTTATTACTGGCCGGAGTGGGGTGGTGGTTGGTTAACGGAGGGGCAAGTTTGCCAGGAGAAGCGGTGGCGGACCAGGGACGGGAACATTGGGAGCACGCTAAACTAGACGAGTTTGAATATAATTCCAATCCCCCCACCTCGGGACCGCATGACCCGGATTGGATCAGACCCGGAATTTATGGCGAGGCGCAAGACAAGTACAAACTTATTCACTCGCTGGAACACGGTTACATTATCGTCCACTACAATTGTGGACTCCAAATTTCTAATTTCGAATTTCTAATTTCTAAAGTGGAAGCCCACGAAGACGATGGGGTGGCGACAGAGAGTGGGACATTTAAGGCCGATTGCGCGCTGGCCCTGGTTTTGGCAGATTGGGCCAAGAAAATGGAGTTAAAAAAACTTATTGTGCAACCTAATCCGACGATTGATAAGCCAATTATTTTTGTGGCTTGGGACAGAATATTAAAAATGGATTCTTGGGATGACAAACTGGCGGAAAGATTTGTGAGGGCTTTTAGAAACAAAGGACCTGAAGCAACGATGGAATGATGAAAAACGCGTTGATCCTTCACGGCTGGCCTGAACATAGAGTTGATAAATATTTCCTGACGGAGCATTTAAGAAAACAGGGTTACCGGGTGTTAACTCCGGATATGTTTGTGCGCGGTTATGTATTTGATCCTAAAAATGTGGTGGGAAAAGTGAAAGAATTATTGGAGGGGCAGGGGTTGGATTTTGCGGTGGGGATTTCCTTGGGAGGATTGGTGCTGCCTCATGTGGCGCTGGAATATCCAGAGGCTAAATTGCTGTTTATGTCTACCGGGCCTTATCTAAAGGCCGATTCACCATTCTTTAATTTTATCTTGGGACTGTTCAGAAATACTTGGATTCTTAAGATAATGAGTTGGGTTCTAAAGCTGCCGATTCCTGTATTGGCCGTGTTTTATAGACTGGGTAGTTCATTTAACGGGACAAAAGAAGAAATTGAGGAATATAACCGGGACATGGAGCATAATATTAATTTGGTGCGGGAGATACCGGTGGAGGAAGAGGCCGAAATAGTTAGATTTATACACGGGGCAGACAATACAGAACTTTTGAAAAAGATTAAAAATAGGACGATTATTTTCAACGGGGAAAAAGACTTGTTTATGCCGGCTGAACGGGGGCTGCTGTTGCACAGGTTGTTGGTAAATAGCGAGCTGGTGATTAACGATGGGGAGCACTTCAATGTATTTGGCGAAAAAGATTTACCAAGGGTAGACCAATTTTTGGGGCTTGCCTAGAAAATAAGATGTCTAGTCGTAGAATAAAAGACGGCTAAAGATTGGCGTATTTGAATCGTTGATGAGTATTAATTCGTACCTTAGTCCATAGGCTATGTAGACGAATAAATATTCTCGTTATTTTGGTTTTTCCAGTGTTCATGTCTACTTTCGCCTTTCGATACTCTGTTATTAGCCCTAAGCTCTCAATTAGCTCTCGGTACTCTTTGTCCCCCCAAAACATTTGGACACTTTTGTCTGCTGATTGTCTGCTGTATCTGAAATGAAATGTCGCGCTTAGAATGGGAACCCATTTGAAGAAGGTTCGGCTATATAAAAGGAATGTTTCTTCCTTCATCTCGCCTTTTTTAAAAGCCTGGATAGTTCGTTCCCATCGTTTTTGTGAGAGCGTATCGAGTTTGTCAGCATCTTGTAGGATCAAACCCTCGTGTGTTGTTGGTGTGTCGCGAAATTCGTGGTGGCGTACGGTTTCAGTGATAATGTATATTTCATTTTCAGAAAAGCCATGGACTGGAAGAATCCTCGCAAGTAGTTGGCATGTGTCTTCCACCATTATTTTTGATGGCCACTTTTGTTCTCCTACCACGACGTCGTGCCAATAGGTAGAAATCTTTAGCAAATCCATATCGACCTTTAGTTGTTCGTGTTTAATTATTCTTTGACAGTTCTCCCAGACATCCGTATGGTGTTCAAGATCATGGGCGGCGTCTCGCTTGGCCTTCTTCAAAAATTCTTTGGCTCTGACTATGACTTCATCGACCCTGTCCATGTTTTAAATATACTCTATATACTCTGGCGAGCATACAGCTCATTCCCCTTGTGGACCGCGAATTTCCCTCTTGCGTAGAAAAATCTTTTCGTTTAGAATTGAGAGCGTTCTATATGAAGGAAAACTTACCACTCGCTTATGCTTGTGGATTCTTTCATATATCTCAAAATTTTATATCTAACGATTAAAAATTTTTCGCTATGGCTACATTTGTCAGAAACAAACCCCACGTCAACATTGGAACTATTGGTCATGTGGACCACGGGAAGACGACCTTGACGTCGGCTATCACCATGGTCTTGGCCAAAAAGGGAATGGCGGTCGCCAAGAAATATGAGGAAATTGATTCCGCCCCCGAAGAGAAAGCCCGCGGAGTAACCATTAACCTGTCTCACCAGGAATACGAGACCGACAAAAGGCATTACGCGCACATCGATGCTCCGGGGCACGCCGATTACATCAAGAACATGATTACGGGCGCGGCTCAAATGGACGGAGCTATTTTGGTAGTGTCTGCTCCCGATGGACCCATGCCCCAAACCCGCGAACACATTCTGTTGGCCAAACAGGTAAACGTGCCGGCTATCGTGGTATTTTTGAACAAGTGTGACATGGTGGATGACGCGGAACTTCTGGACTTGGTAGAGATGGAAGTGAGAGAACTGCTGACTAAGTATGGTTATCCCGGCGACAAGACGCCAATTATTCGCGGATCGGCTTTGAAAGCCCAAGAAGGTGACCCTAAATATGAAGAGAAGATTTTGGAGCTAGTGAAAGCGGTAGATGATTTTATCCCCGATCCGGTGCGGGAATTGGACAAGCCGTTCTTGATGCCGGTGGAAGACGTGTTCTCCATCAAGGGCCGGGGAACCGTGGTCACAGGAAGAATTGAGCGCGGGAAAGTGAAAATTAACGACACGATTGAGATTGTGGGTATCAAGCCCACCCAAAGCACGGTAGTCACGGGAGTGGAAATGTTTAGAAAACAGCTGGATGAAGGTTTGGCTGGAGACAATGTGGGGATACTCCTTAGGGGAATTGAAAAAGACCAAGTGGAAAGAGGCCAAGTGCTAGCCAAGCCAGGCACAATTACGCCACATACTGAATTTGACGCCGAAGTATACGTTTTGACCAAGGAGGAAGGCGGACGGCATACATCGTTCTTCTCCGGATACCGACCACAGTTTTATATCCGGACCACAGACGTAACCGGAGAAGTGACGTTGGCGGCTGGAGTAGAGATGGTCATGCCGGGAGACAACGCAAAAGTGAAAGTGAAGCTAATTGCTCCAGTAGCTTTGGAAGAGGGACTGCGGTTTGCTATCCGCGAAGGCGGCAAGACCGTGGGAGCAGGCGCGGTGACCAAAATCATCGCTTAACTTATAGCTCTTTAATATGGCAAAAGGAAGACTACGTGTCCGCTTGAAGTCATTTGACTACCGAGTAGTAGACGAGACGGCGGCTAAAATACTAGAAACGGCTTTAGCCACAGGTGCTAAAGTGTCGGGTCCCATTCCTTTGCCTACCGATCGAAAATTGATTGTGGTGACCTCTTCGCCTCACGTGGACAAAAACGCCCGGGAACACTTCGAAATGCTGGTCCACAAACGCTTGATAGACATCCTGGATCCGACTCCAAAGACTATTGAATCACTTTCTAATCTGGAACTGCCTGCCGGAGTGGATATTGAGATTAAGATGTAAATCCATCGATATTTCGGGTAAACCAGGCAATATGAGATTGTCGGAGTTATAATCCAAATCATGGGTCAGCAGGTCACTTCTCTACCCAAAAGACAGGTTGAATGGAACACCGTGGTCAATGTGAAGTCGGATATCCTCTTCATGAGTGTGAACTCAATCGGTCTGGAAAGAAAGTGTATCGAACGTTCCTTAGCCATAGACTACGAATATCAAACGTTATATTGTTTCAATAACACGATTGCTTACAGCAAAGAAGACTTGGGTTCCTTCTTTAATCTCCTTGTCGAAAAGATAAATTCCGATAGAAAATTTCTAGCCCGCTTTCCAAGTCGGGTGTATGAAATAGCCGACTCCTTACTGGCCTTGGCGAAACGAATTAAAAAAAGATCTGATCTAACATCACTGACACCGGCTCAACTTAATACTCTATTTCTTAACTATATTGAAAAATGCGCTTTAGCATTTCCCATTCTTGTTACCAGTATCCCCTTGGAAATCATTATTACCGGCGAACTAGAGAAATTCGTCAGAGAGAAACTTAAAGAGAGAAACATTTTAACCCAGTTCGACAACTACTTTCAAAACCTCACCCAGTTATCCTCGAAGGAGACATATTTCCAGCAAGATTACAGAAACTTACTAAAAATCGGAAGTTTGATCCAGAAGAGCAAGACTCTTCTAGACACCTTGAAAAATAGGGCAGCAGCAGACTCTTTCGAGCTTTTGAAAAGAGACCATCAAAACATTTACCGGCTTCTTCTCGATCACAACGCAAAATATGCCTGGATCAATATGTACGGTTTTAGAAGACGACCGTTTTCTCTTGCTGATCAAGTTGCTAGGCTGCCAGATATCCTGGACAAAGACTGTCGACAAACATTGCAAGATATTGACAAAAAAAGACGAGTGGCCAAGTCGAACTTCTATGCCTCTGTCTCCCGATTGCACATTAAAGAAGAATTACTCAAGATGGTCTCCCTCCTACCAGAACTGGTCTATCTGCGAACATACAGGTTCGACATTTTTACCCTGTCAGCCTATATGATAAGGGGTCTATTCGAAGAAATTGCCGTGCGTCTTAATCTTCAGGTTGACGATCTTAACTCCCTCACATTCTGGGAGATTTCTGACCTTTTGTTAGGAAAGATCAAAATTAATTCCATTCCGTTAAGCGAGAGACAAAAAGATTATGCGGTTATTCAGATAGAGGGTCAGCTCGCTGTTATTTCCAAACCTAAAGCACTCAAAAAATTCTACGAACAGGATCAAACCAATAAACCACACTATAAGCCAAGAGAGTTCAAGGGACGATCTGCTAGCAAAGGCGTTGCTAAAGGCCCAGTCAAAATCGTTATGCATCCAACCCAGATAACTAAAGTTGAAAAGGGAGACGTGCTAGTTGCTCCAATGACTAGCCCGGACTTTGTAGTCGGTATGTTAAAAGCAGTCGCTATCGTCACTGACCACGGAGGAGTAACTTGCCATGCAGCCATAGTTTCCAGAGAGCTAGATATTCCTTGCGTCGTCGGCACCAAAATCGCTACTCAAGTTCTTCGAGACGGTGATCTAGTTGAGGTCGATGCCACAAAGGGATTAATAAGATTATTGCAAGCTTAACTCGAAAATTCGAAAAAGGTTGGTTCTCCGTCAATGTTTGGCAGATCGGATGCGAAGTTGGTTGGGAGAAACAATGGCTGCGGCGTATTGGAGCGCGGCCAGGACCTGCTCCCGAGTCAAGTCATACTCGCCTCTAACCGCCTCAATTTCCATACCGCCCGCGATTTTCCCTACTATCAGCTCTACCGGTATTCTGGTACCGGCAATTACCGGTCTGCCAAACCGCACTTTAGGATCAACCTTAATCAACTTTTTGAGTTTAGGAGTCATGCTTTGATTATTATAACATTAGCTGGTATAATCCTCTTCACTGTGAGATTACAGGACGCATACTGCGGTTAACGTAAGTGCGGACGGCAACAGAAAACAAGTGCCTTCCGGCACTTTTTTTGTGCACATATGTTGAATACCATCTTTGCAAAAAAAGTCGGCATGACCATGAAGTACACCCCCGAGGGGAAACAGGTGGGGGTGACGGTGCTTTCCATCTTACCCACCAGTGAGTCCGGATCCCGTACCAAGGAAAAACATGGATACGAGGCTAGACAAGTCAAAATTCAAATGTCAAAATTCAAAAGTATACTGAAAGAAGTCCGCAACGCACAAGAAGCGGACTTTTTAGTTGGAGACGTAGTGCGGGTAACTGGAGTATCTAAAGGCAAAGGTTTTGCGGGGGTCGTGAAACGGCATGGGTTTGCAGGCGGACCCAGAACTCATGGCCAATCCGATCGAGAAAGAGCCCCCGGGTCCATCGGGCAGACCACCACTCCGGGAAGAGTGTACCGGGGCAAGAGAATGGCAGGACGGATGGGGGGAGAAAAAGTTACCACAAGAGGCCTAAAAATTTTGGAGATTAACGAGAAAGAAATGGCAATTATTGGAGCGGCTCCGGGACACCGAGGATCGCTGGTTACCGTGACTAAAGTATGATTTCAGCGGCAACTTACAATCTAAAGGGAGAAAAGGCGGAAGCCACTGGCTTACCCAAAGACGTGTTTGAGGTTAAAGTGAAGCCGCAACTTCTGGCACAAGTTGCGCGGGTATGGCTGGCTAATCAGAGAAAATCCCCCGCCAAAACCAAAACCAGAGGCGAAGTGGCCAAAACTACCGCTAAGATGTACAAGCAAAAAGGCACAGGCCGGGCCAGGCACGGTAGCTATGCCGCGCCGATATTTGTGGGCGGAGGGGTGGCCCACGGACCTAGCGGAGAGCAAAATTACAAAATGAGCCTACCGGTAAAGATGCGCAGGCTGGCTCTTTTGGGAGCGCTGTCTGCCAAGGCAGAAGCCAAACAAGTGATGGTGGTGACGGGCTCCGAGAAAGCCAGCGGAAAAACCAAACAAGTGGGTTGGCTAATGGGAGAGCGGGGTCTGGTGGTAGCGGCAAACAATCAGGATAAATTCAAGCAGGCAATCAGAAACTTGCGGGCAATCCGATTGACAAGTGTAAACAGTTTGTCGGCGTATGACGTACTGGCCAACAAACGGTTGATACTGACTAAAGAAACGTTAGCAGAATTGAAAAAAACCTATGCTGCTTAAAGCGGTTATTACCGAAAAAACCATGCGGGAGGCAAAAGACAAAAGATACACTTTTGCGGTAACTCTCGCTTCGACCAAACCAGAAATTAAAAGGCTGGTGGAAAACATGTTTGGGGTGAATGTAATCAAAGTGCAAACTTTAGTTATGCCTGGCAAATCCCGCCGCAGCCGAAGAATGGGAGCGGAAACCAGAGCTAACGACTGGAAAAAGGCCGTTGTACAAATTAATTCCAAACAGAGTATAGACCTATGGAAAAAAGATTAACCTGGACATTACCCAAAAACTCCGGCCGCAATGCCACAGGTGTGGTAACCGTACGGCACCAGGGAAAACGCGAAAAAAGACGCTACCGGGAGATTGATTGGAAAAGAGACAAACGGGACGTACTGGCCCGAGTGGCAGCCCTGGAATATGACCCTAACCGGACGGCAAACCTGGCGCTGGTGCAGTACACAGACGGTGAAAGACGATACATTCTGGCCCCCGAGACTTTGGAAGTGGGCCAAAAAATTGTGAGTGGAGAAGCGGCTCCATTGACGGCAGGTAACGCTTTGCCGTTGAAAGCCATTCCTGTAGGCACGCCAATTCACTGTCTGGAACTAATGCCCGGACAAGGAGCCAAATTGGTGAGAGGCGCAGGAGCTGCGGCAGTAGTTACCGGTTTCGAAGACCGATTTGCCCTGGTAAAATTGCCGTCAGGGGAAATCCGGCGGATTGGAATAAACGCTTATGCCACTATCGGACAAGTGGGCCGGTCGGAATGGAAAAATACGCCCCTGGGGAAAGCCGGCAGAAAAAGACATATGGGCGTCAGACCGACCGTCCGCGGAACTGCCCAAAACCCCCGGTCTCACAGCCACGGCGGCGGGGAAGGACGGTCTGGGGAGGGCATGCACCCTAAAACCCCGTGGGGTAAATCTGCCAGAGGGAATAGGACGAGAAATAAATCTAAATATTCGCACAAAATGATTGTGCAACGCCGCAAATGAGAACACCATATATTGATCAAAAATTGATGGCCAAAGTGGCCAAGAAAACAAATCCCATTAAAACCTGGGCCAGGGCGAGCATGATCCCGCCGGAGTTTGTGGGGACGACTTTCCAGGTACACAACGGCAATAAATTTATGGACGTGTTTGTAAATGAGTCGATGGTAGGACACCGCTTGGGAGAATTTTCTCCCACCCGAGTATTCCGTGGTCATGGAGCGATAGTTAAACGCACGATGGAGAAAACATGACAATTATTGCCCGCGCCAGTTTTGTGATGGGCAGTCCGCGCAAGTTGCGGCTGGTAGCTAACGCAGTGCGCAAGCTGTCACCGAAAACGGCGATTGATCAGCTAAAAATGCTACCAAAGAGAGCGGCGGGGACGCTGCTGGCCGTATTTGAACAAGCGATGGGTAATGCCAAAAACAACTTTAAACTGTCTCCCGAGGGCTTAAAGATCAAATCTTTACAGATTAACGATGGCCCACGAGGACCAAAACGGATGGACAGGTCTCACGGAGCCAGATTTGATAGGGGTATCAAGCGACGTAAATTTGCACATATTAGTTTGGAGCTGGAGGAGGCAGAAAAAACACATGGGAAATAAGGTTAATCCGATAGGCTACCGGTTACCCCTGTCCCCCACTGCGACCTGGAAATCGAGGTGGTTTACTACCAGCCCCAAGAAGTATCGGGAATATTTAGCCATTGACGTTAAATTGAGAAAAGCGCTCATGGAGAAACTGCGGGTCGCCGGCGTAACCAGGGTGAACATCGAAAGATCCATAAAGAGCCTGAAAGTGACCATCTTTGTTACCCGGCCCGGAGTAGTGATTGGGCGAGGTGGGGCTGGCATTGATGATCTGAAGAAATTTATTTCTAAAACACTGGGGCCGGTGGACCTGAAGGTAGATCAGCCGCAGATTGAAGAGGTAAAAATGCCGGACTTGAATGCGTATCTGGTAGCGACTAAAATTGCCGAGCAAATCGAGCGCCGGTTGCCGGCCAGGCGGGTAGCTAAAAAATCAATCGAAAGGTCGATGCAGGCCGGAGCCAAAGGAATAAAAGTGTTGATTGCGGGCAGAATCAATGGAGCAGAAATTTCCCGACGGGAGCTGTACCATGAAGGATCGGTACCCTTGCAAACTCTGCGGGCGGATGTGGACTACGCCCAAGTGCCGGCCTTGACCCGTTCGGGGTACGTGGGAGTGAAAGTATGGATTAACCGAGGAGAAACAAACTATGCTACAACCTAAAAAACAAAAATACAGGAAGCAATTCCGGGGCCACATGGGAGGATCGGCCAGCCGGGGCAATGCTCTAAATTTTGGCGAATATGGTCTAAAATCCCTAAGCCGGGGATGGTTGTCGGCCAAACAAATCGAGGCGGCCCGGAAAGCCATTGCCCACTATTCCCAAAGAGGCGGGAAAGTGTGGATCCGGGTTTTCCCTGACAAACCGATTACCAAAAAGGCACTGGGGACAAGAATGGGGTCAGGTAAGGGAGATATTTTTGATTATGTGGCCGTGGTGACTCCAGGAAGAATTGTGTTTGAAATCGCGGGGGTGTCCGAAGAAGTGGCCAGAACTGCCTTTGTCAGAGCGGCAGCTAAATTGCCTTTTAAATTCAAGATAATTTCTAAAAATGATTAAGTATAAATCACAAGTTAAAATTTTGACCCGGGAAGAACTGACGGTTAAAGTGCGTGAATTAGCCGCACAAATTGCCCGGGCCAGAGTCGAGAAAAAACCGACTTTAAAACTGCGTAAACAGTTAGCCATTGTAAAAACATATGAAAATACTAAGCGGTAAAGTTGTATCCAATAAGATGGCCAAAACGGTAGTGGTGGAGGTGGATCGGTTTGTGACCCACCCTATGTATCATAAACGAATAAAAAGAACCCAGAAGTTTCATGCCCATGATGAGCAGGGGGTTAAAATTGGTGATGTGGTAAAAATTGCAGAAGTTAAGCCCATATCCAGGACAAAAACCTGGAAAATTGTATGATCCAACTACGCACTATATTACAACCTGCGGATAACAGCGGCGCTAAAAAGCTTAAGGTCATCCAGATTATGGGGGGATCAAGACGTAAGTGGGGATCCTTAGGAGATGTGGCAACCGCCGTGGTGGATGGTGCTGACCCAACCGGAGTGGTCAAAGATTCGGAGATAGTTAAAGTAGTAATTGTGAGAATCCGAAAGGAAAAACGACGCAAAGACGGCAGCTATATCCGGTTCGACGACAACGCCGGAGTGATCATTGATCCAAAAACCAACGAGCCCAGAGGCAGCCGGATTTTTGGACCGGTGGCTCGGGAAGTAAAAGACGCCGGATTTAACAAAATTGCCTCGTTGGCGGCAGAAGTCATATGAAATTACACAAAGGTGACAAAATAATGGTGACGGCCGGAAAAGACCGGGGCCGTGAAGGTGTGGTGGAAAGAATATGGAAAGATAAAGTGTTGATTCCCGGAATAAATCAATATAAAAAACACCGAAAGGCCCAGGGAGAAAAACAGCCAGGTGAGATCTTGACGTTGAGCCGACCCTTACCGATTGGAAATGTGGCCATGGTTTGTCCAAAATGCAAACAGGTTACCAGAGTGGGGTATAGGATAGTCGGCGACAAAAAAGTTAGAATTTGCCGCAAGTGCGATCAACAAATATGAATATTATGGCTCAACCAAAACTAGTTAAAATAGTCCTAAATATCGGGCTGAAGGAAGCCGTACATGATAAAGGAGCGCTGGAGAAAGCCTCTGAACAACTGGCGGTAATTTCCGGCCAGAAACCCAAAGTCACTCGGGCCAAGACTTCCATCGCCAACTTTAAAGTCCGGGAAGGCGATCCGGTAGGGCTGACGGTGACTCTGCGAGGAAAAAGAATGCAGGACTTCATGACTAAGCTAGTAACGGTAGTTCTGCCCCGGGTACGGGATTTCCATGGGGTATCCGCTACGGCTTTTGATAAAAAGGGTAATTACACTCTGGGACTTTCGGAGCAGATTGTTTTTCCTGAAATCGACTACTCCAAGATCGACAAAATTAGAGGTCTGGAAATTACTTTTGTTAACAATGCCGGCTCCCCAGAGACGGCTAAAAAGTTACTGGAAGCTCTGGGCTTTAAATTTAAAAATGGCTAAAACTTCAAAGATCGTCAAACAAGAGAAGGGTTACTTAAAACATCCGACGCAGTACCGCAATCGGTGCAGCCAGTGTGGCAGGCCCCGGGGTTATATCCGCATGTTCGGCCTATGCCGGCTGTGCTTTCGAGAATTGGTCCACCGCGGCGAGCTGCCGGGTGTAAAAAAAGCATCATGGTAAACGATCCCTTATCAGATTTAATTGCCCGCATTAAGAACGGCTACCGGGCGGGATTGCCCGAGATAACTCTTCCCTGGAGCCGGATGAAAGAGGATGTGGTGCGGGTGCTGGTGGAACAAAAAATGCTAGAAAAAAGTGACAAACAAAAGGATGAATTGGTGATTAAGCTGAAGTACGAAGGAAAAACTCCGGCTCTGACCGATATCCGGAGAGTGAGTAAACCCGGAGTAAGAATTTATTCTGGAGTAAAGAAGCTGCCGCGGGTACTGGGAGGCTTAGGCATAAATATCCTGTCGACACCTAAAGGCATCATGGCCGATAAAACTGCTAAAAAGTTACATGTGGGCGGCGAGATTATCGCCCAGGTGTGGTAAAGATATGTCCAGAATAGGCAGACTACCCATCGTCATTCCCGAAGGAGTAACAGTCACTGTAAATAGTAACAGGATTTGCGTGGCCGGCCCCAAAGGACAGCTGGAATGGATGATGCCTGCGGGAGTGGAAGTGAAAATAGCGGATAAGCAGGCGGCGGTAACGGCTAGTGCCAGTAACTTGCACGGTCTATCCAGATCGCTGATTGCCAATATGGTTAAGGGTGTAAGCGACGGCTGGAGCAAGACGCTGGAACTGGCGGGCACGGGCTACCGAGCCAGCACTACTGGAGCAGAGCTGAATTTGTCTTTAGGATTTTCGCACGGAGTGAAAATCCCGGCTCCGGAAGGCATTGCGTTTGAAGTGGCGGAAAATAAAATCACTGTCCGGGGAGCAGACAAGGTGAAAGTAGGAGAAGTGGCTGCTAAAATTAGACTCCTAAGGCCAGCAGATCCATATAAAGCCAAAGGCTTGAAGTATGAAGGTGAAGTTATCAGACGCAAGGCCGGAAAGGCGGCCAAAGCTGGAGCAACCGGCCCCGCAGCTGCCGGGGGAGGAAAATAATATGAGACTAAGCGTTTTCAGATCAAACAAATATATCTATGCTCAAGTGGTAGACGATGCCAAAAGAGCAACTGTAGCCGCCGCCTACGGGAAGAAAGCGGCTGAGGTGGGAAAACTGGTGGCCGAGAGGGCAATCAAAGCCGGAGTTAAAAAAATTGCTTTTGACCGCGGACGGTACCGATATCATGGCCTAATCAAGACATTGGCGGAGGCCGCCAGGGAAGGAGGGTTGGCGTTTTGAGACCGTTTGTAAGAGTTGGACAATTTAATGCCGAACCCAAGGAATTTGACGAGAAAACGGTGCAAGTTAACCGGGTGTCTAAAAAAACTAAGGGGGGTAACCGCATGAGTTTTTCGGTGTTGGTAGTGGTGGGAGACAAAAAAGGTCGAGTAGGTGTGGGCCTGGGAAAAGCAGCTGACGTGAGCTCGGCTATGCGCAAAGCCAGCACGTATGCTCAAAAACACCTGATCACAGTTCCGCTTAGGGGCCGGACAATTCCCCATGAAGTGCGCATTAAAGTGGGCGCAGCCCAGTTGATTATGAAGCCGGCTCCGGATGGAACCGGAGTGATTGCCGGGGGACCGGTAAGAGCGGTTGTGGAGGCGGCGGGGATTCGGGATATAGTAAGCAAAATCCTGGGAACCAATAACAAGGCGTCCAATGTGTACGCTGCATTTGAAGCGCTAAAACGCCTGAAGCAAATATGAATTTGAATACATTACCCAAAATTACGACTAAGCCCAAAAAAAGAGTGGGGCGGGGCATGGGATCCGGCAAGGGCAGCCACACCACGGGCCGGGGCACTAAAGGACAAAAAGCCCGAGAAAAAGTATCCATTTTATATGAAGGGACCAAGACTAAAAAATCTTTAATCAAGCGCATTCCCCTCCTGCGGGGTAAAGGAAAGTTCAAGGCCAAAACGAAAAGGGCTATCATGCATGTGGGAGATTTTGCCGATCTACCGGCCAAGTCCGTAGTGACTGGAGATTTCAAGATCGTCGACGGCGGAGAGGTGAAAAAGGCGTTGATTGTGAAAGTACCAATATCAGCTGGAGCAGCCAAGAAAATACTAAAAGCGGGTGGTAAAATTGAGAGTAATGGATAAGTGGCTAGTAAGTTTGCGGCAGATTTGGGGGACGCCGGAGATACGTAAAAAAATGCTGTTTACGGCAGCCTTACTTCTTATTTATCGGTTGCTCGCTCATATCCCGGTGGCGGGAATAGATCGGCAGGCATTGGCTAACTTGTTCTCGGGATCGCAGCTTTTGGGACTATTGGACATTTTTTCCGGAGGAACGTTGGCTAACTTTTCGCTAATTGCCCTAGGCCTAGGTCCATATATCAACGCTTCGATTATCCTGCAGCTTCTGACCATGGTTTTTCCTAAACTCGAAGAGCTATCTAAAGAGGGAGAATACGGACGGGAGATGATTAATCAGTACACCCGGTGGCTGACGGTGCCGATTGCGATTCTACAAGGGTTTGGCATGTACTCACTACTACGAGGCCAAAACGTAATCGGACAATTGAATTTGGGGTCACTTCTAGCTCTGATTGTAACCATGACGGCGGGGACAATCCTTTCGGTGTGGTTGGGAGAATTGATATCTGAATATGGGGTGGGCAATGGCGTTTCTTTGCTTATTTTTGCCGGAATCGTGGGCCGACTGCCGGTAACGCTGGGACAAACGGCGGTGACTTTGGAGACGTTGTCGTTGGGGAATTTAGGGATATTTGGGATTGTAGGGTTAGTACTGGTGGCGGCAGTAGTATTCATGAACGAGGCTTCGCGGAATATTCCGGTACAATACGCCAGACGCATCCGGGCCGGTAAGGTGTACGGCGGACAATCGACGCATTTGCCGCTAAGAGTAAATCAGGCCGGGGTAATTCCCATTATCTTTGCGGTGTCACTGGTGTTACTCCCCTCTTTGGTAGGGCAATTTTTGCAGAACGTGAACAACCCCCAAGTAGCGTTGGCAGCCAGATCGGTGCTGGCGTTTATGCAGCCTAACGGTTGGGCCTATAACCTGATTTACTTTGCTTTAGTCGTCGGGTTTACTTACTTTTACACTGCGGTGGTGTTTAATCCGGTAAAAATCTCTGACGAGATAAAAAAATACGGGGGGTTTGTGCCGGGAATCAGGCCCGGAGAAGCCACGGCGAATTACTTAAACGGCATCATGAACCGGGTGACATTGGCCGGGGCGGTATTTTTGGGAGCCATTGCCATCATGCCGGCCATAGTGCAGGTGGCTTTCAGAATTCCCACATTGTCTTTGGGGGGAACCGGGATTCTGATTGTGGTATCGGTAGTGTTGGAAACGGTCAAGTCGCTGCAATCCCAATTGTCTGTTAGAAATTACGACAGTTTTCTGATGTGAACATCATAATTCTTGGACCACAGGGGTCGGGAAAGGGCACACAAGCGGCGTTGCTGGTGGAGAAATTCGGCCTGCAGCATTTTGAGGCCGGAAAGATTTTAAGAAGCATCGCCGATTCGGACAATAAATATGCGGCTGCAGTAAAAACGGCTATAAATAGCGGCAATCTGGTACCAGACGAACTGGTAAGATTAATCGCTTGGGATTTCATTACCAAACACAAAAATGGGGGGGTTATTTTTGATGGCTACCCCCGGTCGGTGGCCCAGTATGAGCATTTGCAGGATATGTTGATGAAGTTTGGACAAAGAATTGACCGAGTAATTGATCTGGAAATTTCGAAGGAAGAAACTATTAAACGACTGACTAAAAGAGGAAGAGAGGACGATACGCCGGAAGCAATTAAAAAACGGTTGGAACTTTTTTGGCAGCAAACCAATCCGGTGATTGAAAGAGCCAAACAGGAAGGAGTTTTATTAGAAATCGACGGGGAAAGACCGATTGAGGTTATACATCAAGATATTAATGACCAAATTAACACTTAAAACCGAAAAAGAGATCGCGGTGATGGCGGAGGGGGGACGGAGGCTAGCGGAAATTAGAGACAAGATAATGAGGGCTGCAAAACCAGGAGTGACGGCCATAGAATTGGACCGACTGACAGATAAATTGATCGCCAAAGCGGGAGGGAAAGCTTCGTTTAAGATGGTGCCCGGGTACAGGTGGGCGACGTGCATAAATATTAACGATGCAGTAGTACACGGAATACCAGATGGCTATAAAATCAAATCGGGAGATAAGGTGGGGATAGATGTGGGCATGTACTACAAAGGTTTCCATACCGATACGTCGGTTACCGTAGGCGGACCAGAGAAGTTTCTTACGGTGGGACGGTTGGGGTTAAAACGGGCGATCGCCCAAGCCCAGATGGGTAAGCGGGTGGCAGATATTTCCGCAGCCATGCAAAAAACCGTGGAGGAAGCCGGGTACAATGCAGTACGGGCGCTGACGGGGCACGGAATAGGCCGAGAGCTGCATGAAGAACCGGCTATCCCCTGCTTTACTTTGGGAAAATATGAGTATAGTCCGAAACTTACGGAGGGCATGGTGATCGCCATCGAAATTATGTATAACGCCGGAACCAGCGAGGTAGTGTACAAGAATGACGACGGTTGGACAATAGTCACGGCTGATGGTAAAATATCAGGGCTGTTTGAGGAGACCGTGGCGATAACCTCCCACGGTCCTATTGTTTTAACAGCAAGTTAATCAATGCCAAACTCATTAACTTTCGAGGTAGAAGGAGAGGTCATAGAGAATCTACCTAACACCTCTTTTCGAGTGAAATTAAACGGCTCGGAAAAGGTCGTGTTGTGCCACTTGGCAGGCAAAATGCGGATTCATTGGATTCGCCTACTGCCAGGAGACAAGGTGAGAGTGGCCATGGCAGGCCCTGATGAAACATTAGGAAGAATTATTTTTAAACTAAAATAAAAAAGCGTGAAAGTTCAAGCCAGTATCAAGACCAGATGCAGAAACTGCAAAATAGTAAAGCGGAAAGGTGTGTTATTTGTGATCTGCACCAATCCGAAACACAAACAACGCCAAGGATAAAATATGCCTAGAATTGCCGGACGAGATATCCCCGAGAACAAAAAAATAGAGTTTTCTTTGCGGTATGTGTACGGCATTGGGCCAACCAACGCGCTGGCGGTATTGGCTAAAGCGGGCTTAGACGGAAACAAAAGGACAAAGGATCTGACCGCGGATGAACTAGCAAGGCTGCAAAAGTGTGTGGACGAAGTAAAAGTGGAGGGAGACTTGCGCAAAGAAGTGCAGCAAAATATCGCCAGATTGAAGGAAATCGGGTCTTACCGAGGGCACAGGCACGCCAAGGGACTGCCGGTGCGGGGACAAAGAACCAGGACAAACGCCAGAACCAAAAGAGGCAAGAGAGTAACTATCGGAGCTCTGAAAAAAGAGGTGTTAGCTACTAAGGAAACAAAAGTTGAGGAGAAAAAATGACCGGCAAAGCTTTCATTACGGCCACATTCAACAATACGCTGGTGACCATTACGGATATGGCGGGAAATGCCATTTCCTGGGGGTCAGCGGGGGCGGCGGGATTTAAGGGGGCCAGGAGAGCTACTCCATATGCGGCTACTATGGCGGTGGAGGCGGCTGCCAGAAAAGCCATGACGGGGGGGATTAAAGAAGTAGAAGTATATTTGAAGGGTCCCGGATCCGGGCGGGATGCGGCGCTAAGAGCTCTGAAGGCGGCGGGGCTAAAAATGAATCTGATTGCCGACGTGACACCGATCCCGCACAATGGAACCAGACCCAGCAAGAAACGCCGGGTATGATCTTTACTCCTTCGGATTGGCAAGATTATGAACTAGTGGACACGGGAGACGGGGAAAAACTGGAAAGATGGGGAAAGAGTATTGTGGCCCGGCCGGAGCCGAGAATAATTTGGGAGAAAGGGAATCCGGATGTATGGAAAATCAAGGGTGAGTTGGCAGAACAGATAATCGGATACAAAAAATTAAAGTTTAGGGTAAAGAAAACCAAGTTTGGGCATACGGGGGTATTCCCGGAACAAGCGGTTAATTGGGATTGGATTCCGGGTGCAGAAAAAATTTTGAATTTGTTTGCGTATACGGGCGGAGCAACGTTGGCTGCGGCACCGGCGGGAGCACACGTAACTCATGTAGACGCTTCCCGGCCGGCCATGAGCTGGGCTGCTGAAAACGCCAAGTTGTCCGGAGTGAGCAATATCCGCTGGATATGCGACGACGTGATGAAATTTGTGAACCGGGAAATCCGGCGCGGGACCAAATATGACGGCATCATGATGGATCCGCCCAGATTTGGACGGGGGGCATCGGGCGAGGTGTGGAAGATAGAAAATCATTTGCCAAAACTGGTAAAAGCGTGCGCGCAACTGCTCTCCCCTACCCCTACGTTTTTTTTGATCAACGCCTATACGGCAGATTTGTCCCACACAGCCATCGGCAACTTATTGTCCGGGGTGCTGGAAAAAGAAGTGGAGAGTGGAGAACTGGGGTTAAAAGAATCTTCCGCCGGCCGCATTCTTCCCGCCGGTATCTTCGCCAGGTGGAAAAGCTAATTTACGACTTCCCCTTCTTCAGCTTTTTTTTCTTCTTTCTTGTCCTCGGGTTTTTCTTCTGCGGGGGGAGGGGTTTGCTTATACATTTCAGCACCTAATTTCTGAAGGCTATCCATGAGGTCTTTGGATTTGGCTTCTAGGTCCTCTTTGGTACCGGATTCGAGAACGGCTTTGAGAGCGGCTGCTTTGTCTTCGACTTCTTTTTTAAGTTCCGCAGGAGCTTTGTCTCCGGCATCTTTAATAGTCTTTTCGGCAGTAAAGATTAAGGAGTCGGCCTGATTTTTGGCCTCGATCTTGGCTTTCTTTTCGGCATCTTCGGCGGCGTGGGCTTCGGCTTCCTTGCGCATGCGTTCCACTTCTTTTTCGTCCAGATTGGTGGAATTGGTGATACTAATGTGCTGGGATTTACCGGTGGCTTTGTCGTGGGCAGTAACCTTGAGAATCCCAGAGGCGTCGATATCGAAAGTGACTTCGATTTGGGGAACACCCCGGGGGGCGGGAGGAATGCCGTCCAGAATGAAACGGCCAAGAGTTTTGTTGTCTGCGGCCATGGGACGTTCTCCTTGGAGAACATGAATTTCTACAGAAGTTTGGGAATCGGCGGCGGTAGAAAAGATTTGGGATTTGGAAGTGGGGATGGTGGTATTTCTTTCGATCAGCGGGGTCATGACCGATCCCAAAGTTTCCAGACCCAAAGTCAGAGGGGTGACGTCCAGAAGAACCACGTCTTTGACATCTCCGGTTAAGACGCCTCCCTGGATGGCAGCGCCGACGGCCACCACTTCGTCGGGATTGACAGATTTGTTGGGCTCTTTGCCGAAGAATTTCTTGACTACGTCGATGACGGCCGGCATGCGGGTCATACCGCCAACCAGCACTACTTCGTCGATTTTGGAAGTGTCGATTTTGGCGTCTTTGAGACAAGCTTTAACCGGAGCAACAGTTTTTTGAATGAGGGGGTCGACCAAAGCTTCTAACTTAGCCCGGGTGAGCTTGAGGTTTAAATGCAGTGGTTGACCGTTGTTTTGGGTGATGTATGGCTGATTAATTTCTGTTTCCATGGCAGAAGATAGTTCAATTTTGGCTTTTTCGGCGGCGTCGCGGACGCGTTGGAGGGCTTGGGTGTCTTTTTTGAGATCAAGCCCATTATCTTTTTTAAACTCCGAAACTATCCAATCCATAATCACCTGGTCAAAATCGTCTCCGCCTAAATGCGTGTCGCCATTGGTCGCCTTGACTTCAAACACGCCGTCGCCCAATTCCAAGACGGAGATATCGAAGGTGCCTCCGCCCAGGTCGTACACGGCCACTGTGTGGGCGCTTTTTTTGTCCAGACCGTAGGCCAGGGCGGCCGCGGTTGGCTCGTTAATGATTCTTTCTACTTTGAGACCAGCGATTTCTCCGGCCTGCTTGGTAGCCTGACGTTGAGAGTCGTCAAAATAAGCAGGAACCGTAATAACTGCCCGGTCAACGGTTCCCCCAAGATATGCTTCGGCATGAGCTTTCATGGTTTGCAGGACTTTGGCAGAAATTTCTTGGGGGGTGTAAGTCTTACCTTCTACTTCGACACAGGCCATATTGTCTTTGCCGGAAACGATCTTGTAAGGCACCATTTCTATGGTGCGTTTGACTTCGGGGTCAGAGAACTTGCGGCCCATGAGACGCTTGATGGAGTAAATAGTATTTTTGGAATTTAAAATCATCTGGCGTTTGGCCACATCACCGACCAGATTTTTGACCGGCTCTACAATCGAGGGGGTGGTGTTGCGTCCAGTATCGGCCGCGGGGATAACCTTGGGTGCGCCGCCCTCCATAACAGCTACGCAGGAGTTGGTTGTTCCCAAATCAATGCCAATTATTTTACTCATGTTTAAAAACCTTTACTTTGGCTGGGCGAATAACATAATCATTAATTTTATAACCTTTGGTAATAATTTCTGCAATAGTATTATCGGGCTCTCCCGGCAAAGTTTCAAGACATTCGTGCAAAGTATGATCATACGCATCCCCCATTTTGGGGGTAATTTCTTGTAATCCCTCCCCTGCTAATACATCCTGGAACTGCTTAACTGCCATCTGAACCCCAGGGTCTTGGGAATGAGTAGCGGCCAACTCCAATACATCCAGAGTGGGTAAAAGTTTAGTCAAGATATTGGCGGTCGCGTAGATGACAAAATCTTTTTTGTCGGCGTCTACACGTTTAACCAAGTTGTGATAATCGGCCAGGGCCCGCTTCCAGTTTTCTTCAAGAGTTTTGTGAGAAGTTTTGGCAGCCATATTTACCAACTGGAGGTCATGCCGGAGACAAGATCAGAGAAATAACGCAGAGTAGGCAAAACGACGGGGAAATTCAGACGGCAGGGGCCGATTAGGCCCAAGATGCCCCGGCGGCCACCGCCTGCCGCAAAAGGCGTAAAAGCAAAACCCACCGGTTCGAAAAAATCTCCCCACCCCAGGTCCTGTCCGAAAACTATGTGGACTGCTTCGGCGGGATCGTATTGGCGGTCAAAAAAGAGTTGGCGGATGCGAGTCTCTTGATCTAAAAGAGTAAGGACGGTGCGGGTAACGTCAATGTCATAAAACTCGGGGGTGGAAAGAATGTTGGCGGTTCCGGCGTAATACACATCTCCAGCGTCGGTTACGGCTACAGACAGATTTTTGGTGCGATCGGCTAGAGCCAGGGTGGTGTGGCGCATCAGGTGGTCGAAGTCAAAGCGGGCATCCCAGATTTTTTCTTTGGCAGCCACCTCTTCGGTAACGGACATCTTTTTCTCCTGCATCAGGTGGTCTACGTAAAAACGCAAGGCGGCGGGGGTGGGTACCCGGCCAGCGGAGGTGTGGAGCTGTTTTAACAAGCCTTTGTCGGTCAGGGTTCCCATTTCGTTTCTGATAGTGGCCGGGGAAACGCCTAAAGAATACTTGCGGTCCAGAACCTCACTGCCCACGGCTTCGGCGGTGTTGATGTATTCCTCGATCAGACACTTGAGAATTTGGGTCTGACGAGGAGACAAGTTAGTATCCATGTTGTCACTCTTATACCAAGAGTGCTAATGATTGTCAAGAGGGCAAGTTCAGGTTAGAATCAAACAATGAAGAGGGATCAAGTGATTTCGTTTGGAGGGGTAGTGATACTGGCGCTGGTGCTGCCGCTGCTTCTGAAAGGCGTGAACTATGTGCAAAAACTGCTGGTGGGGGCCGAAGGCAGATTGGCAGCTATTACGGTGGAAACGGATCATGTGCTAGGTCCCATGCCCCAACCCTGGCGGGCGTTGGCCCAAGGCGGCGAAGATCTACTGGGATTTATGGACCAGGCCGGAGGGGAAGTAGCGGGAGTGAAAACCCAGTACGTGCGGATTGATCATATATATGACGGCTTTAATGTCGTGGGCCCAGGTTTAACTTTTAATTGGAGCAGTCTGGACCAGGTGGTGGATAAGATACGGGCGGCCGGGGCCACGCCGTTTTTGTCTTTGTCATACATGCCGATTGCCATTTCCAAAAGCGACATTTTGGACGAACCCAAAGATTGGAATGAATGGTCACAGGTAGTACAAAGAACGATCGAGCATTACAGTGGAGAGAAGAGTATTCCAGGGATGTACTACGAAGTATGGAACGAACCGGATTTGTTTGGTAAATGGACGATGGGCGGAGCCAAAGATTACAAAAAATTGTATTTATATGCCTCCAGGGGGGCTCAGGCGGCGAGAGTGGCTCAATCTTTTAAGTTCGGGGGGCCGGCGACAACGGGCTTATACAAAAATTGGATGGATAGCTTTTTCCCGTTCATTTTGGAAAACAGGTTAAGGCTGGATTTCTTCTCGTGGCATAGATATGACGCGAACCTGGCAAAATACAGCGAGGATGTGGCGTTTGTGAACCGGTGGATTGAAAGCCATCCGTATTTTGCCAACGTAGAAAAGGTAATTTCGGAAATGGGACCGGATGCTGAAAAAGGTGGAGAAAACGACACCCGAGCGGGGGCGGCACATCTGCTAACTGTAATGCGAGAGTTGTTGTCGCAGATAAAATACGGGTTCACTTTCTCGGTGACCGGACAATGGGGGGTGGTGGGCAAACCTAGGTATGAAGCCTTGAGGTTGCTGTCCAATTTAGGCGACCTGCGGTTGGCAGTAACCGGGGACGGAACATGGGTCCGAGCATTTGGGGCAAAGAAAGGTGATACGTATCAAGTACTGGTAGTAAATTACGATCCCAAAGGTGGGCATTCGGAAGTAGTTCCGGTAACATTTGTAGATCTGGTCAACCAAAACTTTTCGCTTAAACAAATCGCCATGGGCGGCGGGACAAGCCAATCCGAAGTCGCCACCACCGAGGCCATGCTGCAACGAAACGTACCCCTGACCCCTAATTCCGCGATGCTCTTGGAGTTGACGCCAAGATAGAGAGAAAAGCGGCTTGAGGAAGATCGATTTTACCCACGCGTTTCATACGAGCTTTACCTTTCTTTTGCTTCTTTAAAAGTTTGTCTTTTCTGGTTTGATCTCCTCCTGACATCTTAGCCAAAACATCTTTGCGATAGGCTTTCACATCTGCCCTGGCAAGAATATGGCTGCCGATAGCAGCCTGGATGGGAACTTCAAAGTTTTGCCTGGGGATAATGTTTTGCAAAGTTTCTACCAATCCTTTAGCCAAGTATTGCGCTTGAGCCCGAGGAACAATTTGAGACAGAGCGTCTATTTTGTCACCGGCGATGAGAATGTCTAACTTAGCTAAATCTGCAGGTTGGTAATCGGCAAGCTCGTAGTCGAGGGTGGCAAAACCTTGAGAAGCGCTTTTTAAGGCATCGTAAAATCCCCTAATTAATTCGGCAAGTGGTAGAGAGTAAGACAGCTGAACTAATTTGGAGAGATACTCAATATGGATCTGTGTTCCACGATGGTCCTGACAGAGCTGGATAACAGGTCCGATAAATTCTTGAGGGACAAAAATCGACAGATCGAGCATGGGCTCACGGATTTCTTTGATGACTGATGGATCGGGTAAGGCTGAGGCCTGGTTAATAGTTAATAGTTTAGAGTTCATAGTTAAGACTTCGTAACTGACGGATGGAGCGGCGGCAATAACGTCTAAATTGAATTCCCGTTCTAATCTCTCCTGGACGATGTCGGCGTGAAGTAACCCCAGGAAACCCACGCGAAAGCCATTGCCTAGAGCGGGAGAAAATTCCGAGGTAAAAGTTAGTGCCGAATCGGAAAGTTGGAGTTTGTTTAGAGCGGTACGCAAGGAATTTATTTCCGACCCTTCCGTCGGATAGAAGCTGACAAAAACCACAGGTTTAATTGGTTTGTAACCCGGGAGAGCCGGCGCAGATGACGATGAAGAGATAGTATCCCCTACTGTGAGAAGAGATAAATCTTTGAGATTGGTGACGACGTAGCCTACTTCTCCGGCAGATAATGTGGTAGTGGGGGTGCGTTGAGGGGTAAAAAACCCAACTTCAATGGCAGATGTTTGGGCATGCGTGCCCAATAAGTGGAGCCTGTCGTGAACGGAGATGTGTCCGTCAATAACCCGGACCCAGGCGATGACGCCGAGGTGAGGATCGAAGTTACTGTTGAAGACTAGAGCGCGGGTGGGCCCGCCTTCGCTGGAGCTACGGCGAGGCGAGGGGATACGGTGGATGATAGCAGTGAGGAGTTCGGGGACACCGGCGCCGGTTTTGGCAGAAACGAGCAAGGGAGAATCCAGATTTAATATTTCTTTAAGCTGTTTTTTGGCCCCTTCGATATCTGCTGTAGTAATATCGATTTTGTTGATGACAGGAATAATCGTTAACCCTAGTTTTTGGGCTTGATGATAGTGGGCCAGAGTTTGGGCTTGGACTCCTTGGGTGGCATCGACCAGGAGAATAGCGCCTTCACAAGCGGCAAGAGAGCGGCTAACTTCATAACTAAAATCCACATGTCCCGGTGTGTCGATTAAGTTTAGCGTATAGCGTTCAGCGTTTAGCGTATAGGACATACGGACGGGGGCGAGCTTGATGGTGATTCCCCGCTCGCGTTCAATGGGATTACTGTCCAAAAGTTGGGAGCGCATCTGTCGAGCAGAAACCGTGCCGGTGATTTCCAGCAGACGGTCGGCCAAAGTAGATTTGCCATGATCGACGTGGGCAATAATGGCGAAGTTTCTAATGTTCATTAATTTTGGTCCGGGGCGGGGAGAATGACGGGCTCGGAAGTGGTGGGGGAAAGAATGTCTTTCCATTTGGTAATTCGTTTAATTAAATTGAAGAATGTAGTTAACTCCTGGATCCGAAAAATCTGGGAAAGGAGGCAGTAGACAGAAAAACCAATCAGAGAGGTAATGCCGGTGAGTAGTAGTAAGGGCACGGTGCGGGTAGTATCAAAGACAAATTGGTCGAGAAGACGCATGGGGATCCACAAGAAAACCCCAGTGACAAAACTGATAAAGATCATTTTGGTCAAGGGGATAAAAACTTTATGTGAGGCTACCGAAATACGACGATACAATATCCAGGATAACGCAAGGGTCTCGATAATGGCGGTGGTAGAAATGGCTACTGCAATACCCAGAATGCCCCAGCCCAACCAAGTAACGGCAAAAATTGAGAGCAGAGAACTAAAAATGGCAGCTAAGAAACCTACAAAAAGCGGGGTGCGGGTGTCGTGCAGGGCGTAAAAGCCACGAATGACCAACTGCATCACAGCATAAAAAGCAGCCGAGGCGCAGAGAATGGCCAAGGTTTTACCGGTAAGCAGGGTGGCGGCCCAGGGAAACGTTTTGGCCCCAAAAATGATACGGACGATGGGAATTCTAAGAATGATGAACAAAGTGCTTAGGGGCAAAGCCACAAACGCAATTTGGAGAAATGAGGAAATAAGAGTGGCTCTAAACTGATCCAGGTCGGAGTGGGCGGCTTCTTTGGACAGCTGAGGAAAGGCGGCTTGACCGATGGTCACACCAAAAAGCGAAGTGGGGATGGTAAAGAGCAAACGGGAAGCGTTGAGTAGAGACAGCGAACCAGGGGCTAGCAGTGAGGCCAGGGTAACGGCCACAAACTGTTCTACTTGGTCGATACCTAAGGCCAGGACCCGGGGGGGCATTAGCCGGCCCACTTCGCGCACGCCCGGGTGAGAAAAGTTCAAAGAAAAAGACGGACGGAAACCCAAGCGAATAGCCAAAGGCAACTGGATGAGCATGTGCAAAACCGCCCCCAAGACGACTCCCAGAGCGGGACCCAGAATACCTAGTGTGGGCGAGAGGAAAATGATGCCGGCAATAATGCCTAAGTTGTAGGCCACGGGAGCAAGAGCCGGGATGAGAAAACGCTGATGTGACTGGATAATCCCCGTCAAAAAGCCGGAGATGGAAAAGAAAATTTGGGCGACCAGCATGACCCGCAGAAGCTGAACCATGACACTAATTTGGGAAAGGGTGAACCCTGGAGCAATGAGGCGAGACAGAGGGTAGGCAAAAATAAAGATGGCTGTGGAGAGAAGGGTGAAAACTAAAATGATGAGATTCATGGTGGTACTCGTCATGGTCCAAGCCTCTTTTTCGTCCTTAGCCAGATATTTAGTAAAGGTAGGGATGAAGGCGGCTGAAAGAGATCCAATGACCAAAAGCTGGAAAATAGTATCGGGGATAACGAAAGCGGCATAGTAGACGTCCAGAAGTTGCGACTGGGCGCTGAAAAACGAAGAGATGAGCAGGCGGGTTTTGACCAGACCAATGAGATGCGACAGGCCGTAGGTGGCCATGATAATGAAGGCTGCGGACAGAATGTGGTTTTGACGCCGGAAGAAAATATCCCGCATGTGTGATATTATATGGCGAATATGCCTATAACTAAAGGCGCAATCAGGAAACTGCGGGCTGACAAAAAGAAAACTGGGGTTAACGCGCAAATTAAGCGGTCTTTCCGGGAAGCGGTCTCTAAAATGCGCAAACACCCTACGGTGAAGAACCTGGTGGAAGTATACAAGCGCCTGGACCGGGCGGCCAAAACACACACTATCCATGAGAATAGAGCTGACCGGTTGAAGTCGAGACTGACGAAATTGTTGAAGAAAAAATAGTATACTTGAGTGATGGTAAATTTACTGCCTAAAACTGCTTGGGAAATGTCATTTTGGGGAAGATTTTTTAGATGGGCGCTGACGGCCGGCAGATACATCGTGATTTTGACAGAGATGGTGGTCATTGCCGCATTTTTGTCGAGATTTAAGCTGGACCGGGATTATGCTGATTTGGGTGACCGGATTACCGGCAAGCAAGCAGTCTTGACATCACTGGCTGAATCTGAAAAAAGGTTCAGATTGGCCCAAGGAAGACTAGTGGAGGCTGGAAAGATATTAGACGAACAGCTAGGCATCACAGAGGTTTTGGACAAAATTACAGCCAAGACCCCACCCGGAGTTACGTTGATTAACCTGGCCGTGTCGAAAAAAGAAATCGTCGTGACGGGGGCGGCAGACAACGATGCGGGGGTGGGCATATTTCTGTCCAGGCTGGCGGCGGATAAAAGCTGGAAGAGCGTGCGATTGGCTGGATTGGAAGCCAACGAACAAACAGGGGTTAGGTTTTCCCTAAAATTATGGCTCAATTAGATTACAAAAGCAGCTTAACCCAATACCGCAGATATTTGGCGGTAGTGCGGGAGCAACCGATACTGCGGCAGGGACTGTGGCTGATATTGTCTCTGGGACTTACGATTGTACTTTTGGTAGCCGCTTTGAAGCCGACGCTAGTGACGATTGCCACATTATTAGGAGACATTAAACAGCAAGGGAGCATAGAGGAACGGCTGGATAAAAAAATCTCTGCGGTAACGGCGGCTCAAAACGAATACACGCAGTATCAATCGAGGCTGCAAATATTAGACGAGGCTTTGCCGGTGGGAAAAAAATATGCAGTCTGGGCAGAAAGAATCGAAAGCCTAGCGGCGGCTACCGGAGTAAAAGTAACCGGGCTGACTTTGGTGGAAGGAAAGGACTTTTCCATGACGCTGGCCGGAGATTATGCGGGTCTAAGGCAATTTTTGGGGGTGGCAGAAAGGCTGCGAAGACTGGTAGATATCGAAAGCGCGCAACTGAACAAAGAGGCAGGATTGACGTTAATTATCAAGGGAGTCCTAAAATCATATGAGGAAAAAGAGAATTGATCGTGATATTGTGGTGATACTTATTATGTCTGTGGTTACGGTTTGTGCGTGGATCGGATTTGAAGTGTACCGGGCGTACTCGCGTAGAAATATTCCACCGGTGTTGTCTAAACAGTTAATGGAGCTGACTCCCAAACTGGATATAAGTATTTTGGGAAGACTGGAAAGCAGGACCCCGTGAGGAAAAAAGAGCTGACCATCCCGACCATAATTGGAATTCTAGCGGTGGTGGGAGGGCTAGTGGCTGGAGTGGTACTTTTGAATAAGCCGCTCCGAAGTCTGGTGGGGGCCAGTCCGGAAGAGACGCCGAAAGACGTAGAAATTACTAATATTTCAGATACAAGTTTTGTGGTAAGTTGGGTGACGGTTAAATCCACCTCGGGCTATGTGCAGTATGGGGAAAGGGAAAAACCAGAGCTGGTAATTTCCGACGACCGGGATCAGGAAAGAGGAGAGATCGGAAATTATTTCACCCATTTGGTGAGTATTAAGGCGCTGAAACCGGAAACGAAATACAGCTTCAGGATCGGATCCGGAAGAAGTTTGTATGATAATGCAGGAAGTTTGTATCAAACAACGACGGCTGCAGTAGCGGGAAGGGCGCCGGCAGCAGATGTGGCCTACGGACAAGTGGTGACGGCTAGCGAAGATCCGGTGGAAGGAGCAATTGTATATCTGACTCTGCCCGGGACGGTGGCCCAAGCGGCATTAACTAAACCTTCTGGATCGTGGGTGATTCCCTTGGCGGTAGCTAGAAGCGCAGATCTGACTAGTTTTGCGGCGTACGATCCAGAGAAAGACCGGGTAGAAATAACGGTTCAGGCTGGAACTTTGGGAACAGCCAGTGTGAATACTACTACCGGGGCTACTAAACCGGTAGCGGATATTACTTTAGGGGCGAATAGGGATGAAGCGGTTCCGGCACCGGCTGCCGGATCAAAGTTTTCGGCGTTGGAGACTGGTGAAGAATTAATTATTCTTACCCCGAAGTTTGGAGAGAGAGTAAATACCCAGAAACCGGAAATTATGGGCAAAGCGCCAGCGGGAACAGAAATTACCATTAAGATAGAATCGGCAAAAGTGTTCAGTAAGACTTTGACTGTGGATGAAAATGGAGAGTGGACTTACAGCGTGCCGGAAAATCTGGAGCCGGGGGAGCATACGGTCACGGTGACGTCGATTGTGGATGGGATAGCCAAGACGGTGAAGAAAAGTTTTGTGGTTGAGGCGGCGGGGGTGTCTAACGCTCCGGCGCGAGTAGCCACGCCATCTGCCTCACTTAGACCAACGCCTAGGCCCACCATTGTTCCCAGAGTAGCTTACCCATCTACAGAATCGGGGACTCCAGAGCCCGGAAACTTGACCCCGACCTTAATTTTGCTCATACTAGGAGCAGGATTAATTGTAGCCGGATATACTGGCTACAATTACAAATTCTAATTTCTAATTTCTAAATCCTAAACAAATGGATCCTGTCCAAGACCCAAAAATAAATTTGCCGCCAACTATCATGCCTACCACAGAGGAGGCGGTTCCGCCTCCCCCTCCCTCTCCCGTAATTGAGCCGCCAGCGACAACTCCAACGACTCCCCCGGCTGTGAGTGACAACGCGCAAGTAATTAAACCCAAGAAAAAATGGGGCACGGGGACTCTAGTGGGAGCCATCGGAGCGATATTGGTGTTGGTCGTGGGATTAGGTGTGGGAGTGACGTTGATAAAAAATAAGGATACGCAAGATATTTCGAAGAAAGCAACCGCTGGTGGGCCTTGGTACGGAGGTGAAGGTCTCTGTGCTAGGGGTTTTAATGGTTGTCAGACAACGGATGGTACGGCTGTTCTAATGGTTCGCCACCATTGCGATACCGCTAATGATGGGTGTGTGGGAGAAGTGGATAGACAAACTACTAGTTCTATGTCTTTCAAAGAAAGCTGTGGCGCGGAACAGATTGATGCTTATCCAGGAGGAGGTAAACTGGCAAGTTGGGCGCACGTGAATTATGCCACCGACTGCGGAGCCGCTACTCCTACCCCCACTCCAACACCGACTCCCACTCCACCAGTTGGTAATGGGGGGTGCGACGAGGCGTGCACGATTGACACGAACTGTAATGACGGGCTGACGTGCCAATCGAGGGGTGGGAATGATGTTTGTTGGGGAAACCCCTGTGAAGCAACTCCGACTCCGACACCTCCTGGGCCCACTCCCACTCCGACGCCTACTCCTACGCCAACACCGGGGCCGGGGCCGAGTTCGGCATGTCAGAGTGTAGTGGCCATTCGCGGGAGTGAGGTAATTCCTTCGCCTAACTGGCAGTCTACTTTACGACTTGGAGACGTGGTGGTCTTTAGAGCGTTCGCTAACGCGATCAATACAACAGTCACTGCGATCAATTTCTCGATCACCATTGACGGCGGAGTTCCCCAGCAAATTCCGGGGACTAATTTCCAACAAGTGGGAAGTACCTGGCAGGCGGAAACCGGACCAATCACGATTGCTGCAGGCAGTTATTCAGTAGTAGCAACGCCTATTTACCCATAAAAACATGGATCCAAAACCGCAAATTAATGTCATCAGGCCAAAAAATAGTTTAAATCTGCCTAAGTTGCCTAAACCTAGCCCGGTGATGGTAGTCGTAGCCACTGTGGTTTTAGCTTTAGTCTCGATAATTTCGGCGGTGTTGCTGTACCAGAAAAAACAAGAGCCGGTGGCGCCAAACGTGGGGATACCCAGCCGGGCGGCAGAAGGAACCGCGTGTGTAGGCAACTTCACAATATCCGCTTCCCCGACCCCCACACCCACTCCGACACCAACGCCTGGTGGGTCGCCAACGCCAACTCCGACCCCGACCCCCACACCCACGCCTACGCCCACACCTGGGACCCCGAATAATTGCGGAGGGACGTGCGGATCGAATTACAATTGCCAAGGCGGATTGTTCTGCTCGCAAGGATTCTGCCGCAACCCAGATTGTCCCAGCGCCTCTAATTGTGAGTGCGGGGGAGGAGCAACTCCAACTCCGACGCCGTCTGCTTCTCCGTCTCTGGTGGTGGGACAAACTCCCCCAGGAGACGTGATGGGGACGTGGACTATCTCTATTGCCGGAATATTGCTTCTGGGATTAGGAAGTCTGTTGATGCTGGCGTTTTAGCGCCAAGAAGGTAGCCAGACTAAGTAATTCAGAAACTGGTTAGGAATGGGGAAACCGAAATAACGAGGGGAGAAAAAGAGGAAGCCGACAATAACCAGTAAAATGAACCAGGGTCGGGGGCGGAAGGTTTGGGCTAAAATAATGTACATAAACACTAGGGAGGGAAAATAATGATAAAGAAACATGATGCGCGGACTAACTATCCAGGGAATCAGAAAGAGCCAATAGAGTATTAAGGGAAGAGTGATTCTTCGGCGAAGAGTTTGGTAGCCAACTGCCAATAGTCCGGCCCACCAGATGACGGGGTTGCCTTGAATATAGATGTTGGCAATAGAAGATTTTAAATACTCGACAAAAGCCCAAACGGGACGAAACATTATTGGCCAAGTTATGGCCGGGGATGAATAGCTGTGCGTAGCTTTAAGTCCGGTATGGTACCACCACATTTGTTTTTGGAGCTCGATAAACTGGGTCAGGGGATGGGTTAAGAGAAAGGGAAGATAGGCAATCAAATAGATGATTGGAGGAATAAGCAAATAGTATGGAGTGCGCCAGACGTAGTAAATAAACATGGGCAGAAAGTAAATAGCGGACCATTTAGAGGCCAGAGCGAGACCGAAGGCGACGGAAGCTAGGAATTGACGTTTAGAAAGTAGGAAGTAGAAAGTAGAGAGTATGAAAAAGACTAAATAAATATCATTCATGCCGATGCGGGACATAACTAATGGCAGGCCGTCGAATGTATACAAAAAGAGGGCAAGAAGTGAAGTAGTGTGATTGGAAGTTAGTCTTTGGGTAATTAGATAAACAAGAAAACCGGAGAGTATTCCCAAAATAGCGCCCGGGAGACGCCAGCCCAAGGGGGAATTTCCAGCTAGCTTAAGCCCTAAGACCATGCCGAGCTTGGCCAGTGGCGGGTGAGTCCATTCGTAAGCAAAACCTGATGGGGGGGTATTCCACCATTCCCAGGAAGCCTGGTTTCCTTTGAACATTTCTTGAGCCGTAAAGGCATGATATACCTCGTCGAAATAATGCTTCGATGGGCTACTTAAGCCAATTATTCTGGTAACGGACAGAAATATTGTCAATATTACCAAGAAAAAGTAGAACCATTCTTTTTGCATATTTCTGTAAAGTATATAATGTTCCGGATGTTGGTTACAATTATTTTTCCCGCTTTCAACGAAGAAAAAAGATTAAAAAATTGCCTTGAAAAAACCCAAGCCTATTTAAATACCCAAGGCTTTTCGTATGAAGTTATCGTTATCAACGACGGAAGTCATGACGCTACCGGTCAAATATTGGCCGATTTTCAGAAGCGGTTTCATTTAAAAATCATTAACTGCGAAAAAAATCTGGGTAAGGGAGCAGCTATTAAAACAGGTGTCATGGCCGCCAGGGGAGATTTTATTCTCTTCAGTGATGTTGATCTTTCGGTTCCCATCGAAACCTTGACTAAATTCCTTGAAAAGGTAAAGGGGGGTTTTGACGTTGTAATTGGCTCACGTAGAGTCAAGGGGGTTAAGATTTTGACTCACCAGTCCGACGCCAGAGAGTTTATGGGCCATGCTTTTACTAAAATTTCCAATCTTGTGTTGGGAACAAGTTTTGCAGATTTTACCTGCGGGTTTAAATTGTTTAACAAGAAGGCCGCTAAGAAGATTTTTGCACTTCAGCGGATTGATGGTTGGGCCTTTGACGCAGAGGTTCTTTTTTTAGCCCGGAAGTTGGGTTTCAAAGTTTCCCAAATGGGAATTGTCTGGTCGGATGTTAAAGATTCAAAAGTACATTTTCCCCAAGATGCTATTACCTCTTTATTAGGCCTTTTGGAGATTAGATTGTCTGCTTGGCGTGGATATTATTTTCTCGATACCAACAAACAAGATCAGGAAAGAGGCAAAACCTATTCCCGAAAGCCATCTAAAATTTTGTGATAACCATTTTAATAGATCCGGCGTTAATTTTAATTCTGTGGTATATGTAGCGTACGGAAAGTAAATATTAAGAGTATTAAATAAAGAAAAGAATAAATAAAATGCGAGTAGTTTTTTTGATTTTAAAAGCATAGCTCCCAGGAGAAAGAAGGCGAAGAAAGAGAAAACATAACGTTCATGCATCCGAGTTAAGAAATTAAAAAATGCGAGAACTGATAGAGCAATTGTGGTGTAAAGATAAGGCTCTCGATAATGTTTCGAGAATGGCCGTCGGAAAAGTATAAATATATAACTTAATCCCAGAAGAATCATTCCCCACCCAACCAGAGGTAAACCCAAGAACGGGTTTGTGTCATTCCGCCAATTGTCAAAAAGTCCCCAAAAATTAAAAGCGAAACAGGTGGTGCAGGTGTAAAGTTTAACCATCCTTTCACTGATTTGAAAGATTCCCGAGATGGGATTAGTCGGGAAAAACGGCCAATAAATCAGTAGTGTCGTTCCTAAGAAACTTAGGCCAGTTAATATCCACTTAATTGGTTTGCTAGAGATTAATATTAGTAAACCCAAGGCAGGGGCCAGGGCAATGGTTTGCGGTTTAATTGCCCAAGAAATGGCAAAAAATAAACCTGTTAACTCCGGCCGTTTATAAACAACCAGTGCGTAAACCGCCAAAACAGCAAAAAGTGTGCCTGACCCGTCAAATTGACCAAAGATCGAAGTGTTGAAAATAACGGAAGGATTTAAAGTGTAGAGCAGAAATCCCGCTTTTGCCCAGCTATCACTTCTTTTCCTTTTGATTAGTAGATAAATCAGCCAACCAGTTCCCAAATCGGCTAAATTATTAGGCAGTTTCAATAGAAAATCAAAACCGGGTGATGTATATGAAACGTTAGGTAAAAGTTTATTCTTGACTTCCCCCAGAAACCAGAAAATGTAAAGAAATCCAGGGGGGTTGTCGGTGAAAACTTCTGTTGAGTAAAATTTGGCCGGCCCAAATTCAGCCATTCTCGCACTCCATGCCCGCCATGCGCCCTGATCAATCGCCATGGGTGGAAGAAAGGAAAGGATCAATCTTATTAAAAGGACCAAAACTATCCACATATCGATAATTATATAATAATAAGGGTGACTAAATTATTTCAGCTTTTCAAAAAGTCATGGCCTGAAATTGCGGTTTTTGCTGCGGCTTTTCTTTTTTCTTGGTGGTTAATGTGGCATACATTTCAATATAAAAATGGAGAAATCTGGCTAGCTTCCAAAGTTTGGAGTGATTTTCAAGCCCACATACCTTTGATAAGATCTTTTTCGTTGGGAGATAATTTCCCGCCGGAGTATCCCCTATTTCCGGGAGAAAAAATTAGATATCACTTTTTATTCTATTTATTGGTAGGGTTTCTGGAAAAGTTTGGGGTGCGACTTGATTGGGCACTAAACCTGCCCAGTGTTTTGGGATTTGCATGGTTTTTAATAATGATTTATTTATTGGGAAAAGAGCTAACGAAAAGTCGTGGGGTTGGGATATTGAGTGTGATTTTATATTTATTCAATGGGTCGTTTTCTTTTGTAAAATATTTTACCGATCATGGGTGGGACTGGAATTCGATAGCCAATATATTCAAGTTAACCAATTTTCCCTCCTATTATCCGTATGGACCAGGAATAGTGAGTGCATTTTGGAATTGGAATATATTCTCTAATCAGCGGCATTTAGGATTGGCTTTTGCCATGAGTCTGACGGGAATATATCTGATCTGGAAAGAGGGTCAAACTTGGAAAAGAGAGTTGTTTAAGACAATCGGCCTGGTGGTTATTTTGGTGGTGCTCTCATGGTTACATAAGGCAGTGTTTTTAATGAGCACGGTAGTGTATGCCGTTTTATTGATGACCAATTTGAGAAAATCTGTTTGGTCGTTCTTAGGATTGGGACTGGGGGTAGTATTGTCAATCCCGGCAGTTTTATATATGTCTCCGCATGCCGAACAAGTAATGACGGTGAGGTTAGGGTTTTTATCCGACGGTACATGGAGAGGGTTTATCTGGTGGTGGTTTATGAATATGGGGCTGGTGTTGCCGGGAGCTCTATTGGGCTTTATGTTTGGAAATAAAGCTTTAAAAAAACTGTTTTTGGCTTTCACCACATTATTTATCATTGGAAACACTATTGCCTTTTCGCCAGAAATCGCAGCTAATCATAAATTCTTTAACTTGTTTATGGTGGGGTGCGTGATTTTGGTAGCTAACTTATTGGTTTTGTTCTGGAGAGCCCGTTGGTGGCAAAGAGCTATTGTGATAATGATATTTCCAATATTAGTACTGTCTGGAATTATAGATATGTTTCCAGTAATTAATGAATTTTACTACCACGTTGTGGACAAAAACAATCCGGCGAAAAACTGGATTATGGCTAATACTTCAAAGGGTGCTGTTTTTTTGAATTCGACTTTTTTTGATAATCCCGCAACTCTGGCTGGTAGAAAAATATATTATGGCTGGCCATATTTTACTTGGTCACTTGGCTACGATACAGACAAGCGTTTAAAACTTATTAAGCAAATCTACGGAGGGGAAGATGTTAACACAGTTTGTTATCTTCTTGAAAAAGAGGGTATCGATTATCTCGAAACTCATTCTTCTCCTGGCCGTGATGAATTTACAATAAATTATCAGCTTTTTGAAGATAAATTCTTTCTTCAATACGAAAATCCTATAACCGGTCTTAAATTTTACGATGTCGAAAGCTCTTGCGTCTCCTATTTCTGAATGGTCTCGGTTAATAGATCTTTGACGTAAGAAGCCAAAAATGAAAAATCGTTGTCTTTGGACAGTAGAACCCATTGATAGTCCTGGGCGGCGGAGATGGGAGGGTTGTAGACGAGGGGCTCGGTAATCGCGGCGATGCGAAGCTTGGTGCGGGCAGACTTGAAAGCCAGCTTGGCTAAGGGAAAGTATAGATCCGGGGAAATATCCGTAACAACACCCTCAAACACAGTATTTTTGAGCTGCAATAATTTAGCCGGAGATGTGAGAAGTTTTTGCTTGAAAGCGGAGATAAGCTTTTCCTGGCGGGCAGAACGGGCGAAATCGGTACCCTCGTCACCATCAGCTCCTCGGGAACGGATGTATTTGAGGGCCGTGGCTCCGTCCAGATGTTGCAAACCGGGGTCGAACTTTATGGTTTCGTAGCGGCAGGGTTCACAAGGATCGGTTTCGCGGCCGGGTATGGGATACTTAGAGTCCACGAATCCGCGGTCGACTGTGATGTCCAGTCCCCCGACGGTATCGATGGCTTTGGCAAACACGGAAAAATCGATGAGGGCGACGTAATCGACGGGTTGGTCCAGAGCTTCGGAAATGGCGGATTTAACAAGAACTATGCCACCGGCCCCGGGTTGCTTGAGTTCGCCATAGTGGTAAGCGGTGTTGATTTTGGCTCGGAGCGAAGGAATCCATAAATCGCGGGGAACGGTGACAAGCAAGGTGTCTCCGGAAGATTGGTCGACGGAAACAAAAATAATGGTGTCTGTCAGATCGGCGCCCTCGTGGTTGCCTCCGGCCATGCCCAAAAGCAAAAAGTTGGTGCGGCCAGAATGGTCTGGCAAGGAAATCGTCAGATGGCTAAATGGTTTAATGGCCAAGAAATAAAAGGCAATTAAACAGGCAAAGACGAGCAGTATAAGCAAGACACGCACCAGAACGACTTTGGAGAGGATTTGGCGCTTCAACCTTTGATACAATGCCATGGCATGAGTATTTTAGCTGATTTGAATCCAGCCCAACAAGAAGCAGTCACATTTGGCGAGGGTCCCCTACTAATCCTGGCGGGTGCGGGTAGTGGAAAAACCCGGGTGCTAACGCGGCGGGTAGCGTATCTAATTGAGCAAGGCGTTCCGGCCGAAAGTATCCTCTTAATGACGTTTACTAACAAAGCCTCCGAAGAGATGCTGCGGCGGATTTCGGGAACCAAACCTACCGGGGGGACATTTCACAGTTTTTGCGCGAGGCTGTTAAGAAAAAACTATCCAGATTTTGTAATTTTTGACGAGGCGGATCAATTGGATACCATCAAGCAGGCCATGGTGGCGGTGGGGGTGGACCCGAAAGCTGTTAAACCGGCATCGGTGCTACATACGATCTCGCAGGCAAAAAATGAGCTGATCGGGCCGGCTGAATACGCCGACTATGCCCGGGGAGATTTCCAGAAAATGGTGGTCAGGGTATATATGGCATATCAGCAACTGTTGAAAAAATACAAGGCGATGGATTTTGACGATTTGCTGATCGAGGCGGTGAAACTACTGAGGGAACAGCCGGAAGAGGGATGGAAATATGTCTTGGTGGATGAGTATCAGGATACGAATAAAGCGCAGTACGAAATTACCAAGTTACTAACAAAAAAACACAGAAATTTGACAGTCGTCGGGGACGCAGCTCAAGCTATATATTCCTGGCGTGGCGCAGATTACCGAAACCTGCTGCTTCTGAAACAAGATTTCCCGGATTTGACAACAATTAACCTGGAACAAAATTACCGCTCCACACAAGTGATTTTGAACGCGGCCAACAAAGTGATTTCTAAAAACAAAAACCATCCGGTGTTAAAGTTGTGGACGGCCAAAAATGGCGGAGCCAAGATCGGGGTCTTTGAAGCGAGTTCAGAATCGGACGAAGCGATGTATGTAATCTCACAACTTAAGGGGGATTATTCCGATTATGCAGTGTTGTATCGGACCAATGCCCAGTCGAGAGTTTTTGAAGAAGCATTTTTACATGCAGGTATTCCGTATGTACTGGTAGGGGGAACGAGATTTTATGAAAGAAAAGAAATTAAAGATGTGGTGTGTTATTTGCGCTTGGTGATGAACCCCGAAGATGATGTAGCGAAAAAGCGGGCCGAGAAGCTCGGTAAAACTAGATTGGCAAAACTTGAGCCTAGCGGCACAAAAACTATTGAAATTTTGGATAGTGTTCTAAAATCGACTGGGTATATTGAGCTATTTAATCCCGACGAAGAGGAAGATTTGGCCAGACTGGAAAATATTAAAGAGTTGCGAAGCGTAGCAATGGAGTTTCCTAAGTTACCGGAGTTTTTGGAAAACATTGCCTTGACAGAGCGGGAAGCGAACCGACGCAGAAGTTCTGGGTCTGCTGTAACTTTAATGACCTTGCATGCCGCTAAAGGATTGGAATTTAAAAATGTATTTTTGGTGGGAATGGAGGAGGGGCTATTCCCCCATTCCCGGGCTTTAATGGATCCGGAACAAATGGAGGAAGAAAGAAGACTGGCTTATGTAGGGATGACAAGAGCAATGGACAAACTGTATTTAACGTATGCCAGAAGAAGGCTCTATTTTGGAACCAGAAATAACAATCCAGTCTCTAGATTTTTGGCAGATATTCCGGAAGAATTATTGGAGACAAGCAGTCCGCCTTCGTCCCGCAAAGCGGGACTTCGGCGAGACAAGTGGGGTTTCGATGCGAGCGGTAATTGGCAGTGGAAACCCGAAGACGATATTCCGTTTTAGTTACCAACTTCCTGACGAGCCGCCGCCGCCGGAGGAGCCGCCACCAAAGCCTCCTCCACCGCTGCTTCCACCACCGGTAAAAAACCCTCCACCCGAATTCCACCAGGATGTCTTTTTGCCAGAGGCTTTGAGTTTCTGATAATTTCTAGAAAGTAGCCAGTCTAGGAGAAGTCCAAAAAGCCCTAAAACTATGGCTGCAACTATGGAGCTGGCGATAATACCAATGATGACCCCGATTACACCGCCTGCCCAGAAACTTTTGCTGCGGGCTAAGAAGGAGCAGAAGTAAATTAAAAATGATCCCCCCACCCAAAGAGTAATCAGCCAGAAAAACACATCGTTAAATCCAGATTGGGTTGATGGGGCTGAAGTAGGTGAATAAGTACCAGCGATAACCTCTTCGATGGCTAGTAGGCCGGAAGATATTCCGGAATAATAATCCCCTTTCTTAAACTCGGGGGAAATGACGTTTCGAATAATATCCCCGGATTTGGAGTCGGTGAGTTGGCCTTCCAGGCCGTAGCCCACGTCGATGCGCATTTTGCGATCGTCGATAGCTACAGTGAGAAGAACTCCGTTGTCTTTGTCCTTTTTGCCGATTTTCCAGTCCTCAAAGGCTTTAATACCAAAGTCGTCGATGTTTTGGTCGCCAAGATTCTTAACTATGAGAACGGCGATTTCGTTAGAAGTCTTGGCTTCATAATCTTTGAGGCTGACTTCTAATGTATCTTTTTGCTCAGAGGTTAAGACATTGGCAAAATCGTTGATGTGGCCCGTGGGTGGCGGAAGAGTAGCAGCCAAAACACTTAACGGAAAGAAAAAGAACAGGAGACTAAAACTTAATTTGCGGAGCATTCTCGCTACCTGACGTGGAATTGAAGTAAGCCCGAGAAGAGAAGCCTAACAACTTGGCTATCAAATTGCTGGGGAACACGGAAACGGAAGTATTGTAAGTTTGCACGAGTTCGTTAAAACGGCGGCGTTCCGTGGCTACCCGGTTTTCGGTGCCGGCCAGTTCGTCCTGGAGTCGCAAAACCGTCTGGTCGCTTTTGAGAACGGGGTAGTTTTCAAAAATGGCCAACAATCTACCCAGAGCGCCTTCGACCTGGGTAGCTGCAGCAGCTTTTTGGTCTACTGTTTGAGCTCCTGAATAATTGGCCCGAGCGGCGGCCAGATCGCCGAAGACCTGCTGTTCTTGCTTCATCAAGCCTTTGGTGGCTTCGACTAGATTAGGTATGAGATCAAAACGGCGTTGATATTGAACTTCTACTTGTTTCCATTGGCCATCGATGGCGTTTTTCTGGGTGATGAAAGAGTTGTAGTAGTTTACCGCGATCAATCCGACAACAATCAAAACGCCAAGAAGAATTTTCCAAAATCCGAGCTTCATTAATCCAAGATTAACATCCTCTCGGGGTATAATCAAGACATGCATCCGGTACAGAGTAAAGAATGGGGAGAATTTAGGGCTAAAGCCGGAAACAAGATTTCCTGGGTAAAGGATTTATTGGTGGTGTGGAGCAGAATTCCCCAAACGCCGTGGTATTTCGGAACGCTTTTAAAATCACGGCTGCCAAGAAAAGAAGATATTGAGAGATTAAGAGACGAAGCGATTAAGGTCGGGGGGGTAGGAATTAGAATAGAACCCGATGTGCTGAAGGGTAAAATGCCGGATGGATTAGTAAGAGGAAGGCGGTTCTTCACCCCAAAAACTTTCTGGTTGGATTTAACAAAAAGTGAGGAACAACTGTTGGCGGCGATGCACCCTAAGGCCCGGTACAACATCCGGCTGGCAGAGAAGAAAGGGGTAGAAGTGACAGAGGATCCAGGAGCGTTTGAAAAGTTTTTGAAATTAATGAAAGAAACAGGGGTGCGACAGGGGTTTTACGCGCACGACGAGAATTATTTCCGGAAGATGTGGGAGACATTGAGAGACAAAATTGCCCACTTGTTTGTGGCCAAGTATCAAGGCGAGATTTTGACGGCGTGGATTATTTTTAAGTATGACGACAAAATTTATTATCCATATGGAGCCAGCTCCGATCAGCACCGGGAATTACAGGCTCCAAGCCTGATGCTGTGGAAAACGGCTCTGTGGGGAAAGGCGCGGGGAAATAAGATTTATGATTTGTGGGGCGTGGAGGAGGGTAAGGGCTTTACGGATTTTAAAGCTAAGTTCGGACCTAAAACAGTAGAGTTTGTGGGAACTTATGATTTAATTATTAATCCCCTGCTTTATTGGGTATTTAGATTAGGAGAATGGATACGATGGCTGATATTAGGCAGTCTGCGGCATACGCGAAATTCATAAGGTCCATTGGGTGGAGAGTGGAAAAAATTGGCGGAGTGAATGTTTTCATCCGCAATTTGGGGATTGCCAAAATCCAAAGAGCCAATGTTCCAACTGATTTTCCTAAGATTCCCGGGGTGTGGATGACTAAATTGGAACCTATGAAATTCGGACCTGTTCCAAAAGGATTCAGGCAAGATGGATGGCCGCTACTGGCAAGTAAAACTCAACGGATTGATTTAAAAAAAATTAAACCAAAAAAAGATTGTCGGTATTGCATCCGCAGAAGTCAGCGTCTAGCGTCTAGCGTTCAAAAAAATAACTTTGGGATATTTTATAAGTTGTGGAGAAAGGCGGCGGGTATAAAAAGACTGTGGATTCCGCCAGAAAAAGATTATCTATCACTAATTAATGCCTTTGGGAAAAATGCGATTTGTATAACTATTGATAACTTGGCAGGAGCAGTTGTTTTAATACATCAGAAAACCGCTTATTATTATTATGCGGCCAGCTTGCCAGCTGGCAAACTGCTTCATTTGCCGTATCTGGTTGTTTGGGAACTTATGAAAGAGACGAAGAAAAGAGAATGTAAGATTTGGGACTGGGAGGGAATATATGATGAGCGGTGGCCAAATAAAGGCTGGAAAGGCTTTACCCATTTCAAGAAATCTTTCGGGGGTTACGAGGTTTCCTTCCCCGGAAGTTTTACGAGGTGGTTTTAAATCTCGTCAATTAGCTCATCTACAGAAATTCCTGTTTGTTTGAGGATTCCAGATAAAGTGCCCTTAGCCAAAGGTTTATTGTGAATGGAAACGATTGTCGTTCTGCCGCCGGGATGTTGGAAAAAGACGTGCCCGCTTTTGGTTTTTCGGGCAACAAAACCGCGTTTTTCTAGCAACCTGACTAATTCTTTGGGTTTGACCTGGGGCAATTTGGGCATGTTAAAAAGCCAGACGAACCTGAGTGAGAATTACTGGTTCTTTTTCTATGGGAAATTCAGAGTTGTTTTCTGCGGCAACTTCTGAAGCTAACTCGATTGCCGCCTTGATGTTTTTTTGCGCCTTTTCAACAGTATCACCCTCGCTATAAACATCTAAGGTCGGGCAATAGGCACTATAGCACTTCTGGTTAGTGCCAGTGCGAGAATCGAGTTTGATAATGACAGAGTAGTTCAAAACCCTTTTTTGCATAGGTTAATTATACTCCCTAAGTTCAATAATTGTTTCCACAAACACAAAGTCGAATTCCCTGGAAGTTTTACGAGGTGGTTTTAGGGTGGTATTATTGCCAGATGTTAAACGAATTGTTGTACGCTACTAGCAATCCGGGAAAAATACTTGAGATAACAAAACTTCTGGGTTACAACGGGATTAATGTTGTGTCTCCCGATGACCTTAAAATAAGTTTAGATGTTTCAGAAACAGGTGGTACTTTGGAAGAAAATGCCAGATTGAAAGTTAAAGCTTATTTAGCCAAAGTTAAAGATAGGTTGGTGTTGGCAGACGATACCGGTCTAGAAATTGATGCGCTTAACGGAGAGCCGGGTATTAGGGTTAGACGGTGGCGAGATGGCGAGACAAGAATGGAGGACGAGGAGATAATTCAATATTGCCTAGGGTTAATGGCTGGCATTCCTATGGAAAAAAGAGGAGCACAGTTTAAAACAGTTTTGGCGGTGGGTCTACCAAGCGGAAATATTGAAATTTTTAAGGGTGTTTTAAGAGGCGTTATTTTGAAAGAAGCCGATCCTATAAGAATAAAAGGGTTTCCTTTTGAGTCGCTATTTTTCGTTACAGATTGGAATATGCTTCTTGGTCACGCAAGCAAACTACCAGTTAATCAGATGAAAAATAGGAGAAACCATAGAGAAAAAGCTTTGCACGAAGCGATTCCACGAATAAGAGCGCTGATCAGTCGGTCTTGAAATCACAGAGGATTTTGAATTCACAGTTGGCGCAGTATTTGCCGGTACACTTGAAGTCGGAACGGGAAATCTGATCGGCGTAATTGAGAATTTGCTGTTTGGCTTGTTCGAGTTGAGCCGCAGACCTGGTGGTACTGAATCTGGTGTTTTCTTCTAGGTAAAGAAGTGTCAACTTAATATCTTCCGGCTTTTTGTTGAATGGATCTGTTTTAAGAATTGTCGCAGCCAGAGAATAAAAAGAAAGCTGTAAATCGTCGACGGCCGTTTTTTCCCGGTCTTTGGGAATCTTACCAGTCTTGTAATCAATAATTTCTATCTGACCGTTTTCTAATACATCGACGCGATCGATCTTGCCGCCAATTTTTAACATGGGGTTTAGAGGAACGGTAAACATTTCTTCCAAAAGACTAGGTTGGTGTTTAGGATCATATTCATGTTCTAAAAAGTGAGTAAGAATTTTTTCGCCTTTGGTAAAATACTCCTGTTCATGCTTTTTATTTAAGTACCCTTCAGGGACCCAGTTTTTTTTGAGAATGGCGGTGACGTCCTTAGTGGGCAAAGTGAAGATATCTTTTAGAGATCCGTGGACGGCGATGCCGAAACTCAAAGCAGCAGAAGGGGTGGTGGGAAGCTTGAGAATATATCTGGCTTTGTAGTGTAAAGGACAATCTAGGAAAGTTTGGATTTGGGAATAACTCAAATAGTTAATAGTTGTGAGTTCATGGTTCATAGTAGGACGGGGGGTGGGGATAGGTTGGTAGTCGAGCAGCGTAAGCTGCTGGTTATTAGTTATTAGTTTATAGTTCATGGTAAGACCGAGGGATTCGGCAATAAAGGGCGAGAGTTTTTTCTCGCGTTTGCCCTCACCATAGAAATCGGCGGCGGTGAAAAACAATTTATCTTTGGCCCGAGTCATACCCACGTAAAACAGCCGGCGCTCTTCCTGAAGATGAAAGTCGCCGGTGGGAAGAATTTCTTTAATAAGTTCGTCGGGGATGGGGATGGGTTCTTTTCTTTCAGAGGTGGGAAATCTCTGGCCGACGAGATTAACCAGAAAAACTACCGGAAATTCCAGACCCTTGGCGGAGTGGATGGTGAGAATGTTTACAGAATCGTTTTGAGTCCAATCTGAATCGGTCGCCAATGGTGACTCCCCTAATTCCATTGATAAATCTAACCAGTCGACGACTGCCCGGACAGAAGCGTCTTGATGAGTCGATTCAAAGCTTTTTATCTTATTAAAAAATTTGGAAATGTTTTGGGCTTGGGCTGGAGTAATGGGGTCTTTGTAGTCCAGCATGGCCTGCAACATTCCTGTGGCTTGTAAAAAGTTGTAAAGAATTTGACCAGCGGTATCAGTACGAGAGGCTTCGAGATGTTTACTAATTAAATTGACCAAGTTTTTGACGCTTTCCAGTTGAGACGTTTCGGCTGCTTCAAACAAAGATGTGTTTTGCCGCTTAGCAGAATTACTAAGAAGCACAAGTTCCCGGATGGGAATAGCGAAAAAACTCATAGAAAGAAGGCGGTAAAAAGAGGCGTTGTCGGTAAAATTGTACAGAACCCTGAGATATGCAATTAAGTCTTTCACCTCCGGCTGCTGAAATAACTGGCCGGGGCCTAAGAATTGATAAGGAATATCGTGACGGGATAGGGCTCGCATAAATGACTCTGCGTGAGCGTTGGCTCTGACTAAAATTGCGATGTCCCGGGGAGAAATATTTAACTCTTTAATTTTTTTAGCAACGGCCTCGGCTTCGTTTTCTACGCGATCGGCATGGATGAATTCGATCTTGTCCCCCGCTATTTTTCGAACCGAAATTAATTTCTTGTCGATTTTTTCAGCGACTTCCAGCCGGTCCGGGTTGTTGTGTTGGATGAGATCATATGCCCGATCAAGAATACCTTGGGTAGAGCGATAGTTTTGCACCAAGGTTACCAGCTTAGCTTTCTTGTAAGTTTTTCTAAACTGAATAACATTAGAAATAGCGGCGCCGCGCCATCTATAAATGGAGTTGTGGACCACAACATTATTAGCGATGTAATTATGGGCTCCGGCTACTTCCAGATCGTAGACAGTTGCCTCTTCTACGTGCTCTTTCCTGGCTACAACCTGTTCATAGACAATTTCATAATTCCGAAGAATTGGAATTCTCATTCCCAGAAAAACGTTTCCTGTTGGCATGACCAAAGCCTGCCTGGCCATACCATCTCTTTTACCAACGTCGAATTTGGCTTCAAAAATGGCGCCGGTGATTTTAACTAGCTTTTGAGCGAATTTTCCGGCCTCTGATAAATCTTTAAAAGCTTTTCTAACTTTCCATCCCCTTTTGGCTCGTATGAGCTCTAACCCTGCTTGGCGAAGCAATTTTAGAGAAGTTAGAGACGATGTCTCTATGCCAACCTCGTGTGAGAAAATCGGGTTGATTAAAAGCCGGTTTCTAGCCCAAGTGGTGCGGTATCTACGAACACACATTTTTAATAATACTTTGGCTCGATCTGACTCTCCCCTGACAACGCCACCCAGGCAAAAATGGTGTGAGTTTAAATCAATACCTAGATCTTTAGCTAGTTTTCCGACCCTCGACTGGGTATCAATTTCCTTGAATAGCTTATTTAGCCATTGGCCCGTGAGGACCATCTGCTTACGCGGCTTGAAAGGATAGAGAGGAATTCCGTAGATTAAAGAAAGAGTAGTCTCGTAATATCTCGCCTCCTCTTCCGAGGTACAGGCTTTGATAGCAATAATTCGATCGGCAGATCTTTCTAATTTTAATCTTTGAGCTAAGTCATTAGTTGTCCCCATCCGCCAGCCCAGGTTCCGTCTTTGCATTAAGTAAACGTAGAAGAATTTCTCGGTCCCGTATTTGCGACCAGGAATCAAGCAAAACATTTTATGATTATCTGTGGTAATTATTTTTTTGCCTGTTTCGGTTGTAAGTGTTATAAATCTGGTTTTTTTTGTAGATTTCATAACCTTAGTAACAAGCGATGACGATGTGTAGCCCTTGCCAACGGCAGTAATTACTCTGTCCCCCGCTTTTACTTTCTCTATGCTAATTTTCCCTGTGGGGGTGGAAATTTTCGTTCCAGCAGGTAAGCACTGGTCATCGTCCGCCACTACCGTCAAGTTCCCATTCTTTCCTGTTAATAGGTTGATTAGCTGGTTTTGGGCGTAGTTAGTATCTTGAAATTCATCGACCAAAATATATTTAAACTTGTCTTGATATTTTTTTAAGATGTGGGGGCGGGTGCGGAAAAGTTTGAGAGTATATGAAATGAGATCGCCAAAATCTAAGAGACTTTCGGTAATTTTAATTTGGGTATATTTTTTGTATCCTTGAGAAAGTTCGTTTTTGGTGTGCTTTAAGTAATCGTCAGGTGTAACGTCTTCGTCTTGGAGACGGCTGAAATGCTGCAAGAGAGCGGAGACAAATTTATGGGGATTACCTAGCGGTCTGTATAAGTCTAAGTCTAAGTCAAAGAGATGGCGACGAAGAAGGTCTACCGAATCGGCCTCGGTCATGAGCTTGTAACCAGTGTCCAAACCTATTGATAGTCCTTCGTCACGTAAAATACGGTCACAAAAGCTGTGAAAGGTCATGACCCACATTTGGGTGTAGCCGTAGGGCATGGCTACATCAATGCGTTCCTGCATTTCTTTGGCGGCTTTTTCGGTAAAAGTGAGAGCGAGAATTTCGCTGGGCTGGGCTAGACTTTCAGCAATGAGCCGCTTGACCCGTTCGGTAACGACGGTGGTCTTACCTGTGCCAGCGCCGGCGATGATCAGAAGTGGGCCAGTTTTGTGCTGAATTGCTTCTATTTGTTGATTGTTCAGTTTCTTGTCATCGACCATGAGGTCAATTCTACCACCGGTATCACCCCCTTTCGTTCCCCCTCTTAATTTAAAAGGGGGAAACCCGAAGGGAGAGGGTGATACAATACCGACCTATGATCATGTGTGGCATGGATGAAGTGGGAAGAGGGGCGCTCGCTGGACCACTGGTGGCTGCAGCCACAGTGCTCAGCCCGCAACGCTCAACGCTCAAATTAAACGACAGCAAAAAACTGATTCATGATTTACGATTCAAGATTTACGAGAAGATTAAGAAATCTGGGGCGGTGATTGCGGTGGAGGAGATTTCGGCTAGACAGATAAACACCAAGGGGATGGGGTGGGCAAATAAAGAAATATTCCGGAGACTAAAAAATAAAATTCCGGCAGATAAATACATGGCTGACGGAAATTTAAAAATTGCCGGCATTACTAGCGTCGTCAAAGCTGACACTAAAATTCCAGAGGTCATGGCAGCATCAATTATCGCTAAGGTGTGGCGAGATAAGCACATGATTAGACTGCATGATGAGCACCCGATTTACGGATGGCAATCGAATAAAGGCTATGGCACCAAATATCACATCGCCGCCATTCGGGAACATGGGATAACTAAATATCACAGAAGTAAATTTGTGAGAACGGCACTTATACCTCACCCCTTTCGTTCCCCTCTCCTATAATAGGAGAGGGGTTAGGGGAGAGGTATCACCCATGGATCACGTCGCAATTATGAACAAGAAATTTGGCGATTTGATTGCCAAGATTTTGAGTGGAGAGAAGAAAATTGAGTCCAGGTGGAGCAAAAATAAAATTGCGCCATGGAACCGAGTCAAGCGTGGTGACAGGATTTATTTTAAGGACTCAGGCGGGCCGGTAATTGCCGTGGCAGAAATAGAAAAAGTAAGACAGTTTGAGAAAAAGGATTTTGATAAAGCCAGAGAGTTATTTAGTGTCCCTGATGCTTGGACTAAGGGAAAAAACTATTGTGTGTTGATGTGGCTCAAGAATCCGAAAAAGATTAGGTCATTTAAAATCAATAAATTCGGCTTCGGCTCCGTCGCGGCATGGTTGCGTACAGGAGATATTGAAAAAATTAAGGTTGATTGACAGCGATTAGTTTGACTTGGGCGAATTCCTGAATACCAATTTCTCCATATTCTCGGCCCATACCGCTCTTTTTATAACCTCCGAAAGGACAGGATGATTTGAAGTAGTTATCGGTGTTTATGGCTACAACCCCGCTGTTTAGTCTTTTGGCTATTCGTTCTCCCTTTTTGAGGTCGGTTGTATAGATCTCCGAAGTTAGACCGTATTCTGTGTTATTGGCCATTTCGACGACTTGATCTTCTGTTTCAAAAGAAACTACTGGGAGAACCGGACCAAAGACCTCTTCGCTCATGACCCGCATTTTAAAGTTGACGTTGGTGAGGATAGTGGGCTCAAAATAGTTGCCCTTGGCATATTCTTTTCCCGCGGGTCTTTTACCCCCAACAACTACCTTGGCTCCATTGGATACTGCATCTGCTACCACCTCTTCTAGTTTGGTTACTTGTTTGGGAAAGACTAGGGGACCAAAATCTACTTCTTCTAAGGGGTTGCCGATTTTGACTTGTTTTAATCTGTCTACGAACTTCTGTAGAACTTGGTCATATACCGGCTTCTCGATAAATAGTCTTTTGACTGCGCTACAAACTTGGCCGCAATTTAAGAATCTGGCCCAATAGAGATTCTCCATAGTCACCTCCAGATCGGCATCGACAAAAACTATACCCGCACTGCTCCCGCCCATTTCACATATAGCCTTAACAAATTTTTCTCCACATTTCTTGTAAATTTCTAATCCGGCCTTAGTGCTGCCCGTAAACCATACCAGGTCTATGGGGGCGTCGATCAACATTCGACCTACGTCTTTACTACCAATGATGAGATTGAATACTCCGTCAGGAAATCCACTTTCCATGAGTAAGTCGGCACACATCTTTTGGGAAAGAGTGCTGTATTCGGACGGCTTAAAAACTACTGTGTTGCCAGCTAGTAGAGCAGGAAGAACTCCGGAATTAAACATGGATACAGGAAAGTTCCAGGGAGCAATTACTGCACAAACACCGTATGGTTCATAGACAGTTCTATATTGCTCTTTACCTTTATCCAATACTTTCTTGTCCTCAAGGGCTTTGGGGCCTTCGTTAATATAGTAGTCGACAAATTCTAATTCGAAAATTATGTCCTCTTGCGATTGGCGAAGAGGCTTACCCATTTCTTGCGAGACAAGTTTGGCTATGTCCTCTTTGTGGTCTGCAATTTTCTGACGATATTTTTTAAGATAGTCAACTCTTTCAGAAACCGGGCTGAATCTCCAAGTCTTAAAAGCAGATTTGGCCTTGGAGACCGCATCTAATACTTGAACCTGGCTTGTAATCTCTAGTTCGTCAATTACTGACTGGTCATGAGGATTGATTGATTTAAGTTTCATGTGCCCAACGGTATTGATTCTAGCATTTGAAGACCATTTCGGCCAAGTGATTGGTAATAACTTGTCTGCTCCGGATTTTCGTCTTGGTTTGCTTTTTGGAGAAATGTTGGGATGAGAAGATTGGAAACATAAGTGGCTTTAATAATAGTTGAAAGAACGGAGAGTTCGTAATCTGAAAGTGAACGATGTTTAAGATAGACCTCGACAACGCTTTTATAAATCGTCACCGATGCGGATGGGTTGTTAATTGGGTCAAAACAAAACAAAGCAATAAACGTACCCAGGTCAAAAATTGTGTGGCTATAATCACAACTGGCCAGATCAAGTATGCAGTACTCTCCTTTTGAGTTCTTCATGGCATTTTCTCGGTGAAGATCGAAGTGAACTATTGATTTAGAGAGACGAGAAAGGTCAATTAGAGACAAGTCTCTTGTAACTTTCTGTGTTAAAGATAAATCCTGGGGATTCAAGTACTTTTGTTTGTTTGCGTATTCTCGCAGCAGGTGGAGTGTTAGCCACATATCGTAATTGGCGTGGGTGGAGAAGTGTAGAGTGTGAATCTGGGCAAGAATCTTAGTCATGTTTTGAAGGTCAAGCGAAGTGGGTGGCACATCAGTGAATTTTTGGCCATCGAAATAGTCCATAACTATCAAGTATGTTCCCGGAGAGGTTTCCAATTCGTATAGAAAATCTCCCCGCTGACTTTTATAAAGCTTGGGAACCGGGATACCTCCTTCATAAAAACTGAAGATGGAAGCGACATTGCCGTCTATCGCTGGCTTATCCTTGTGCTTAGAGAAGATCTTTATAACAAATTTTCCTTGCGAGGTTGTTAACAGATTATTAAGTTCTTCGTAGCCTACATACATGGGGTCTATTGTTTTTACCTCTCCCAGTTGGTAAGACATGACCACCTCTTCTGCTATCTGAAATAAAGATGTTTTGATGTTTACACGAGAGAGAAGGTCGTTGAGAGTAATTTTTTGCATCAGGCTTTCATTTTATTACCTTATAGTGAAGTTGGATTGTTTGGGGAGAAAGCATTTTTGATTCAATAAATTCTAGGGGGTATTCAAATTCGCCTGCGGTAAACATGGGCATGCCTTCTCCAAACAACAGAGGTTCGATATCCAGATATATTTTGTCCACTAAGTTTTCTTTCATAAAAGTTCCAAACGTCTGGCTACCTCCACAAACAACTACCTCGTCTTTACCGTCATGGCTGGCTATTTCTAGAGCTTCTTTGGGAGATTTAGCAAGTTTTATATTTGGGTGTTTGGTATCGAGGCGGTTTTGATGAGTTAAGATAATGTGTAAACCATCAGCATTTGGCCATTCGGGAATTTCCATCTTATTGAAGGCGTCAAAAGTCTTTCGACCCATAATTACAACACCAGCTTTACGACAAATATCGTTGAAGCTTTTAAGATCTTCCGATGATGGCCAATCAGAATTACCGTCTTTCTTGGCTATCATGCTGTTTGCGGTAATTGCTATGTAAAGAATTGCTTTCATACTTTTATTTCAGCGGGTTGAGAACTTTGATGTCTGGCATAGGAAAGTGGCGGGTGTTTAAAGTTACGACAGTCAACCCATTCAATCTGGCCGTCGCGGCAATCATACAATCTAAAGTGCTTATGTTGACCAATTTCTTATGAAATTGATTCCAATACAAACCTGCCTCTCTAGCTATTTCTAATGAAACTGGAATTACCCACTGGTTTTTAAAAAAATCTTCTACACCTGATAGTTCTGTAGGAAATGCATTTTTATAAACTTCGGCGACAGTGATAGCAGATATAGAGGTGAAATTTTGGGAAGAAAGTCTCTCTATAGCGGAAACTAAAAGTTTGTGCTTTCTGAGTATCCAAATGGCAATATCACTATCCAGGATATACATCAAATTTCCTTTCGTCAGCCATTCTTGATTGTCTTAACCATTTCTCTACCTTTGCACGGGTTGCCCATTCAGGATGATTTCTGGCAGTAAAAGTACCAGCTACGCGTTTTAACATCGCTTTATACGCTACAGGATCCCACCTTTGAGTCCTGGTTATTTGTACGATCTCCTCGCCCTTTTTGGAATCTTTAATAATAATGGTATCTCCATGCGAAGCCAGTCCAATATAATAGGATAGATCATTTCTAAAATCACTTATTGAAACTGTTTGAGTCATGTTTTTATATTAGTACAATATGTACAGATTGTCAAGACTTTTTAATACGTGGGAAACATTATGTCATTTTTGGCATCTTCAAGATATTTCTCGGGGTTGAAAGGAATCTGAAAAGCTTTCTCGAGGATAATTTTGGCTATGAAGGCGTTGCCGAGTTGGTTGGGGTGAAGGAAATCTATTCCCCCGGGCTTTATTCCCGCTACGTCGTTGCCGTTTATATTTATGAGCGTATAAAGTTTAGTTAAATCTAGCTTTTGAAATTCTGTGAATAGGTCCGCACTGATTATTTTGGAGTCAGGAGAAAGTTGGGTGAAACAAGGATAGTATGTCTTTTGATAGTTAGTATTAGCTAGATTGTTGCTGGCTGCAGGGTTAGAACAAAGGATTATTTGTCCGGTAAATTTGGTTAGTGTTCTTTTTATGTTTTCAAGATATTCTGCTGGGGTAAGTTTTGTAAATCTGTCGTTATCTCCTAGTTGGTAGATAACGAGGTCAAAATCAGTGGGAATCGTACCATTTTCGACAAATTTTCTTATGTCTGTGGTTGTGGAACCATCAAATTCGTAATTAAAACAGCGGATGCCCCAAGAGGGTAGTTTCCAGTCATCGAGAAGTTTTGTTAGTTCAAGCTGAAAGACATACTCAAGAATCTCCCGCCAGTTGGGATGAACCCACTCGGCTGAAGTAATTGAGTCACCAATGAAAGCAATTTTCAAACTCTTCTTGGATTCTAGGGCTGATTTAATTGTTTGAGTAAGGCTGGTCATGGCTTCAATTCTAACACTGCGGCGTATAATCAGAATGTGGGATTGGCATACTTTAAAGACCAACTTAAGAAAAAGCATTGGGTGAGAGGAAGTATTTGGGAACTTGACTGGTATCTCGACGTATTTTTTGCCGAAATCGCGGCTTTTGGCAACTATCCTTTTTATTTGGGGTATGAGCAAGCTGTTTTGGGAGATGAGTACCTGGACCCAACTGGTTGGAAAAATGTGGTAGCAGACCATTTAAATTTCTTCAGTAATTCATCAGCTGTAAAGAAACTAATTATCAACCAAAATACAATCTTAAATAGAGCTGATAGCCTGATAAAAGGAATGAAAAAGGGGAAGTTTGAATTGAAAGAATATAAAAAAATTCAGTTGTGGCTATCCCAACTCATGTCATCAGTAACGGTTCTCTTTGACCCATTAATTAATTCAGAAATTGAAAAGGTTTCTTTGAAAGACGGTGTTAACAAGGACAGTCTTTTTGGATATGTAGTGGACCAATCTTCCCATACAGCGCTGGGTAATAGTAATCAACAGCTACTTTCTTTGTATCATCGAAGCCAAGATGTTTTTGAAAGTGCTGGCTTTGAGTTAGACAAGTTACCATCTAATGTAAGACGGGCCATGGAGCAGCACTCAAAGAGGTTCGGCTGGATAAATACTGGTGAAAAGGGGTCAGATGAATGGACCGCAAAAGAATTTTTATCTCAATTGAAACCTTTGATAAATATTCCCGCAAAACAAATCACTGCTGAGCGAAGAATTGACATCAAAGACCGATCGTCCAAGGAATTGCTCAGTTCAATTATTCAAATAAATATCAATGATAATGATGCTGCTGATAAGCAGGTAGAATTGGATTTTCTGTTCCAAAAATTCTTGGCTGCTAACTTAAAAGAGAGATATGTTGAAAAAATTCTGGAGAATTTAACCTTCGAGGAGATATTACAGGTTTTGGATAACCCTGGTTTAGTCAATTCTAGATTTTACTCAAGGGTAAATAACTGGAGAGCCGTTTGGCAGGAAAACGACGGGTTAGAGTTCCATTATTTTTCGGATCAAAAAGACTTCGACAATGTGGTGCGCTTGGTTCCGACCGGCGTGTCGAGCAATAAAATCTCAGGAAGTGTCGCGTGTAAAGGGTTTGTGGAAGGTAAGGCTAGAGTGATTAGAACACAGAAAGATCTTGAGATGTTTGTGAAAGGAGAAGTGCTAATAGCCGAGAAAACTCAGCCGAAGTATGTGCCTTATATGGTGAAGGCAGCGGCGATCGTGACTGATATTGGAGGGATTACTTCGCACGCAGCCATCATTTCTCGAGAATTTGAGATACCCTGCATTGTAGGAACAGAAAATGCCACGAAAATCTTGAAAACTGGTGACATGGTGGTAGTAGACGCTAATGTGGGCGTAGTAACTAAGAAGTGAGCTGATCCGACTCTTTTGGTTCCTTGAGGGTTTGAGTTTGAGAGAGTTTTTGGCCCATGACGGTGAAGGACTGGTTGACAGAGCTCATGGTGTTGTAGGAATTGGTGACGTGGCGGCCGAGGACGCCCAGGTTTTCTTCCACTTTGGAATAGTCTTTTTGAATGGCGCGAAGAAGTTGGAATACTTGACGGGATTTGGTTTCCAGTTCTTTGCCCTGGAAAGACTGCAATAAGACCTGGAGATGAGCATATAAAGTGTTTGGAGACACGGGATAGACGCGGGCATTGCGGGTGGTGACGGTTAGCTCACGGATATTGACGACTTCGTAGTAGACGGATTCGGAAGGAATATACATGAGAGCAAAATCCATGGTGCCCTCATCAGGAAGAATATATTTCTTGGAAATATCGGTGATGTGCTTTTTGACGTCGGCGATGAAGTCCTTTTTGGCGCCCTCTTCGCCTTTGACCATGCGGTTGAAGTTCTCCATGGGGAATTTGGAATCGATACAGAGAAGCCCTGCGTCGGTTTTGAGAACGGCGTCCACAATGCCGCCCGTTTTGAAGCGATATTGGAGATGGAAAGCGTTTTTGGGAAAGGTCTGACCGATCATTTCCTTAAGAACTTCTTCGCCGATGCCACCCCGAAGTTTGGGGGACTGAAGAAATTCCTGGAGAGATTTGATACCCCGGCCGACTTCGGACATTTCCCCCAGATTTTTCTGGACATCAGAGATGACCCGGGCCGCGTTATCTAATCTGTCGTTGAGCTGGGAGGAGGTAGATTTGAGCCAGTCGGTAAGAATGGGGTCTTGGGTCGGTCTTTGGTTCAACCATTGGCGCAGTAAAAAAAGAGTGATGCCAAAACCGGCTATAATGACTGCAATGACAAGGAAAAAAAGACCCATATCGAGTCTAATCATAGCACTTCTGGCCTGGATGGGGGTGGGGTTGACAGTGTGGAAACTACCACCAGTATGGTGGAGCGAGATGTTGGTCATTGGCCTTTTGTCACTGGCTTTAGTTTTGACGGTGGCCTGGGGAATTGGAAAAAGAAAACTGGGGGTGATGCTGGCATTGGCCATTGTGGGACTACTTCTAATGCAGAGGTTTAGAATCTTAGACTGGACGACGGTGGGATTGTGGTTGGTAGTAGTGGGGTTGATCTCTTTGGTTAATTGAAGTAGAATCCGGCCATGCAAGTATCGAAGAAGAAAATGAACGCGACACTGGAGAAACAGCTGTTCTTTATGCTGTGGCAATTGATAACGGATTTGAAAAATCCTAAAGAGGTGGAATTGGTGTGGAGTGATCTGTTGTCTAAAACCGAATTGACAACGGTGGCTAAAAGGCTGGCTGTTGCCTACTGGCTATCTAAAAAGAGGAGTTACGAGAATATTAAACAAAATCTGAAAGTGTCTTCCGCAACGGTGGCTGAAGTGCAAAGAAACTTAAAGAAACCGGGGTGGAAATTAGCAATGCAAAAAATTACAGCTGATGAATGGGCAAATGTCTGGGAACAAAAAATCAAGCGTGTTTTCAAAAAATGAACACGTTCAGGAATTGGTGAGGATTTCAGGAGAGCTGGCTGATATTGGTAACGCCGCCGGATTGTTGTCGTGGGACCAGGAAACATATATGCCGGTAAAGGGGGCGGAGGCGCGAGCGAAGCAATTAGCAACCCTGGCGGGGATATATCATGAGAAGTTGACCAGTTTGACAGTTAAACAGTTAATCAATCAAGTTAAGAAGTTAAAGAAGTTAAATATTTACAGTGCTGCCCTATTGAGGGAGATAGGGAGGGTGTATCGGAAAGAAAACAGATTGCCCAAGAAATTGGTGGAGGAGTTAAGCGAGGTCACAAGTCGGGCCTTTGACGTGTGGCAAAAGGCAAAAAAGGAGAGTAATTTCGCATTATTTGAGAAGGACTTGGCGAGGGTTGTGAGATTAAATATAACCGCAGCCAAGCTATTGAGAGAAAAGGGGCAAACTGTATATGATGCCATGCTGGACGATTATGAACACGGGCTAACGGAGAAAGAGGCGGAAAGAGTGTTTAGGGAAGTCCAGCCTAAACTGACGGCCCTGGCGAAGAAGTTAAGTAAAATAACTGCGGGGGCGGACAGTAAAATAGCTAACAAGGGCTATAAGTGGGAAAAACAGTGGGGTTTGGGAATGCGGATTATTAAAGATATGGGATATGATCTGGAAGCTGGAAGGCAAGATACATCGGCCCACCCATTTACGACCGGGTTTGGAACGGGAGATGTAAGGATCACCACCTGGAAAAATGAGTCAGACTTGCGACCGGCTTTGTTTGCCACGATTCACGAAACCGGACATGCATTGTATGAGCAGGGAATTGATCCGCGATTGGAAAGAGCGATTCTGGGAGGAGGAACGGGGTTAGCAATGCACGAGTCTCAATCTAGGATGTGGGAAAACATGGTAGGAAGAAGCGAATGGTTCTGGAAAAAATACTATCCGCAAGCACAACAGGCATTCCAGGCACTACAGGCAGTGAGCAGGCAGGAGTTCGTAAAGGCTATAAATGTGGTGCGGCCGTCTTTGATCCGGGTAGAGGCGGATGAAGTGACTTATGGATTACACATTATTATCAGGTTTGAGATCGAGAAAGATCTGGTGAGAGGGAAAATAAAAATTAAGGATTTACCAAAAATCTGGAATCAGAAATACAAGGAGCTTTTGGGGGTAACACCCAAAAATGACCGCGAGGGAGTATTACAAGATGTGCACTGGTCCCACGGATTGTTTGGTTACTTTCCAACTTATTTACTGGGGACAATGATGGCGGCCCAGATTTTTGCAACTGCTCAAAAGCAGATTGATGTAACGAACTTGAAAGCGTTGCGGGAATGGTTGAGGGTGAATATTCACCAATACGGCAAGGTTTACTCATCTTCCGAATTGTTAAAAAGGGTAACCGGAGAACGCCTGAATCCCCAGCACTATATTGACTATCTGGAAGAAAAATTCGCAAAGTTGTATAATCCTCAAGTAATGAACTCAAAAGTTACCATGATGATGACTTCCGTATAGGCGGAGTGGTTCGACGTTGCTCACTACCCCGCCAAAAGCGGGGTTTTTTAGTTTAAAATACCCTTATGAACAAAAAGTTTTATATTACCGCTGCGATCCCATATGTAAATTCTTTACCCCATGTGGGTCATGTTCTGGAGTTTGTCCAGGCTGATGTAATTGCCAGACACCATAAGCTTTTGGGTGAAGAAGTATTGCTACTTTCGGGTGGAGACGAAAACGCACTGAAGAATGTGCAGGCGGCAGAGAAAGCGGGAGTACCTATACAGCGGTTTGTCGATGAGAATACGCAAAAGTTTTTAGAGCTGACAAAAAAATTAGGGTGCCAATTTGATGTGTGGCAGAAGGGTGGTGATCAAAAGACTCATTTTCCTTCTAGCCAGAAGTTGTGGAAGTTGTGTGAGAAAGATATTTATAAGAAAAAATACAAAGGTTTATATTGTGTTGGTTGTGAAACTTTTTCCGAGAAAGAAGAATTAAATGAGAATGGAGAATGTCTCGAGCATCCAGGAAAAAAGTTGGATGAGGTGGAAGAAGAAAACTATTTTTTCAAACTGTCAAAATACCAGGATCAATTATTAAAACTTATAGAATCTGACGAGCTAGAAATCGTGCCAGATGAAAGAAAAAATGAGGTGCTGGCATTTTTGAAGGGCGGCTTACAAGACATCAGTATTTCCAGATCCAATGAAAGAGCAAAAAACTGGGGGGTACCGGTGCCAGGAGACGACAAACAAAAAATTTATGTTTGGTTTGATGCGCTAAATATCTATCAATCCGGCATAGGATTTGGGTGGGATGAAAAAAAATATAATAAGTGGTGGCCGGCAGATGTACACGTGATTGGCAAAGGAATTATCCGCTTCCACGCCGTATATTGGCCAGCGTTTCTGCTGTCAGCTGGCCTTAAATTACCCAAGAAAATATTTGTGCATGGATACTACACGGTGAACGGATATAAAATGTCCAAAACCATCGGAAACGTATACGATCCTGTTCCCCTGTTGGAAAAGTACGGAGCCGACCCGCTGCGGTACTATTGCCTGGCCAAAACACCACCGTTTACAGATGGTGATTTCTCAGAAGAAAAATTTATTGAGGCTTACAATGCTGATCTAGCGAATGGCTTGGGGAATCTTGTTGCTCGTGTAGCCAAACTTTGCGAGCGTAGCAGCGCTCAACCCTCAGCGCACAACGCTCAATACAGCAAAAACAATCTCGTCGAAGCTTTCAGATTTGATGAAGCACTGAAAGAGATATGGACATGGATTTCGAAACTAGATCAACAAATAGAAAAAGATCAGCCTTGGAAATTGGATAACCAGGACTTAGAAAAAGTTTTGGTGGGGTATGTGGAAAAAATAGTAAAAATTGCAATAGCATTACAACCGTTTTTGCCAGAGACAAGTGAGAAAATTTTGAAGCAGTTTGAGGGACCGAAGATTAAGAGTGAGGCTCCTCTATTTCCCCGTATCAAATAGTTGAAATTTGCCGTCTTCCACCCAAACGGCCTGGCTATTGGTGAGAGTGATAAATGGGTATGGCATTTCGTAAATGTCTGCAAAGGTTTTCATATATTCTGGCTTATCTTCTGGGGTGCCAAAATGAGGAATGACGGAGAAGTTTACGAGATTTAGCCCCGAATATGATTTAAGGTTGGGGGCTTGAGAGGGATCATCTTGGGTTCTGGCCGGAGAGATATCCGGCCCGGCAAGAACAGAGCCGGCGCTGGACCCGATGTAGATGATCCCCCGATCTAGAAGAGTAGATATATTTTCAAACAATCCGGAGTCGTGAAATTTTTGTAAGAGATAGAAGGTGTTCCCTCCAGCTACAAAGATTAACTTTGATAACGAGAGCCGGTTTAGCAGGGCGGGGCCGGTAAGTTGCCGAAGGTCTGTGTCTTGAACAGGAAATCCCAGTTGGATTAATTTGTCTCTGTCCTCTTTGATCCACCATGGGTTGGATGAGTTGTCTGCGGCGTTGGGGATAAATGATACCGGGGTTTGAGATGGGGTGATATTTGCCAATTGAGGAAGAAGGTGGATGACGCGGCTGGCAACAGAGGTTAAAAAACAGGCGCATAAGCCAAGTATAATGGATTGATGATAGATGCGCATTGTCATTTGCAGGAGTTTGAGAATCCGAGTGAGGTAATTTCCGGACTTGAGGCCGTAATTTGCTGCGGCTCTGGGGTAAAAAGCAGCCAAAAAGCAGTCGAACTGGCTTCTAAATACAAAGAGGTGTTTGCAACCGTGGGCGTCCACCCTGAAGATATTAATGACAGAGATGAGAAAGAGCTGCGAAAACTTTTAAAAATGCCTAAGGTTGTGGCGGTGGGAGAATGCGGGCTGGATACTGGTAGTGATGAAGAAGTAGACTTGTTTAAGTTTAATATTGAACTGGCTAAGGAAACCGGCTTGCCACTGGTGGTGCATTGCAGAAACCAGTTTGAAAAGGTGTTTGAGGCGCTAGATTTAGACCGGGTGCAAATGCATTGTTTTACGGGAAACATGGAACAAATGCAGGAGTGTGTAAGACGAGGATGGTATATAGGTTTGGGGGGGATTGTAACTTTCAAAAGCAGTCACGAACTGCGGGAAGTGGCTAAAGAGATTCCAGAAGACAGATTGCTCATTGAAACCGATGCGCCGTATCTGGCACCTGAACCGGTGCGAGGTTCGCGAAATACGCCTCAAAATGTTAAAATCGTGGCAGCCAAAATCTCCGAGGTCAGGGGTACTTCAATTAATCAAATTGAAGAGATAACCACCCAGAACGCGCGGCGATTATTTGGGCTATCATGAACAAAAAAAGGCTTTGGGAAATTTTACCCGGTTTTGTAAGCTGGAACATTATTCTGTTTCTTTTTTGGGGTGGATACTTTTTCCCGGAGGTCACGGCTTATGCCATATTGGCGTTTGAGGTATTTTGGGTATACAAAGGAATATCGCTGGTGGTGGCTGCTGGAATGTCTTATTTAAGAATTCAGGCAGCAGAGAGGCTGGATTGGATGGGCGAGGTAAAAGAGTTTGGTGACTTCAAGAAAGTGAGACACGTGATACTTTTGATGGTGGCCAACGAACCGGCAGACGTATACAAAAAAACTTTGGAGGCATTAGCTCAACAGACATTTCCCTTAAAACAGTTAGCGGTGGTGATGGCTACCGAAGGAAGATTTCCTGATGGAGCAGCGGAGTGTGAGAAATTGAGAAAGACTTTGGGAAAAAAATTTGGTGATTACATTGTTTCGGTGCACCCGGCCAATATTGTGGGCGAAATTAAAGGTAAGTCCTCCAACGAAGCTTGGGCGGCTAAGGAGGCCAAAAGATTTCTGGTGGATGAAAAAGGATACGATATTAAGTATATGACGGTTACCTCAAACGATGCGGACGCAATTTTGCACCGGCAGTATTTTGCTTACCTGACGTTCAAGTTTTTGGATGATCCTAATAGATATATGAAGTTCTGGCAGCCGGCAATTGTTTTTTATAACAACATTTGGAGAATCCCCGCCCCTAACAGAGTGGTAAATACATTTTCTAATATCTGGCAGGTAAGTCTGTTGATGCGCAAAGACAGGCTGGTGAATTTTTCTAACTACACGGCGTCGTTGTTTATGATAGACCAGGTCGGATATTGGGATACGGATGTGATTCCAGAGGACTATAGAATATTTTTTAAAGCTTTCTTTAAGTTGGACGGCCGGGTGGAGGTGGAACCTATATTTTTGCCATCATCGGCGGATGCGGCAGAGTCAACTAGCACCTGGAGAACATTTGTCAACGATTACGAGCAGAAGAAACGGTGGGCATGGGGCGTGTCGGATATCCCTTTATTTATTAAATGGTATTTAAAAGAACCACGAGTGTCTTTCTTTAATAAATCCATCCGAATTTTCCGGCTTCTGGAGGACCACATTATGTGGCCAGTATATTGGTTCTTTATTACTATGGGGGTAACAATTTCGACGCTAGTTAATCCCAATTTCAGCCGGACGACAATTGGATACATGCTGCCGAAATTCTCGTCTACTATTTTGTCCGTGACAACGATTTTCTTGCTATTTTTGCTGATTTTTGAATTCAGGCAAAGACCTAAACCCTCTGAAAGAAAATTTATAAAAATGCTGTTGGCTCCTTTGGAACTGATTTGGATGCCGGTGGTAGGATTTTTCTTTGGAGCACTCCCCGGACTTGACGCGCATACTAGATTAATGTTGGGGAGATATCTTGAATACCGGGTCACAGAAAAAATAGCTTAGTGTTTGATATCATAAGAGATATGACGCAGTGGACTGAAAGCCTGTGGGGAGATGAGGGATTTTCAGCGATAGCTGTTCAGCGCCCATTTGGCCAAATGCTGGGTGTTGTTATGCGTGATACCGCCCCGCCTTTGTTTTATGTTGTTGGTTGGATATGGGGAAGATTGTTTGGATTTTCTGAAGTTTCTTTACGAAGCCTGACACTATTGCTAATGATAGGAACCAGTATTTTCGTAAGTCTAATTGTTTACAAAATCCAAAAGAGTAAGCCTGTTGCGATTTTGGCTGGGTTGTTGGTATTGCTTAACCCTTTCTTGGAAAGATTTGCTTTTGAGTGGAGGATGTATGCAATACTCGCATTTACGGTAACCGGATCAATTTATTTTTGGATGCAAAAGAAGTGGATGGGCTATGTAATCTTTACTTTGGCTGCGCTGTATACTCATCATTTTGCCTTGTTTACTGTGGCTGGGCAGGCATTATGGCATCTGATATTTGAATTCCAATGGAGTAAACCAACCACTTATTTGAAACAATTAAGACCTTATATATTGGTAGGTTTGGGTTATTTACCCTGGATTTATCCTATGTATTTACAGATTACCAGGGTCAAGGGGAGCGGCTTTTGGTTATCTGTCCCACCTGTGTCCCAGTTACCTAAGGAAATTTTTAACTTTGTATCAGCTGGAATTCCCGAGAAGTGGAGATGGATCATGGTGGGTTTAGGACTTCTTCTGGTGAGTAAGAATTGGAGATTGGTAGGCAAATCGTGGGTCAAGCTCTTTGTGGTATTTTTCTCTCCCGTGGTCCTGTCTCTAGTGGTTTCTTACTTACTCACTCCTATTTTTTATGATCGGTATTTATTATCCGTAGTAGTTGGTGTGAGTCTTCTTTTGGCCCTCGGCACCAGGCGGCAGTTAGTGCCTATGTTGTTGGGGCTCGGTTTGATTTATGGCTACTTCAGCTGGAATCAATTTATCCATCCCTCCAAACGGCCGTTTAAGCAATTAGCCGCATATGTTAAATCTGAACAACGATCGGGCGATTACCTGATAAATTACAATGGCCGGGCCCATCATTTGTGGGAAAGTAAATATTACGGTATCCCGGCCCCTATTTACGTTCCAGGGGAACCATTGCCTCTCTATGTAGGAACGGCTCAAATGACTCCCCAGGATACTATCAGTAGCTTGCCCGCCTGGATTTCCGGCAGATTGGGGGTAATCTCCAGCGAACCAGTGGAACAAATCTCTTTACCCGGGTACCGGCTCACCGAAGTCCGGCGTTTTGGTGAGTTGTCTGTTGGTTGGTGGCAATGAACAGAGTTTTGACTTTCTTATTGCTAATGGTGGTTTTGCTGCGTTTGCCTTCTCTTGTTGAACCCAACCGGTATGCTGATGAGGATATATATTTGACTATTGGCATGGCTTTGCGGGAGGGCCGGATCTTGTATCGTGACATCCACGATAATAAACCTCCCCTAATTTACCTTACCGCGGCAGTGGCTCAGAATGTACCCCGTTTTAGATTTATTTTGCTGCTCTGGAATCTGATACATGTGGCAATTTTTTACCAGCTGGCCAAATTAATCATGAGGAATAACCGGCGAGTGGCTGTAGCTGGTTTTTTATTTGTAATGTTGTCTACTTTACCCTTGTTGGAGGGCAATATCGCCAATGGAGAAATTTTTATGATCATGCCGGTCACCGCAGCGATGTGGCTATTCTGGAAGAACCAACTGTCTGGTTCTTTTAAATCCTTTTTAGAGGTGGGGGGGTTGTTGGCTTTCGGTTTTTTATTCAAAGTTACCGCTGTATTTGAGGCTGGAGCGGTAGGAATTTTTCTGTTGTTCTACCAACCGATTTCTAAATCTCTAGTAGATAAAAGGGTCTGGGGACTTATATTGGGGTTTGGATTGCCGATCGTTGTTTCAATTGGACTGGCATATTTGTGGGGGGCCGGAGAAATTTACGTCCGCTCGGCACTACTGCAAAACATTGGTTACTTGTCTTCTTGGACGGGCGGGTCCAGTAGTGGTCTTTTGGAGCGGGCGGGTCTGGTTTTTACACTGATAGGTTTAGTCTTTCTGATGCGCAATAAACTCAACCGCTCTTTTATATTCTTGACCGTATGGTTATTAATGTCTTTGTTGGGGGCATTATTGTCCTCGCGGCCATATCCCCATTATTTGCTGCAAATCACAGCTTCATTTACTCTATTAATAGGAGCTGTTACTCTAACCCGAAGAGCCCTAGCCTGGTTTGTTGTCGCTATAACGACAGCATTTGCCGCATGGCAGATAAAAACGGTCAACTTCTGGTACTACCGTTCCTGGCCTTATTATTTTAATTTTTTACAATACGCGACGGGGAAAATATCTAAACCAGAGTACGATAACTTCTTTCAGGGAGTGTCTAGAAATAAGGCTATCTCAGGTTATGTAAGGCAACACACCCAGCCGGGGGAGCGGATTTTTGTGTGGGGGACAGAACCAACCATTTATGTCTCGGCCAACCGACTACCGGTGGGTAAATATGTAACCAGTTACCACATCCGAGACTTTGACAAGACTGGAGAGACTTTCTCTCAAATTCAAGCGACTCTTCCTAAGACAATCGTAATATTTGCATCAGAGGGTGACTATTTGGGATTTGTCCCCTGGGTCAAATCCCATTATTCGCTTGCCCAAGAAGTGCAGGGTGCGCAAATTTATTTACAACCTAATTTCTGAAGCATACAATCAAATAATGGTCTCCAAAATTAAGGCGTGGATTCTCCTTCATGAGGCGATATTGATAATCCTGGCCGGGGTAGTCTTTTTGCGCGTACCCTCCCTGTTTGAACCGTATTGGTACGGTGATGAGGGAATATATTTGACGATTGGACGGGCGATGCGAAATGGGGTGGAATTGTATAAAGGGATTCATGATAATAAGCCCCCTTTGATATACACGCTGGCGGCGGTAGCCGACGGGAAGCAGTTTTGGTTTAAATTTATACTAATGTTGTGGAGCGTGGCGACAGTGGCGGTGTTTTGGAATATCTCACGGTATCGGGTCTGGCCGACGGCCATTTTTGCTCTACTTACGACGTTACCATTGTTAGAAGGGACTATCGCTAATGCAGAATTGTTTTTCCTGGTGCTAACAATAGGGGCTTGGGGAATGTTGTGGAAAAAAAACGAGCTAAAAACCTGTTTCCTGGCAGGGATTTTGTATGGAATGGCAACGTTGTTTAAAGCGCCGGCGGGATTGGAAGCGGGGGTATGGCCATTAGTATGGCTAATTTATAAAGACAAAGATTGGTGGAAAAAAAGTTTCTGGCTAGGAATAGGGACGGTTTTACCGGTGGGGCTGATGGCTGTATATTTCTTAGGTCGGGGGACACTGCCGGAGTTTTTAACTGCTACAGGAGTGAAATTAATCCCCTACTTGTCAACCTGGAGAGTAGACGTACCAATTCTGGGGACCTTGTTTGGCAGAATTATGTTGCTTCTGGGGTGGGTAGGGTTGATGTTTCAATTGAAAGGAAAATTGTCTAAGATAACGGTCGCTGCGGCGGTGTGGTGGGGAGTGGCGTTGTTTGCAGCGCTTCTTTCAGGACGACCGTATCCGCACTACCTACTGCAAACCGCCCCGGCTATGGTTCTACTGGTTACACAATCGTGGATCTGGCTTGCAGGAGTAGGGGCAATATTGACGATTGTGATAGTAAGTTTTAAATTCTATGGATATCACGATTGGGCGTACTACCAAAACTTTCTAGCTTGGGTAGGAGGAAGGAAAAGTCATGAAGCATATATGCAGTGGTTTAACCCCCAGGTAAAAAATAATTATGAGATAGCCAGGATAATTAAGGCCGGAAGCGGGGAAGGTGAGAGGATTTTCGTGTGGGGCGACGAACCGATGATTTATGCCCTGTCCCGAAGACTGCCGGCAAGTAAATACACGGTAAAATACCACGTAAAAGAATTTGCGGCCCAAGCCGAAACAATAGAAAAATTGGCGGAAACGCTGCCCAGATATATCGTCGTGTGGGGCAATGGAGAAGACCTGCCGGGGCTTACGAATCTGGTAAGACGGGAATATATGCCGGAAGCCAGAGTGGGAGAGGCCGAAGTGTACCGGCTGTTTGATCACCGATTATGATGCAAAAATTGCTACTGTGGAATTGGCGGGTGATGACTGCGGGAGCAGTGGTGGGGGCTGGGCTTTTGGCAATTTATTGGAAAAGTCTGCCGCCGGAAGTGCCGCTTCTGTACAGCCGCCCCTGGGGACAAGACCAGCTGGTGAGTCCGATTTTTTTGATTGTCCCGCCCATATTTGCAGTAGTGGTGGGCGGGCTGTTGGGGTGGCTGGCTAATCAATCGGTGGAGGAAAAGCTACTGCCGATTATCATTCTGGTTTCCAGTATGGTGGTGCAGGTGGTAACTATTTTGGGGTTAATCAGGATTGTGCTGCTGGTAGTATGATGGCTTTTTTAACAGCTGCAGCAGTATCCTGGATAGTGACCTGGTGGGTAGTAAAGAAAGGCAAGTCTTTGGGAATTATCGATGATCCGAAGAAACATAGGCATCCTAAGGTGGTGCATGAGCACCCTGTACCCCGGGGAGGCGGTATTCCCATATTTGCCGCGCTTCTGACGGTGTTGGCGTTTTCGGACGGGAGTAAGCAAATCTGGGGGGTAGTCGCGGGAGCGGCAGTGTTGACGATAATAGGATTTCTGGATGACAGATATGAAGAGAGAATCTCGCCATACTGGCGGTTGGGAATAAACATCCTGGCGGCGCTTTTGGTAATCGGATCAGGAATCGGTATCGCGTACATCACCAATCCCTTGGGGGGAGTAATTGATCTGTCGTGGCCGAGGTGGTGCCTGGGAACACACTGTGTGTGGGTTTTGTCTGACTTGTTTGCCTTGGTGTGGCTGGTGGCAATGCAAAACATCGTGGGTTGGAGCAGTGGAGTGGACGGACAATTGCCGGGGTTTGTGGTAATTGCGGCAGTTACCATTGCGGTTTTGGGGTGGAAATTTAATGCGGATTTCGGCCAGTGGCCGGTAATTACGCTGGCGGCGGTGGTGGCCGGAGCGTACGCTGGATTTTTGCCTTGGAACTGGTATCCACAAAAAATCATGCCGGGGTACGGAGGGAAAAGTTTGGCGGGATTCTTGTTGGGAGTGTTGGCCATTATGTCTGGAGCCAAGGTGGGGGCAATGATGCTGGTCTTGGGAATTCCATTCATTGACGGTGCGTTGGTGGTTATTAAGCGTTTACGAGAGGGGCGCAGCCCGGTGTGGGGTGGGCCGGAACACCTGCATCATTACTTGCTAAAAAGGGGCTGGGGGAAAAGAAGAATCGCTTTGTTTTACTGGGGCGTGGCGGCAGTGATGGCTGTGGCTGCCGTGCAATTGAATAGTAGGTGGAAGTACTTTACAATGGCCACAGCAGTTCTAGTAATCGGCACAGTTATACTATGGTTGCAAGGTTTATTGACTTTCTCAAAACGGCCCGACCCAGACAGTGGGTAAAGAACCTGACGCTATACGCCGGGCTGATATTCACGGGAAATGTACTTTCTGACGCGCTGTGGTGGGTAAACTTCTGGACGGTAACCGAGGCGGTGGCAGCTTTTACGCTGGTGGCTGTCTCGATATATTTCTTAAACGATCTGGTGGATATTAAGGGCGACCAGGCGCATCCGTTTAAGAAATTCCGGCCAGTGGCTATGGGGAGAATATCCAAAACCATGGCGACGGCCGTGTTTCTGGTAGCGGGCGCCGTGGGGTTGGGGTGGGCGAAGAGTTTGTCCCCGTTGTTTTTCCTGACCGTGTTGGGATATTGGTCGCTGCAGATTCTCTACTCTATATATCTAAAAAACGTGGAGGTAGCGGACGTGTTTATTATCGCATTAGGATTCTTTTTGCGGGTGCTGGCAGGGGCGATTGTAATTGATGCGCATTTATCCATCTGGTTTTTGTTGTGCGTGATTTCCGTATCGCTGTTTTTGGCGGCAGGCAAACGCCGGGCAGAGTTGGCAATTTTGACTGAAAAAGGGGCTGCGGCGCACCGGAAAGTGATGGGGAAATACACGACTGATATCTTGGACCGGTATGTGGGCATGTTTGCTACGTCATCGTATCTGTCGTGGGCGCTGTATACGTTTAATTTTTATGAACAAGCGCCATCCTTGGTGCCATCATCTTTGATACTGTTATCCAGAACTCTGACGATTAACAAGTGGCTGATGGCTACCATTCCGGTGGTGATTTTTGGGATCATGCGGTACATCCGCATCATCTACGATGGGGCACGGGCGGAAACTCCGGAGAAAGTCATCTTGTCAGATCTGCCGCTGCTTCTGGCGGTGGCAATGTGGGGAGCGATTGTGGTATCTGTGTTGTACTTGGGACCGAGTTAAATAAAATTCTAAGCTCTAAATTCTAAATACTAAACAATCTTTAATGAACAATTCTCCAAAATTCGATTTGGAAGAAAGAACCCTTAAGTTTGCTGAACGAGTGAACCGATATGTGCGATCGCTACCCAAAACAATTACTAATTTTGAAAACGGTAAGCAGTTAGTCAGGTCTGCTGGCTCCGTGGGAGCAAATTATATTGAGGCAAATGAATCATTAAGCAAGAAGGACTTTGTAATGAGGGTAAAAATTTCCAAGAAAGAAATCAAGGAATCTAGATACTGGATTACCCTAACTGAACCATCACCTGAATTTGAGAGTGAGAAAAGATGGCTAATTGATGAATCTTTAGAACTAATGAAAATTTTTGGGGCGATTGTTGAAAAATCTAAGATTTGAAATTTGAACTTTGTTTAGAGTTTAGGATTTAGGGTTTAGGATTTATTTAAAGATGTCGGCATATTGGGCAGAGATCCAGCCGGAAGAGGTGGCGTCCAGATCAATTTTAATGAGGTACCAACCGGAAGCTTTGTCTAACAGGGGATATTTTTCTCCGGGGTCAACCCGGCCAACTTCTTTGGCTCCAGTAGACGCGGTCTGGCGAACCCGGAGAAAACCGGTGGGGGTATCCTTGATTTCTACGTAGGGTTTGTCCAGGGTAGCGGAGGCAGTAGCGGTGGGCGTGGGAGAAGGCGAGGGAGCGGGAAGTGTAGCCAGTTTGGCGTTGACATTGAGCTTGTAACCCAGGACGGCTTTGGCAAAAACGGTGCGGGGAGAAAAACCGGGGGCGGAAATGCCAATTTGGTGGTCACCCGCTGGAACCGAAGGAATGAGCAAGGGAGAAAAGCCTTGGGGTTGACCGTCGAGAGTCACGGAGGCAGAATCCGGGCTGGAAGTAACGACGGCTAAAGAGGCGATTTTACCTGATTGGGGTTCTAAGTTGACCACTTCACCCGAAGAGGCCAGGTCGGAATCGCCAAAATCCCGCTTGACCACAGTATAAGTATTAGACGTCAGGCGAACTTTGGTCTGGTACGATGTCAGAGCCAAAGAAGTAGAAGTAGGAATGAGCTTGACGGTAACCTCGCCGGATTTGAAAATTTTTTCCAGGGGGGATTGGCCAAGCTGAACATTGTCCACATATACCAAGGAGGTGGGAGTAGATTCAATGCGTAATCCAGCGTTGGGCTTCTTTCCTTGAAAGTAACTGAAAACGCCAAAACCGATGGCTCCGGCGCCGGCCAAGATCAAAATTATGGCCACAATTTTCTTTCCCACGAGCAAATCTTACCACATTTGGCTGTATAATTGGCTTCATCGGCCGGGTGTCGAAGTGGTAACGAAGCGGTCTGCAAAACCGCGATGCAGGGGTTCGATTCCCCTCCCGGCCTCAAAGTTGACTTTTGGGGTACTATAGGCTATACTGCAAAGCAGTTCTCCCCAGTATATGAGGGAGAATTTTTTTTATGTGGAAATATCTGACAAAGATGAGTCGATTGGTCAGGCCGTGGGTGGCCCATAAAGGCCTGAAGCGGACGGTGGGGCTAGTGATGGCCGTTCTGGCCGTGGCTACGGCCGTGTGGGGGCCAATCCCCTCTCTAGCCTCGGATGTGGGCGGCCCAGTGGGCCTGGCGGTGCTGCCTGAAGGGGGAATCGAGATAGTAACCCAGGAAACGGCTCAAGTGCCAGTGGAAAACTACAAAGTGTCCCAAGGTTACCGCTTCTACCACCCCGGCATGGATTTGGCGGCCAAAATTGGCGAGCCGGTTAAGCCTATGGCTAAAGGCAAGGTAATTTTGGTGCAAAAAGACCGCTGGAACTACGGCCAGCATGTGGTGGTAGATCACGGAGAATACCAGACGCTATACGCTCATTTGTCCAAAATCAACGTGGCCGAGGGCCAAGAGGTGGATACGGAGACGGTTTTGGGTGAGATTGGCTCAACCGGCCGGTCTACCGGGCCGCATTTGCATTTGGAAATACGAGAAGGCAACCGGACCGTCAACCCCAAGTCTGTGCTGGATGTTAAGTAAGTTTTTGCAGATCTTTGTCAAAGGTCTCCAGTTTTATCTTTTTGTATTTAGACACTGCTAGGGCCCAGCAGTCAGCATAGCTAAAATTGGTGGCCACAAATTGCCCCAAAGAGGCAACGAGGAGCTTCTTTCTGGGATTTATGACCCAAGATTGGGAAATAATATCCACCAACTGTTTGACAATGTCCTCTTTGGGGAGTTTATAAAAGGACTTAAGCACCCAGACAACTTCGGCTATTATGACTTCGTCAAAGTACATCAACATCTTTCCCGACTGGGCTTGAACAAACAATTTTTTGGCCTGGGGAGAAAGAACAGGATGGTCACCAAGAAGGTGATGGACTATGATATTGGCGTCTATGAAAAGAGTTTTCTTCATTCAGATTAATATTTGGCGCCGAGCATAAAACCTGCCGCTTCACGGGCAGCTGCGTAGTTGGTTTGTTTAATTGGGGACTTGAGGGAACCGTAAGTTTGGTTTGCCACGTCTGTTTTCTGGGCCTTTTTCAGTTTGACTACCCGTTCTTTGGCATCGACCTCAAAATGGACTTTGTCACCAGCAATGAGACCGAGATAAGATCGAAGGGGCTCGGGAATGGTGGCTTGGCCTTTGGAAGTAAGGGTAGAAATTCCGAACATGGTATTACCACTTTATAACTGGTATTACCGCTTGTCAAGTGGTATTACTTTGTTTTGAACATCTTTCCGTGACCGGGGATGATGTAATCGGCGATTTTGAGAGCGTGAGAACGAGAGAGTTTAAGAGTGGCCATATCTGAAGCGAAATCATCATGTTTGTCGATGTCTATTTTTTGTTCCTCCCCTGCTCCCCACCAGAAAACATCGGCAGCCACTAAAACCTTGCCCTTGGCTGTGGGAACCAGAAGCGAGGCATGTTCGGGAGAATGACCGGGGGTTTTGATTATCTGGACATCTGTATCGGGAAGAAATTCTTTTACTTCTCCACCAATGGGGCCTTTTTGATATTGGATGGAATCATAAACGGTAGCACTCTCAAAAATGCCCATGAGAGTGCAGTGGTCTGGGTGGTAGTGGGAGACAAAAACTATATCGATATCCCCTGTTTTCAAGTTCTCTTTGGCCAGAGCGGCTAGAAGCATTTGCCGGTGACAGCCGGGGTCCATGATTATTTTGTGCTGGCCTGTATCAATTAAGGTCGTTGTGGAGGTGGCGTCCCAGGTGCCGTCGGGGTTGATCTTGGCATAGCCTTCGATGAGAACTTTGACTGTGTTCATTTTTGCCTGGCTAACCACTTGGTAATAATTTGAGAGAGGTCATCTTCCTGGCCGAGAAAATTGTGCACGGCGTTTTTCATGACATAACCTGTGAATTGTTTGGAGACGGTTTTTTTGTGGAGAAGGTACATGGCCGCCTCAGCTTTGACTCCAGTGGCAAAGTCATTTTCAGGGTTTACAACTAATGTGGGCAGGGTAAGCTTGTTGAAATTTTTATAGTCCCGCTCCGGGTGAGTGCCGTTGAACACAAAACAGTTAGTGTCGGGGCAGGTGTAATTGTAAAAAGTGGCGGCGGAGACGGGACAGTTGCTCCAGAGTTTAATGGGCATGAGGTCTTTGCCCTTTCCTTCGTCCACCATCTTTTTTGCGAGAAGCGAAAATTTTTCCCAGTTGGGAACGCTAGAGTCAAATAGATACAAAACGTCGGCTGTGGTTAACAATATGACGCGGCGGACCGGATGGGCGGGGTTGGCCGTCAGGTAGTAACAGATTTTGTGCGGCCCCAGACTGTGGCCCTGGAGGGTGATGTCCGTGTAACCTAAGTCGGTGACATAGTTGATAATACCCTGAATGTCGAGGGTGGAGTCTTCGAGAATGTCATACATCGAGCCGCCTTGCTGCCAGATGAATCCGGTGGAGGTTTTTTTTATCAAATCGGCCATATAGTCGTGGCCGCGATTGTTAAAAGTGAGAAATGCATAGCCATGCCGGGAGTAAACGTTACCCAGCGTGGTGACAAAATGATTCTGGATAAAGTGGCCTTCTTTGCCGTGAATGTGGATGACAATTTTTCGGGTGGGGCGAGATGGCTCGAAAAGAAGGCTGTCTAGTTCGATACCATCTGTCGAGTAAGGTTTGTGCAGAGAGATTCGAATATTCCCGGCTTTAGGCATGAAGTTATTTTAACACCGCTTTTTGGCTTCGACTAAGTTTGTCCACTTTTCAGCTGTTATTCCCAGACTTTGAGCGACTTTAATGTTGTCGTCTGAATCATCGAAATATATGCACTCCTCCGACCTGAGGCTATTTTCGGATAAAACCAATTGCAGTGATTCTACAGATGGTTTGACAAAACCGCTTTCCCAGGAGAAATAAGCTTTGTCCACGCATTGGAAAATTTGGGGGAAATTCTTCCTATAAAACTCTGTTCTTTCTTTAAAATTGTTGGAGAGAAGAAAAACTTTGACTCCCCCATTTTTGAGCTCCTGTGCGTATTCGACTAGTTCAGGAACTAAATATTCGCCGGAGAACCAGAAATCAAAAAATTGCTGCTCGGACAGAGAAACTTGCCATTGATCTAAATATGGTTTCCAGAGGGTAAACGCTGCTGGGGCATTTGGTTTTCTGACCACGGCCATAATTTCTTTGAGGGCGGGAAGGAACTGGTCTTTGGTTACACCAAACTTTTCCTCAAATCTTTTACTCAAAGGCTCGCTTTGAAGAAAAACGCCATTAAGATCAAAAATAACGGTTTTATACATGAGGCGATTTTAGCACGGTGAACTGGGGTGCTATAATCAGTTTGCATGACAGGAATAGATTTGACTAAACTATTTACAAGGAAGCATTTTGGTAAATGGGTGGCTATAGTAGACAATAAAAAAATTGTAGGTGTAGGGAAACATCCCAAAGGGGCTTTGTCACAAGCCATAAAAAAGGGCTATAAGAACCCGAGTCTTATGATTGCGGCAGGAAACTATGCAAATATCTATCCATGAAGTTTTGGTACACAAAACTTCGAGCTAATCCGCACTTGACTTCTTCTGGAAAGCCGTATGTGTATATTCCCTTAGTTGATGTGGACCTGTTTACGTCTGACCGAAATAAAAGTAGCCTTAAATACAGAGTGTTAATTGATTCTGGCGCTGATAAATGCTTATTTCATGGAGCGATTGGCGAAATGCTGGGATTAGACGTGAGGTCAGGGAAGAAGTCTCCAATGAGAGGAATTATGTCTAAACAAGGAGATGTTTTCTATCACAACGTAATAATTAGTTTATATGGTCAGGAAGTCGAGTCAGTGGTGGGGTTCTCCTATGATCTAGACATAGCGTTCGGCTTGTTGGGCCAAGTGGGATTTTTCGACTCTTTCAGGGTGTGTTTTGATCTTCCGAGGCGGGATTTTGACGTTACACCTAAGTTTGCCAATTAATAATCTTCGCCCATGCCGCTGGGATTGGGAGATATGGGGGTTTCTTTCTTTTCGGGTAGCTCGGTAACTAGGGCTTCGGTGGTGAGAATCATGGTGGCTACGGAAGCGGCGTTTTGGAGAGCAGAACGGACGACTTTGGCCGGATCGATGATACCAAATTTGGTCATGGAGCCGGTTTGGCCACCGTTGGCCACATTGACACCAAAATCGGCTTCTTTAGATTCGACGACTAGTTTTAAGAAATAGCCATCGTCCAGACCGGAGTTTTTGACCAGCCAGCGGAAAGGCTGTTCTAGAGCGTGGCGGAGAATATCTAGGCCAACTTTTTCGTCGCCTGTTAATTTAAGGACATCCAGGGCTTTGGCGGCTCTGATAAGGGTGACTTCCCCACCGGGGACAATCCCCTCCTCGACGGCAGCTTTGGTAGCACCGACGGCGTCTTTGACCCGCTCTTTGCGGTCATTCATTTCCACTTCGGTGGCGGCGCCAACGTTGATGACGGCCACTCCTCCAGCCAACTTGGCCAGCCGCTCTTCCAGCTTTTCGCGATCATAGTCGGAGGTGGTTTTGGCCAGTTCTTCTTTGATTTGGGCGATGCGGCCGGAGATAGCAGATTTGGCGCCTTTGCCACCGATAATCCGGCAGTTGTCTTTGTCTGCCCAAACTTTGTCTGCCCGGCCCAAATCCTCGATTTTGACGCCCTCAAAAGTGCGGCCGGTATCTTCGGAGATAACGGTGCCACCAGTGAGAGTGGCGATGTCTTCAAGCAGAGATTTTCTGCGGTCACCAAAACCGGGGGCTTTGACGGCCAGAATATTGAAAGAACCACGAAGTTTGTTGACGACCAGGGTGGCTAGAGCTTCGCCCTCGAGATCGTCGGCGATGATAACCAGAGATTTAGAAACTTTGATAAAGTTTTCCAAGAAGGGCAACAGATCTTGGATGGAAGTGATTTTCTTGTCGGTAATTAAGATATACGGATCTTCGATGGCAGCCTCCATTTTGGCGAGGTCAGTCACGAAATATGGTGAAGCATAGCCCTTATCAAATTCCATGCCGTCTTTGTATTCGATATCAATGGTCAGACCTTTACCTTCCTCAACGGTGACTACTCCGTCGCGGCCGACCTTATCCAGAGCTTCAGCAATCTTGGCCCCAATTTCGGCGTCACCGGCGGAAATGGTGGCGACTTGGGAGATCTCGTCGTGACCTTTGATGGGCTTGCTGATTTTTTTGATCTCCCCTACTAAAGCCTCCACCCCTTGATCGATACCGCGCTTGATAGCCATGGGGTTTCCTCCAGCAGTGATGTTCTTCATGCCTTGATTGACGATGGCGGCGGCCAGAGCCGTGGAGGTGGTAGTTCCGTCACCGGCGGCGTCGTTGGTTTTTTCGGCAGCTTGTTTAACTAGCTGGGCGCCCATATTTTCAAAAGGATCTTGGAGGTCAATTTCTTTAGCTACGGAAACTCCGTCGTGAACTACGGCCGGAGCGCCCCATTTCTTGTCCAAAGCCACGTTGCGGCCTTTGGGACCGAGGGTGATGATGACAGCTTTGGCCAGAAGATTGACCCCACGGACTAACGCCTGGCGGGCATCATCGGAAAATTTAAGTTGCTTGGCGCTCATGACAAAACGGCTAGGATGTCCTCGGATTTAACAAATAAATATTCTTTGCCTTCAAACTTGACTTCGTTGCCGCCCCATTTTTTGTAAATAACCTTATCCCCTGCCTGGGCGGGAGATTTCTTGGTCACGCCTTTGTCGGTAACTTCATCCGGGCCGGCGGCTAGAACGGTGCCAGTTTGGGGTTTGTCGCCTGTGGCTGAATCGGGAAGATAGATGCCGGAAGAAGTCTGCTTAGCCTGTTCGTCAGGCTCAATCAAGAGATACCCAGCTGTGGGCTGAATCTGATCTAAGATACTCTTTTTATCACTCCTTATCATAGTCTGCCAACCATATATACCAAACGAAGCTAAACGTTGTCAAGAGGGAAGATGTATAATCTTGAAACTGAAATGGCCACGCCTGAAGTTGAAACACAAACAGAGATAGCTAGTTTGTTGTTCGGTGTAACGATGCAAGTATATGATGTTGTGGACTTTTATCCTAGAGGGGCCTTAAGGGATGAGATGCCAATAGGAAGTATTCCTCTCTCTGATGTCCCAGATTACTTAAATACTCCAGAGGCCGTTTTGGCCCAATTGGATAAAAAAGCGCGGGATAGGTATCTGAGAGACGTAAGGGGGGCCATAAAATCGAAGCCCTCAGTAACAGATAATCCTCCGTGGGATTTAAGCAAAAGACTAGCTCCTGAGAAAATAGTCCCCGGCCTTACATATGACCAGTTAAGCAGATTCTTCTTTGGTCATGAATTTCGGGCGGGTCAAAAGATTGTTTTTCTTTCTCACCCAGCCGAGAAACATTCCATACATATAATTTGTGTTGACGAATCTTTTGACAGAGAGCTGTACAGTACGGCTGATTTTCTTCAAGAATCCCCCACCAAGAGGTATAGACCGCCGAAAGTGAGTAGGGAAAGTTGGAGAATGGATTTGACGTCATGGGGAGAAGATGATTTTCAAAAACCAAATGAGGCCAAAGATAAGGGACAAAAAAAACGACCAGAGATCACTGATAAGTTTTGGGGGGCAATGATGGGGGCGGACAAGAACACTTTTTTGTTACTTTTGGACCATTCAAAGGAGCTGAATGTCGCCACGGAGTCGCTGCGAAGAATGGCTAAAAAGAAAGGGACGAGAATATGTAAGGAAATTCTTGGCAGAATTAAGGGCGGGAAAATGGGAAGAGAACGAGGGGGCGGTTGAAGAATGTGTTCAAGATATGAAATGGGAAGCCGGGCTTCAAAGGAGACCGGGTAAATTGACGAAAAAACAATTAGTGAAGACTGTTGACATGCTGTTTTTGATAGAAAAAGAATATTTACAAGCGGTGCTGCAGCTACCTTGGAACAAGGTGGGGCCAGAGCCGTTTGATACTTTAATTGATGTGGTGTGGTTTAGATTTGGTTATTCTTCAGTAGGGTGGGACTGGGATAATCTAAAAAAAGCATCAGCTGCCACGAAAAAGAGGTTCTTTAAAGCCGCGGCGATAGAAAGAAAAAGGGCGTGGATGTATCGGGTTCATGGGGTTTCTACTTTAAAGGAGTTGGAAGAGGCAGGAGAAAAGGTCGATCACGAGGATGTGAGAAGAGTAATGGGGCCAATTTCTGGATATGTCGACCACAAAGAATTAAGAAGAAAATTGGCACTAATAGATAAAAGGGTAACGCCAAGCGGCTTGACCAAACTTTTGTGGTCATCTTTGAAGTGGGCCCAGCCGAGCCGCTGGCGAGTTTGGGAAACGGATACACTAAGCAGACGAGATCGAGAAGGTGATATTTTTGACGAGAATTTCCCTGACCCGGTATGGAAAGAGCTTGGGGATTTGCAGGGAAGGATCGTTTGCCCGGGCGAGGGATTGAATAGACCACTGGCACACGAGTTTTCCGGAGGGTTAGATGTTAGAGGAAATTTAATGGTCGGAGAAGCCAGGAGGAACGATGAGGGCGAATTGGAGTATAACGAATGGTGGTTGGAGACTTATGCCACACAGGTGTTAAGTCTGGCAACCGAACCAGAGAGAAGTAACCTGATTGTGGCTGAGTTTAATGAGGCAGTAAGAAGCCTACCATTGAGCGAAATCAAACGCGCGGTTTCAAGGATGGATGCTTTGGAAAAAAGGGTTGTTTTGCATCGTTTAGGATACGGGGCTGATGGGTATAGACCGATAGAATTTGTTATTGGGAGTGCTTTTGATAAAAGTCCTCATGCCTATTATGAATGTCTAAAAATAATAACCCAAAAACTGTCGTGTACTTAGGAGATTTTTCCGGCGACGAAAGCCCTGGGGGTGATTCCTCCCTTGTAACCACTTCCTTTGCCAAAAACCAACACTCCACGGGGAACCAGTCCTGTTCTTATGGCGTCGCAAAGTGTGGGATTGGAGACTCCGATAATCGCCTTATTTTCCGAATATATCCAGTCGACGGCATTCATAATTGAGATGGCAGTTCCAGTAGCGTCATATACTGCGGCTATTTTGGTTATTCCTGCTAAGCCGGTAAGGAAGTGGTAATTAAATTCTTGATAGTTGGTGATGTAAACGATGGCGTTATATAGACAAGATTGTTCGGCGATTTCTTGAAGAAGCCTCCCCATTTTTTCCCGATGAATGGAGGCATAGATTAATAACCCTTGCTCTGAAGTCATCGCACGCATTGTATCACAGGGTGTGGTTTTTTAGAATTTTGATCAATACTCTAGTTTCTTTGGTCCTTTGGTCTCCAGAATCCCACGTTTGAATCATTTTTTCTAAATCAGCTTTCCATCCTTTATAAAATTTGGGGTCTAGATCAAGAGCACGTGTTACGCTGGGGTATGGACCCTTTGGATGGTAAAGAACAAGTCTTTCCGGAAAATTAAACTCCCTTGTTAAACCGACCTTGGAAAGGGCGATCCTGCCTAGCTTGTGTTTAAACTCTCTAACATATGCGTCCAACGGCTTAGTGGGTCCTCCCGGGCTGGTAGTGAATCTGGTCCTAAACGGAGTTTTTACTTCAAATACTGACCAACGGATGTTAGAAGTGAAAAGGCGGTTTAGATCGATTGGTTTGCCTGACCTCGGAACAATTATTCCGTCGAGCTGAGTTATCGATTTGCGATCTGGGCCGTAAATAACAAAGCTGGGAACTAGCTTTCCCCACTCAATTTGTTCCGGGTGGCAATACTCTGTTGATAAGGCAAGCGCCGCGTCAATCAAATGTCTGACTTTGGGATCGGCAATATATATTGATGGTGTGACAGCAATTGTTGTTTCTGCTTCATAAATTTGGGAAAATGTTGTCCCAAAAGCGGTATCTAACGAGTTAAAAATGTAATTTAATGATTTGTCTCTGGGGATGACTCTTTCGCCATTCAGAACTGGGGCTCCTAGTTCTTGATATGGTTTGCAAACTTCGGAGTGTTTTTTGCCTCTCAGTGGCCATAACTGCTCCTGCAAAATCAATATAAGCCTAAGTGTGTGATTGACCATTTCTTTATCTTGGCATGGTGGCTTCAAACCACTTTTAAGTGCCACTATTCCTTGTTCGCATACAAAGGCGAGCCTTGCTGAAAGTGATCTTATTTTTGCAAGTTCGATTGCAGCGTCGCCTAGAGCGACATGCAATATTCCAATTTCAAATATCGGTTTGGGTGTTTGCCCAGATAAGATATTCCCATCTTTCCCTCCTGAATTTCCAAATACCCTTGCGGGGTCTTGTTCGTCTCTCATGGGGGTCGATTGTAGCACTTATTTTTGGGGGTGGAAGAAGGCGGAGTGGAGGGAGACCCTTTCTGAAGTCATTTTGGGGAGCATATACAAGTATTGTGGCAAGAAGAATAGGATATTAAGAATATAAAGAATAGGATTAATTGACCTAATTGACCTAATTTCTAATTGACCTAAAGATTGAGAGTAGGCGACGGGGAGGAATTTTTTGACCCAGGAGTTGGCAAGTAGGAATTGCGAATGGATGTGGGCGCGATCCCATAAGATCTTGGCCTGGAGGATTTCGTGAGCGCGGTAGATGTCGTGAGGGGTGATTTGCAGGTGGTTTGAATCAAGCCAGAGATTGGGGCAGATTTTGTCGGGAGCCGTTGCGTCGCCGGGGTGACGGCGGAGGGAATTTAAAAGCAAATTGACGAAAAAGCGGGTAGGCCAAAGAGTGTTGGGGGAAGTGATGATCATAATATCAATATCGTCGTTTTCCGGGCAATTGTTCATGGCTAGGGCACCGGTGACATATACAGCTGCGATCGAAGGAAAACGTTTGAGAGATTCCCTCACTTGCCTGGCAATCAACCACTTCTTCTTGCTGAATTGCTCGCGCTGACGACGCAGCTGCCAATTTCTAATTTCTAATTGACCTAATTTACCTAAAAAATTTCTGATTTCTAACTTTGAAAAAGTTGTGCCGTGCTGCCAGAACCAGAGCTCCTCTGCGGTTAAGGGATAATTGTATTTGGCAAAATAGGCCAGGGTGTCACGGAGCGATGGGGGAAGCGAGGCCATACTGGGATAATACCTGATTTATCCCGGAGCTCAAAGTTTTGACGGCTTCGGCGGGAGAACGGCCTTGGTTGACGCTGTTTACGGCGTCGGCAAAGTGAGCGGAGAGACGGGTGTTGATGCCAGTGGGACCGTCAAAAGTAAAGCTTCCGATATACCAGGAACGGGCATATTGAGCCTGGGATAAATACGGGCCCACAAATTCCGACGTGTCTGTCATATCACGACGGCTGTAGGGTTCGCCGAAAATACGGCCTGATGAGGCATAGAGTTTACGCAGAGAGTCGGCGGAGCTTAAAAACTTGAGGAATTCCCAAGCGGCGGGGGCATTGGGGCTTTTTTTGTTGACACCTTCTACCCAGTAACTAGCCCAGGTAACGGGTTTTTCGCCCCGGGCGGGATCAAGCGGCAATTGAGGGACGGGGTGAACAGAAAATTTAAGTTTGGGATTAATGGCTTGCAAGTCAAAGATGCGCCAAGACGGGGCAAAATAAATTGCCAGTTTACCTTCGGCAAAAGCTTGAGTGGAAGGGGGTAGGGTGGAATCCCAAATATGATCAGTACGGGAAAACACGGTGAAGTAGGACAAGACATCTTCGGCGGATTGGCCGGCGGGCGCGTTAAGATTGACGTTATTTTGCAGCATGAGGGTGGCCAAAATATCCTGCCAATGATCGATATTGTCTGCTGTGCCCAAGGCCGTTCCAGAAACAAGAATGCGATCGCCGGAAGAACACGTACCGTCTTCAGAATCACACACGGAAACCGCTTTGGCTACGGAGCGCAGATCTTCCCAGGTGGCAGGGACGGATTGGCCGGAGGCCGCGAGAAGATCGTCGTTGACAAACATGGCCAGGCCGTCGATCTCTAAAGGAACGGCGACGTAATTTCCGGAAAGTCGGAGGTCGGACTTAACGGTCGGATAGAAAGTGGACTCAAATTCAGAGGCCGAATAAACAGTGGGGGGAATGGGCGAGAGATCGTTTTTGAACATGGGAACCCAAGAAGAATGCAGGCGAAAAATATCCGGGCCGCGGCCGCCGGCCAGAGCCGTCTGCAAGCGCTCACGGTATTCGCGGGGAGATTGAAAAATATAATTGACTTTGACGTTGGGGTGGGCGGCTTGGTATTCGGCGATGACGGGGGAGATTACGGATTCGGATTCCCACAGGCCCCAATATGTAAGCTCGACGGGTTGGTTCTTTTTGTTTAAGGAAAGAATAGATTTGGCGGCAAAAACTCCAACAGCAAGAATAATAAGAACAACCACGGCGATAATTATTCCGGTGAGGGGAAACTTCTTAGGAGGAGGTGGTGGTGGTGGTGGCCCCACTGCGCTCTGCGGAGCTACGTTGGGGGCAAGGGGCTGAGGAGGTAAATCCATAAGTCCAGTATAATACAAATATGCGATTTAAACATTTGGCCATTTGGACATTAATAGTATTGGGGCTTGGCGGCGGGGTATATGCCAAGGCGGAAAAAAGGAAACTGGAGCAGAAACTGCAAGCGCTAAGAGCCAGACAAACGATAGATTTGGTATGGGGAACCAGCAGATGGCAAATAAAAACATCTGATGTTGGGGTGGAATATGACAGACGGGCAACGTTAGCATTGGACGAAAACAGGCTGACGGAAAAAATTGCCAGTATTTCGGCGCAAATTGATATCCCCGCCCGGGAGCCGGAGGTAAGCATCAAGTCCGGTAAAGTTGGGATATCTTTGGGAGAAAACGGCCAGGAAGTGGACGAAAGAGGACTGATGCAAAAAATCAGACAGAGTCTAGTGAAGACGGTAGGCGAGGAAATTGAAATTCCGGTAAGGCAGCTGCTGCCAAAAATCACACCCGAACAGGCAGAACTGCTACGGCAACGGGCGGAAAAATTAACTGGAAAATCTGTAGTGGTTAAAAGCGATGGGGACAGCTGGAAAATTGACTCGGATCAAATTGTGATCTGGCTGGAAGTGGGAGGGTGGAAAAGACTGGAAATAGAGCCGTGGGTAGCCACTTTGGCCGCCGGCATTGACCGGCTGCCTCAAAATGCCCACTTTCGATACGTAAACGGCCGGGTAGAAGAGTTTGCCCCGGCCAAAAACGGCGTGGTGGTAAAACAAGGAGAACTGGTTAGTTTGCTGGTTGGTTACTTGGTTAGTTTGGAGAAAGACGAACAAAAAGAAATTGTGGTAGAGATTCCCACAATTGCGGCGGAGCCAGCGATTAAAACCGGCCAGGTGAACACGCTGGGAATTAAGGAGCTGATTGGCCGGGGTCAATCGAACTTTGCGGGGTCGATTGCTAACCGCATCTTTAACCTTAAAAAGGCGGCCGGAAACATGAACGGGATACTGGTGGCTCCGGGAGAAACGTTTTCTTTTAACAAATATGTGGGGGATATTTCAGCGGCAGGAGGATACCGACAAGCGTATGTAATTAAAGAAGGCAGAACTGTGTTGGGAGACGGGGGTGGAATATGCCAGGTATCGACGACTTTGTTCCGAGCGATCCTGGCCGCCGGACTACCTATAGAAGAGCGGACGGCGCATGCTTACCGAGTACATTTCTATGAAGAAGATAGCCAGCCGGGGTTTGACGCTACCATCTTTACCCCAGACGTAGATCTGAAATTCAAAAACGACACGCCGGCATATATCCTGATCCAGACCATAGTGGACGAGTCTAAGTCTAAGTTGGTATTCGAGCTCTATGGAACAAGTGACGGAAGAAAAGTGGAAATTTCCAAAGCTCGAGTGTGGGACGTGACTCCCCCGCCTCCGGCACTGTATCAAGACGATCCTTCGCTACGCTCTGGACAAGTCCGGCAGGTAGACTGGGCGGCGTGGGGAGCAAAAGCCGCCTTTGATTGGAAAGTGACCAGGGGTAGTGAAGTGTTACAGCAAAGAACTTTTTATTCGGTATATCGCCCATGGCAAGCAGTGTATTTGCGCGGAACCGCGCGATAAATTCTAATTTCTAATTTCTAAACCCTAAATAAGCACCAATGACCAAAATCCAAATATCAAAACTATCTGAATTAAAACAGTTGGCAAAAAAAATATTGGCTTTGAGCCCGAACATAATTGCCATGGAGGGGCCGTTGGGGGCGGGAAAGACGACACTGACTAAGGCGATTGCGCGAGAACTGGGAATAAAAGATGTGATAGTGTCCCCCACTTTTATTTTGCACCGGGAATATCCGGGGCTGGATCATATTGATGCGTGGCGAGTGGAAGAATTTGGAGAGATAGAGAGATTGGGACTATCCGAAATGCTGGCTAACAAACACTTGGTTATTATCGAATGGGCAGATAAATTTGGACAAGAGATTAAGAGATTAAGTGATGAAGGTACTAAGGTAGTTTGGGTGAAATTAGAATACTCCGATAATGAAGACGAAAGGAGGATCACTGTAACTCACCCCTAACCCCTCTCTTGATGCAAGAGAGGGGAAACAGTCGAAAGCACTGTGTTGAGGTTTTGAAGAATTTCCTCGTTTTTGAACTTTATTATTTTTATGCCAAACGCCTTTAAATATTTTTCCCTATGTTCATCGTGTTTCTTCTGAAATTTGTGAATTTTTCCTTCTAATTCAATCGCTAACCTGAACTTCGGACAATAAAAATCTATCACATAACCATCGATGCTAAACTGCCTGACAAATCTCACTCCGAGTTTCTTGTTTCTGACAGCATCCCAAAAAATCATTTCTGCTTCTGTTGAACTAGCTCTCAATTTTCTCCTTCTTTGTTTTAGCGGTTGTAGATTAAATCTAAAAAAGAGACCTCATCGGCTTAAGTATATATTTCTCCCTCTCTTAGATTAAGAGAGGGAGACAAAGAGGGTGAGTTACTTGGAATAGATTGGGATAAAATAGCGGACATGAAGATACTGGCTATAGAAACCTCTTGCGATGAGACGTGCGCGGCGGTGACGGAAGGCACAAATATTTTGTCGAATGTAGTGTATTCGCAAATTGATTTGCATAAAGAATTTGGGGGGGTGGTTCCGAGTATCGCCAAGCGTGCGCATGAGGAACGGATAGAGTTGATTATAAATAAGGCGATTCAGGAGTTAGGAGTTAGGAGTCAGGAGTTAGACGCGGTGGCGGTGACGGCGGGGCCGGGACTGGCGATTGCTTTGGAAGTAGGAATTCGGTATGCCAAGGAGTTAGCAAAAAAGTGGAACAAGCCATTAATCGCGGTTAACCACATCGAAGGACATGTGGTGAGTGGGTTGACGCCGGAGGTGAAATTTCCGGCGATGGCCTTGGTGGTTTCCGGCGGACATACAGAACTTATTTGGGTGGAAAAAATTGGCCAATACAAGATTGTGGCCAGGACGATGGATGATGCCCTGGGAGAAGCGCTGGATAAAGCGGCCAGAATGCTGGGGCTAGGGTATCCGGGAGGAGCGGAGCTTGAAAAACGAGCCGCATTGGGAAATCCGAAGATATATCCCCTACCTTTGCCCATGGCTCGGAGTAAGGAGCTGGCTTTCAGCTACTCGGGACTGAAGACGGCTTTTTACCGATTAATTAGTGCTAAGGGCCAAGTGCTAAGTGCTAAGGATACTAATGATTTGGCTGCAAGCTTTCAAAAGCGGGCGTTTGAGCATCTGATCCGGATGACAAGAAGAGTGATTCAAGATTCAGGATTTATGATTCACGATTTATTGGTTGGGGGTGGGGTGGCAGCAAATACCAAGTTGAGAGAAGAGATTAAGAAACTAAGTGAGGAGGTTGGGATTAATGTGTATTTTCCACAGAAAGGAATGTATGGGGACAATGCGGGCATGATTGGAATCGCGGCGGGATTTAAAGCCGAACGGGGAGAATTTTCCGACCCGGAAAAAATCGACCGGCTCCCCCGGTGGCGAATTGATGAATAAACTACGCGTCAGGAAGGTAGGAGTCAATCGTTTCGCGAATGGCTTCCAGGGGGTCCTGAGGCCGTTCTCCCTTTGCTAGCTGTAAACCCGACGCAATACCTTTTTGGAATAAGAGCTGAAAGAAACCGAGAAAGATCATTGGGAGCCTGGTCGCTAGCATAGCTTCTTCGGGTGTTTTTGTTAGTCGGGAAGCCGCTTCAGCAATTTTTTTCTCTACTGCTGTGACTGGGTCTACATCTTTGGCTGCCATTGGCGCCATGTTACACCCAGTTGTGTAGTTGTCAAGTTGAAGGTATAATTTGAATAGTTGGCGATGATCCGACTTGTTACCGGGGAGCCTACTCAAATTAAGTACTGGTTGAGGTGGTACCTACCTGCACCACTTTTGATAAAAGATGGTGCTGGTCCGCAACACGCTGTTATTAGCGTGTTTTTGTTTCCATGGCAGAAATTGATGCTTTTAATTATGAGGGTAAGTGGGTTTTTGGTGCGGCCGGAGACGGTCAGGTACTACCGGCGATTATAGAGGATTTGTTGCGGAAAGCCGGAAAAATGATCGCGGGAAAAGAAACGCTGTCTAGTTATTTGGGAATAATTGTGACCCCTGGTCCAGTTATTATCGCCAGATTCCCTCCACCCGGACCAGAAACAGGAAGAGACAATCCCAATATTGACCCGGGTCGAGAGGTATAATTTCAACTATGAATAAGGTTTACGAGCATCAGAAATATGAGAAAGAGATTTATAAGAAGTGGGAAACGAGTGGATCTTTTGAGCCCCTCGACTCCGCTCGGGGCCTACGGCCTTTTACGATCATCATGCCGCCGCCGAATGCCAATGGTGAGTTGCACTTGGGTCACGCTACTTTTGTAGTGGTTTCCGACGCCTTGATTCGGTATCACCGGATGAAGGGCTCCCCTACCTTGTGGCTCCCCGGAGTGGACCATGCCGGAATCTTAACCCAGGTAACGTTTGAGAAAAAGTTGCAAAAGGAAGGCAAGTCTAGACATGATTTAGGACGGGAGGAATTTTACAAACAGTGCTACGCATTTTGCTTGGAGAACAAGCACTTGATGGAAGACCAGATGCGGGCACTGGGATCCAGCTGTGATTGGAGCCGAGAAAAGTTTACGTTAGACCCGGAGATATCGAAGCTGGTTTTGGAAACCTTTGTAAAAATGCACAAAGAAAGCCTGGTGTACCGGGGATACAGAATTGTGAATTGGTGCGTGCGTTGTCGGAGCACGCTATCCGATCTGGAAACAGAAGAAAAAGAACTGACAGATAAACTGTACTATCTAGATTATGGGACGGTGACGATTGCCACCACCCGGCCGGAAACTATTTATGCGGATGTGGCGGTGGCGGTACATCCCAAAGGAAAGTACAAAAACTTAATCGGTAAGACAGCGACGGTGCCACTGGTTAACCGGGAGGTGCCGATTATAGGAGACACTGCTGTGGAAAAGGAGTTTGGAACGGGGGCTCTAAAGATAACCCCGGGGCACGACGCGACGGATTATGAAATCGGGCAGAGACACAATCTGCCAACCCTGACGGTGATTGATTTTGACGGCAAAATGATTGGGGAAGTGCCTGAAGAAATTCGGGGGCTGAAATTGGCCGCTGCACGAGAAAAGACGGTGGAGTTTTTGAGAGACAAGCTTCTGAAAACTGAACCGCTAGTGCATAGCGTAAAGACGTGTGAACGGTGCGAAACTATTATTGAACCTTTAATATCTAGGCAATGGTTTGTAAAAACCAAAGAGCTAGCAGCCCCAGCGATTAAGGCGGTGAGGGAGGGCAGAGTGAAGATTGTGCCCAAGAAGTACGAGAAGATGTATTTCAATTGGATGGAAAACATTCGCGACTGGCCAATCTCGCGGCAGATCTGGTGGGGTCACCAGTTGCCAGCCTGGTACAAAAAGAGTGACGTAAAACTGGAATTACCTACCGTATCAATAGAAAAGCCGGGTGACGATTGGATACAAGACCCAGATACTTTTGACACCTGGTTTTCTTCCGGGCAGTGGCCCTTCACTACGCTTAGGGCAGGCCAGCCTGGAGATTTTGATAAGTATTACCCAACGACTGTCATGAACACGGCGTATGAGATTTTATTTTTGTGGGTAGCGCGAATGATTATGTTTGGGTTGTACTTAACCGGCAAAGTACCGTTTGAAATTGCTCTCATCAATGGCGTGTTGAGAGACGAGAATGGGGCCAAGATGAGCAAGTCCAAGGGCAATGGGGTAAATCCCAACGAAGCGATTGCCAAATACGGGGCGGACGCGGTGAGAATGGCGCTGGTGGCTGGGCGGGACAATGGCAACGATTTATTAATCTCCAAACAACAGATGGAAGAAAGAATCAGAGGGTACAGGAACTTTGCTAACAAAATTTGGAATGCTTCTCGTTTCGTTCAGGAGTCAGGAGTCAGGAGTCAAGAGTCAGGATTTAAGATTCAAGAGGAGCTGGATAAGACGATAAGCGATGTGACGAAGAAGATGGATAAAATGCAGTTGGGGATGGCCGCGGAACTGGTATATGACAAGTTCTGGCACTGGTACTGCGATGTGGTGATCGAGAAGGCCAAAACGGGTAAGGTGAGCAAAGATGAATTACGGCACGGACTGGAAGTATTTTTGAAACTACTGCACCCCTTTATGCCGTTTGTGACGGAGGCGGTGTGGCGGGAGCTGGGGTTTCCGGGGCAGCTGATTGGGCAGGCGTGGCCTCGGTAGCGGCGGCTTCGCCTTCGGGTACGACGGGGACTACTGGAACTTCTTTGGGCTCTTCTTTGGCTAGAGGTTCAATTTTGACGACAATGGCTTCGGGGTCTATTTTGACAGTCAATTTGTCTGATAGTTTGAGGTCTTTTACAAGAATGGTGTCCCCTTCTGCAGTCAATGAGGCAACGGAAACTTCGACGGCTTCGGGCATGTCTGCGGGCAGAGCTTCAATTTCTAACTCGTGGAGCTGCTGGACAAGAATCCCCTGCTTCTCTTTTTCAGCCGGGGCAACGCCTACAAGCTTGATGGCTACATTGGCGGTGGTTTTTTCTTTAAGATTTACCTGGTGAAAATCGACGTGCAGAATTTTGTCGGTGACGGGGTGAACGGCTACTTCATGAATCATTACCGGGCGGTCGTCTAAATAAATCAGGGTCGACTCCCCTGCTTCCTTATATAGCTTGGCGAAGTCGGTGGATTTGATTTGCAGTGCTTGGGATTTGACGTCTTTGCCGAAAACGTTGGCGGGAATTAACCCCTGGGCCCGCAAAGACTTGATTTTGCGACCGGTAATCTTCCGAGGTTCGGATTTAAGAGTATGTTTAGTTGACATTGGTGGCAAAGTCTATATCGAAGCGCAATTGGCGCGACAGGGTTTGATTATACTGGAGCGTTCCTTGTGAGGCAAGGGTCGGAGTGGTGGCGGTGGAAGCAAACCACGTTTTGGGATATATAAGTGTCACTGTAACAGGATACGATGACTGGCCGGGCTGATTGGGAATGTCCAGCTGATAGTGAAAACGGGACGAAAGAACTAGTGGTTGGTGCCAGCGAACGTTGACTTTAACGGTGGAGACCGGCGCCACATCTACCAAAACCCCCAAAACTACCAGGCCATGTTCCGCAGTAACATAGTAGGCCGAGGCGGGTTGGCCGTTAAGTAAAACGGCGTCAGGTAGAGATTGGGGGGGCAAATATAGCCGGAGATAATTTTTGTAATGGCCGGCAGGCCAGTTGGTTTGACTGGAGGTATTTGACAGATCCAACTGATATGCAAAATCTGCCCGGGCGGGGTTGAGCTGAACACTAAGTTGGGCGGTGGCTTGGGTAGAAACGTTGGCTTTGTTGACGCCTACATTGCTGGCCACAGGATAGAAGTAATGGCTGAGACAAGGGAGGGTGGAGCGGCAATTTGGGGGCGCGACTCCCCCACTCCAAATAGTGGATGAAATAAATATCTGACGTGATTCCAGAGCAGAGATAATTTGGCCTGCGGCTTGAGACAGTTGGCTAGTGTTTAACTCTCTTAACTCATCAAAAAAGCGCTGGTAAAATGCCGAGAGAAAATCCGGGTGGGCCAGATATTGGGAAAGGAAATTGGCCCGGGTAAGAGTAAGGTTTAACTCCGACAAGCGGATGGAGCCGGTGATAGAAAGCAATTCCGCCAGAGTGGCAAGGTGGACGCCAACCACCCGGTCCGGGGTAAGAGAGAGTTCTTTGGTAACAAACCAGAGAGCCCGGTCGGCAGACGAGGGAAAATCCGGATCCCAATTGGCATCGCGCAAATACCAATTTGACTCCCCTATTACGCGGGCCAGGTCGGAGGGGGGAGAGATCTGACCCCTAAGCTGGCTGTCGGTGGCCGCAGTGTCGTAAATCTGGACATTGGTCAAGCGTCCGGAATCTAGGGTTAGCAAGGCGATGTGACTTAGGAAGCCGCCGGTGGGGCGGAGTTCGGTGGGATCTTGCAGGAGAAGCAGAATGGTGCTTTTGCCGTGCAGGGATAGCAGGTCGGGAAGAGAGTTTACTAGGGGAGATATTTTTTGGGCTAGAGTGCGGGCAGTGTTTACCCGGGTAAGGAGTGGGGCCAGACGAGGAAGTGGCTGAAGGCTGGCTTGCAAAAAGGCAAGTGAATCGGATAAGCGAGAAAGAGAAAAGGTGACATTGGTAATATCCGCCGAGCTAGCTGGACCACGGCCCAAAAAGGATTGCAAATACGGAAGGGCGGAAGAAGCAAACTGGTTAGCCAAAAATAGGGATTGGGCGAGTTGACGGTAGACGACGACATATGGCGAAATTGTTGGGAGAGGGCGAGAAAGGGCAAGGGAAAAGCTGGCGCAAGTTTGGGACGTGGAAAAATTTCCACGCAAAAATTGTGAGGATGCGCATCGAAGAGAAAAATACAGGGAGAGGGGATATGAAATGAGAAATAGGAATACAGGAAGTAAGAGAATAAGATACTTTGGAGTGCGCTTGGCGAATGGGGTAGGGCGGGGTTCGGGAAGTTCTTCGGCAATTAAACGATAAGGCATTGTAATAATTATAACAAGACGTTGCGGAAATCCTGTAACATGATTTGGGAAATAAACATGAGTAGTATGTACGGTTATTCACGTGCGTGTTTCTCGTTTTTTCTAGGCATATGAATTTGATGTTTTCGTATGAACACAAAAAACGTGAAACTGCCGCATACAACGAATTTCTAATTTCTAATTTCTAAATCCTAAACAGGGCCTGTAGTGAGGAAGGGAGATTATGAATGATTATCAAGAGTTTGGTTGACCAAAAGATCCGCGGCGGCGTTTTGAGAGCGAGGAATGTACACGAAATTTTTAATTTTTAATTTGTAATTTTTAATCAATTCTAAAATTTTTAATTTTTTAATTTTTAAACTCTGGTTTTTGATCTTAAAATTTCCCTGAAGTTGGTTGACCACCAATTGGGAGTCTAGATAGAAATTGAGGGCTGGGGGTTGAGGGTCGAGAGTTGAGACCCATTTGAGGGCTGCGATGACGGCCTGGTATTCAGCCTGGTTGTTGGTGGCTATACCGAGATAAAAGCCCTGCTGGTGAATCAGGTGGCCGCGGTCATCCGTGGCAACGAAGGCGCAAGCGGCTGGACCGGGATTACCTCTGGCTCCCCCATCGGTGTGAATACGCATAGGCTATAAGTATAACTAATAATAGGGTGTTTTGGTGGAGAGTGAGCCAATAATGATCGGCCAGTCCTGTGATGAGAATCACCAGGACTGGAATTACTAATTTCGAATTTCTAAATCCTAAACAATTTCTAAATACAAAATAGCAAATGGCCAAAAATGCCGGGAGGCCGAGTTCGGAGGCAAGCAGGAAATAAAGGTTGTGAACCGGTTGATAAAGACCGGTGGTGGGGAGAAAGTTGCCGAGACCAACACCCAAGAGTGGTGACTTTTGAATTATGAATAATGAATTATGAATTAAGGAAAGACGATCGGGAAGAGAGGCGACTGAGCCGGAGACTGATACTAGATAATAGATACTAGATACTAGAAGCGCCACTTTGAGAATGGCTGGGCGAAGATAGATAAGGAGAAAAATAACTTCTAAAACAATCGCTGTTCTGGAAAAAGTGATGGGGATGGTGAGAAGGGCGAGAGCGGCGGCCCAGGGAATACGGCGATAGAGAAGAAGAGCGGTCACGAGAAGAAATCCCGCCAGGGCGTTGGGGTGGGGGAAGGTGGCATAGGGGCGCATTAATTGTTGGCCCAGGAAAGAGACTTTGGCTATCAGGGGAGTAGCGACTGACAGCGGTCGTTCACCCAGCCAGGTCCAAAGTCCGCCGACGGAGTGCTGGAGGAAGAATTGCCACCAGGCGAGCACTGCTGTCCAGAGGATAGCGAATTTTAAATTTGAAATTTGAAACATCGAGCTGCTGCTCGCGCTTCGCGAAAAATTAATATTTAACGATAAATATTTAAATAGCCAAAAAAACTCAAGGACGCGGAACCATTTGTATAGAGATACTAAGGGGGACGAAGAGACTAAGATATTAAGAACGACGAAAATAATTACCGGGAGAGGAACACGAACACGAAGGCGGGAAATTAAAAATAATCCGATGATGATTAGATCGGTAAAATAAAGGGTGGGGGAGAGATAGTCGATGCGGATACCATTAATCAAGCTCCACGAGGGCCAAAAGTGCAGGGCAAGCTGGGAAGGAAGTAGTAATAGTAGTAAAAAAATCACGCCTTGGGCGAGATGGAAACGGATCTAAAACGGCCCTCGCCTTGTGACTCGGTTACGACTTGAGGATGGTCGGTCAGATACATATGAATGATGCGGCGTTCGTTGGCGGGAAGCGGGGGGAGAGCCTCGGGGTGGGCGGTGGCAATGACCCGGGCGACAACGGTATCGGCCATGGCCTGGAGGGCCTGCTCGCGGCGCTCGCGGTAATCGTTTACGTTAATGGAAATGCTTGACCATTCGCCAGTTTGGGAGTGCAAGTGCTGGGCCAGAAGTAATTGGAGAGCGGAAATGGTGTCTCCGTGATATCCAATAAGAATAGCGGGGTCGGACGTGGTGATGCTGACCTGGTAAATTTTGTTGGCCTCGTCGAGGGAAACGGCGACCTCGTAGGGAGAGGTGTAACCTAATTGGGAGAGAAACTGGGCCAGGAGATCTTTAATTTTTTCTTGCATATAGCTTGTTTATCCAGGGAGTTAACCCGCCCCAACCTGAAGCCATATATTGCTGGACCATGGAAACGGCGGAAAAAATTAGCCAGTAAAGAACTAGGCCAAATTGAAATTGATAACCAAAGAAAATAGTCATCAGAGGAAACATGTAGAGCATCTGGGTCTGGGTGGCAGCCATAACGTCGTCGGAGTCGCCGGGAGTAGTTCCAGCAACCTTAATCGCCGTTTTGGCTTCGGGCATCATCATTTTGGAGCTGGCAAATTGGATGAGAGCGGAAGCGAGAACAAACAGGCCGGGAAGGGGAATGGGGAGGCCGGGAATGTGGATCAAGTCCGGTTTGGTAAGTTCCATTCCATAAAACAAGGTTGAAAGATTAAAATCGGAGGGAAGTTTGTTGACAGCGTAGAGAATGGGGTTTAAGTGTTCGACCAGAGATTGGCCGTTGGGTTTAAGAACTGTATTAAAAGCATTAAACAGGGCGATGAGGACCAAGATTTGCACGATTTGGGGTAAACAACCGGCGGCGGGGTTGAGTCCGTGCTTTTTGTACAGCTCGGCTTGAGCCGTTACCAATCCCTGTTTGTCGCCCTTGAATTTGGTTTTGAGTTCTGCCAAGTCGGGAGCTAGATCCTGCATTTTTTTACTGGCCTTGAGTGAAGGAATAATCAAGGGGGTCATAACTACACGTAAACCAATAGTCAGAAGAATGATGGACCAACCCAGGTCGCCAGTAATTCGGGCTAAGCCGATTAAAGCGTTTAATAGAGGATGAAATAGCAATAGATTCCAAAGTTCGCTCATATGGGGTCGTAGCCGCCGGGATGAAGAGGATGACACTTGAGAATCCGCTTTGTGCCCAGAATGCCGCCCCTAAGGATACCATATTTTGAGATCGCCTGATACATGTACTCGCTACACCGAGGAGTGAAGCGACACGCCGAATGCATACTAGTGGGAAATCTTTGATACCAGTGAATCAAGCTCAGAGTTAATTTTTGCATGACCCAATTTTAGCATCGAGGCTTTTGGGAAAAGAATGACGTCGTAAGGAATTTGGGGAAAAACGGAATAAACACGACGCCTCAGTTGATTTCTAACTACGGCGGATTTGGAAAGTTTGGCGGAAGTAACGATGGCTACCCGACCGGGAGAACGGGAAACGTAGATAACAGAAAAGTGAGTGAATGACAAAGACTTGCCAGAAGATTTAACGGATAAAAAATCGCGGCGGGAGAGGCGAAGAGATTTAGGAAACATTGAGGCGGCGGCGGCCGACGGCGCGGCGGCGCTTGAGAACGTTGCGGCCGGTGCGGGTGGACATGCGGGAACGGAAACCGTGTTTTCTAACTCTTTTCAATTTTTTGGGTTGCCAGGTACGTTTTGTAGCCATGATCAAAATTATATCACAAAGATGTACTTGAAAAATTGTGGATATCTAGTATAAATCAGGTGCATGGACAGAGATGTGACAAGGATTTGGAAAGCGGTGTTGGAAGGAATGAAGGTGGCCGTGTCTTCCGGAACGTTTAATGCGCTGATCCGGCAAACGGAGCTGGTTGCCCTTTCCGAAAGTGGAGGCAAGTTCATATGCGAGGTGGGCTGCTCTTCAGGAATGACCAAAACGTTGCTTGAGCAACGTTTCTATGGACAATTGGCGGAGGAACTGAAAAGAGTAACGGAAAAAGAATGCGAAATCAGGTTTGTGGTCCAGAGCAGGAGAGCAGGAGAGCAGGAGAGCAAAAGTGACTTGCCGTTGTTTACGGAAGTGGATAACAGCGAGGAAGTAAGACGGGCCAGATTGAGATTAGATTTTACTTTTGATAATTACGCCGTTTCGGGATCGAATCAAATGGCCCACGCGGCGGCCATGGCTGTGGCTAAAAAACCTGGAACAGCGTACAATCCACTATTCATATATGGCGGGGTGGGGGTGGGGAAAACCCATTTGATGCAGGCGGTGGGACGCTCTCTCTTGGAAAGAGGGGAAGGGCCGGTGCTGTTTTGTACGGGAGAAGAATTTACTAATGACTTGGTAATGGGAATTAGAAACAAAGATACTGATAGGGTACGGGCCAAATACCGGAAAGTAAAAGCGTTATTGATTGATGACGTGCAGTTTATCGCCGGAAAAGCTTCCGTTCAGGAAGAATTTTTCCATACTTTTAACTCGATCGTGCGAGAAGGAGGACAAATTGTGATGACTTCGGACAAGTCGCCGGCGGAAATTGCCAAACTAGAAGAAAGGTTGAGAAGCCGGTTTGGGGCGGGGATGATTGTGGATGTGGGGCCAGCCGATTTTGAGCTACGAACCGCGATTCTTTTGATCAAGGCCAAGCAGCGGGGCCGGGAGTTGGACATGAACGTAGCCCAGGCCGTGGCAAGCCATGTGGAAGGAGTAAGAGAGCTGGAGGGGGTGCTAATGCGGCTGACAACGGAAAGCGAAATCAAAAACGAACCCATCACGGTAGAGATGGCGGAAAGACTGTTGAAAATTTCTAAACTGGCTGATGGGGTAACCAGAATTGTGACGCCAAACGAGGTGATCAATTTAATATCGGGGTATTTCGGAGTGGGAGTGCAGCAACTGAAAGGGGAAAAGAGAACGAAAACCATTGCCTGGCCGAGACAAATACTGATGCATTTGCTGCGAACGGACCTGGAGTTGCCTCTGGAGGAAGTGGGGAGGCTAATTGGGGGAAGAGATCACACCACAGTAATGCACGCGGACAAAAAAGTGATTGCCATGATGCAATCTGACCAAAGTATCCACAACCAAATTGGGGATATCAGAAAGAAAATGTTGACAAGCCAGTGACGATTGTATACAACTGGAGTCGCTTGTCCACTTATTAACTAAAAAATGAAATTATCCACAAGTTTATACACAAAATTATCCCCTGGCTGGCTGATGGGTGTTATCAACTTATCCACAAAGACTACTACGAATACTACTAGTTAAAGAAAGAAAAATGCACGCAACCGTTTTACAATCAGATTTGAACAGGGGGTTGGGGATAGTGGGAAGAGTAGTGGCTACCAGAGGACAGTTGCCTGTTCTGGCCAATATATTGATTGAGGCAAATAAAGAAGGAATCACTCTAGCTGCAACAAATCTGGAGATTGGACTACGGGTAACGGTGGGGGGGAAAGTAAAAGAGCTGGGAGCTATTACGATTCCGGGGAAAAATCTGGGTGAGCTAGTGGGATCTCTGGCGGGTGAAAGTTTGGATCTGGTGACCGAAGGAGAGAAACTGAGAATCAAGTCTGGTAATTCTACCGGGGTGTTGACGGGAATTTCGGCCAGTGAGTTTCCCCCAATTCCTAGAGCAGGAGAGCAGGAGAGTAAAAGAGCGGGAGTAAAAATTGACAAGAGTATTCTTTTGGAGATTGCTGGGCAGGTGGCGTATGCGGCGGCGGTAGATGAAAGTAGACCGGTTTTAACAGGAGTTAGGATTCAGGAGTCAGGAGACAGTTTGACGATAGTGGCAACGGATGGTTTCCGACTAAGTCGGAAACAAATCCCAAATCCCAAATCCCAAATCCCAGATGTAATACTGCCGGCGAGAACAATACAAGAGCTGGCCAGGGTGGCAGAGGGGGAGGAAGTCACAATGGAGATGGTAAAAGAGAACAACCAGGTAATATTTGCCAGTGGTGATGTCCAACTCGTGTCTCGGGTGTTGGAAGGGAATTTCCCGGATGTAGATAAAATAATTCCTCAAAGCTTTAAAACGGAAGTCACAGTAGACCGGGAAGAACTGGCAGGGGCGATGCGAGTGGCGGGGATATTTGCGAGGGAGAATAGTAATATAGTTCGATTTAAGATTCGGGATTTACGATTCACGATTTTGGCAAGTGCTGCGCAGACGGGGGAGAATGAGAGCGAAATCGAGATAGAAAAAGATGGAGACGATGGAGAAATTGCTTTCAACTACAAATTCGTGCAGGACTTTTTGGGAAGCGTGACTGAAGAAAGGATAAAGCTCAAAATAAACGACAGTTTGTCACCGGGGGTGTGGATGGGAGAAAAAGACAAAAGCCTGATTCACTTAATCATGCCGGTGAGAGTGTAAGACTATTCTTTAGCCGCTGGAAGATGTAACAACGCCGATACTACCTGTCCGTTTTTAAGGTACGCTTGTCCTTTGAGTACGAAGATTGGTTGAAGAAGATTAGATTGTTTAGAACTCACTTTGTAATAGGCTAATGACGCTTCATTTACGACAATCTTTTCTATATTTGAAGAGGGTGTGGTGAAAATATCTACGTTTCCTTCATTCAGGCTCTGCAGCTTTGCAGAGGAGACGCTATCAACGAGATTAACAAACATCTTAAGAGGGACATCTTGTTGTTTGTCCAGAGAAGGTACGATATCAGCGTAAACAGAAATAACGGTCAGATTTCTGGCTATCCTGACGTTTATTGTTCCGATTTCCACTGTGTCGTTTACAACAGTGAGGTTGTTAACCTTTTCTAGGAACTTGATATCAGCTAAAGAACTATCGTCTTTAGGAGCGGTTTCAAATCCTTCAGTAGTTGGGTTAATGAAAGTTAGCGATGAAAGTTGAACAGAAGTATCTGCGGGGAGAATATTTTTCTCTAGGAATTGACGGGCAGCATCGACGAGAGATTCGTCTGAGGGGTATGAATTAGCAGGTAAGGGATCTAGATTTACACCGTAGTCAAATAAATAATCGGTCGGGATTATTCTTAGAGACATCTCTGAGCTGTACCAAAAATAAACATCTCCATAGTTTGCATCAGTAAGCACCGTTGGTTGAGTGTTAAATCCAAGCCTGGCTGCAACAAGGGCGATTTGAGTTGGGGACAAGGGATCGGAAGAAAGACGGTAGATAGGAACCGACGAAGGAATTGATACGTCGCTTTCTTTTAACTCAGACTTTATTACAACTTCTCTTTCTACTGGGCTGGTGATTTTTGGTATGGGGATATTAGAAGTAGGCGACGGACTACTCTTTTTGGTGACAGATAAAAGATAAACCACCGAGATGACGCTTAGAACTGCAAGCCCGGATATTAGTAGAAATTTTCGACTTTTTATATTTATCATACTTGTATTATGGGAGTGAGGTTTTGCATTCTGAAACTGAGTTGCATAATTGAGGGACTGTCTTTGGAATGTAGGGAGTAATCATAAAGGGTGGGGACTCTTTTCTGTTTTTCCAAGTACCGTCTGTGTTGAGAAATGCATAGTGCAGATGGGCTCCGGATGGAGATCTTGAGGAGACATGACCAGTATATCCCATGACGCCAATGATATCTCCAGTATTTACGACCTGTCCCACCGTAACGTAGTTAACCAGTTGGTGAACATAGCTGGTTTTAAAATTTCCCCCGCAAGTGTCTTTAAGATAGATATAATTTCCTCCCCAGCCGTCTTTCTTTGAAGCCGTTACAATTCCGGGGTGGGTAGCCACAATCAGATTGAGACTGGGATTATAAACAGGAATGGGAAAGATATCGATCGCTTCTTCGTACACCTTAGCCCCAGGGGGGCCGTGGGAACCAGGGCCGCCTGGTCCTTGGGTAACCACATATTTTTCTTGGATGGTTACTGGCCACATTTCTGCCGGGCATCCGGGAAGATACCCCACATTGCCTGATGAACCACTCGGGGGAACAACGAAGGCGGAGGAGTTGATGATGAACAAAATCAAGGCAACGACGATGGGAAGGGAGAGAAAAACGACAGCGGTAATAGTGAGGAACGAAGTGACAGAAGCAACGGCAGCGGTACCAATGGAAGAGAGGGCGACGTTGGCCCGGACGCCTAGCCGTCCGAGGCTTTGGGTAATAGAGACTGGCTGGGGGGGAGTGAAAATACGAAATATACCATCGGCAAAGTGGGCAAAACTACGCATGATGAGACCAAAAGCTTTGACTGCGGGCTGGAATCCGTAGGGCAGACGGGAAACCCAATGGGGGAGAGTGGAAAAAACCTGGTCGATTCCGCGGGCGAAAGACCAGGTGAGATGACCTTGATTGAGAAGAGTGGCCCACTGGTTAAGCAAGCCAGCCTCTTCAGCCAGGCCGGTAGTGCCAACATAGGCACCGGTCAGGGCGACCATGAGGCTGCCGGCTAAAAAAGTACTGGTGCCTAAAATACCTGCCAGTTCTCCGACGGTCATACCAAAAACTTCGGCCCCCAACAGACCCTCAATTTTTTCAATTGTGTCGGCGGTTTTTTTGATGAATTCGATTTTGTCGTTTAAACGTTGGAGGCGGGGGGAAGAGGAGTCTTTGGGAGATGGGGTTGCAGTTTGGGTGGAAACAGGCTCTTCTTCAGCTAGATCTTCAGTCAGAGCTAGCTCTTCTGGTTGAGCTACGGCCTCGATTTTTTTCAGCTGAAAATAATTGGTGAGGGAAGACTCTTCGATGGCTTTGATGACCTCGGGGGGCACGTCCTGACCCTGGCTTTTGGCCAAGGCGATAGCGAAACGTTTTAGAAACAATTGAAACTCTTTAACTTTTTCAGGATTGGTGATGATTTTTTCGGCTTGCTGGTGATATGGAAGAAGGATAGGATAGGCCTGTTTAAGAATAAATTGAGCCTGGTTGATGGTGGATTGAGATTTTGAGGCGCCTAGAGACAGGTCGGTGGCGATGGCTGTATTCAGAAGAGAGGAATCCGTTAAGCGATTTTGGGCGGCAGAGATGGAGGCGTTGAGTTGGGGAAGGTGGCCGGAGAGCCAGGAGGAGGCGGTAGGGGTGAGAACGGCTTCGATTGCAGGAGTGGAAGCGACAGTGAGATGGGGTTGAGAGAGAGCGGCGATGGCGGTTGCGGTGACGACAGGGTGATCCGGGGGGAGCTGGGTAGTTGAGGAGAAATAATTAGTGAGGGCAACGTACTCCGTGGAAGTTTGGAATACCGGGTCAAGAACAGAGACGAGGGAGGCGGAAGCGAGCGGGTCTGAAACGGGGGAGAGAATTTCGGCAGTGTCGTAGGCAATTTGGGGAGTGGTCATGGTGGCAGCCAGACCTTGAGCGTCAATGGCGGGGAGTTTGAATCTGGTGGAGAGGCGGGTGGCGAGAGCTGTTCTTTCGGGTGTGGCCGGAGTCTCATCACGAGCAGCTACCGCAGCTTTTTCGGCGGCGGCCAAGACGTCCTTATCCGGCATGTTGGACGCGCCGTGATTTTTGATCCAGGCGGAAATTTTGTCGGTGAACTTGTCGATTTTTTCTTTGAGATTTTTCCAATCCTGTTCGTCAAACTCAACAAGGTCAAAGTCCCGAGGGGAGGCGCCTTTTTCAAACTCGTCGGGAGGAACGAGGGTTTCTACGAAGTCTAAAAGCCCCTGGAGTTCAGTGGCGTCTTCGTCTGTCCAGAGATTGGCGGGATGTTTGCGATGCTGTTCATATTTCCAAAGTAAACCGCGGATGCGGTTGAGAATTTTGAGGCGTTGGGCGGCGAGATCGTTCATGCGGTTTCAGGGACCAGGCGGGCTTTTTGTTGAGCTAAAATTTCGGAGGGTTTGGTGGTGATGAGTTTGTGTTCATCAGGGGAAGCGACGACTCTGACGGCTACGTGATTGTTGCCGGCAAAGAATAACCCTTCTCCCACCTCGCTACTTAATAACAGGTGCTTTTCTCCCTCTGATAAGTAAAAGACTTGAGCCACTTTGTCGATGGCGGCGGGGGATTGCTTCATGAGAATTTGAATACTGGAATTGGTGACGATGGCTTTGCCATAATCGGTGGAGAGAAAATCCTCGACGTCTTGGGTGATGGTGGTCAACCCTAGAAAATATTTGCGGGCGCGTTTGGCGATGCCATATAAAAAGGCGGCCGAATCGGGGGAGCGCATCAGGTACCAGGCTTCGTCCACAATTAACAATCTCTTTTTGAGGTCGCGGCGCATTTTGGTCCAAATATAATCCAGAATAATAAAAATGGCGATGGGTTTGAGAGAATCTTCCAGATCGCGAACAGAAAAAACAGTGAAAGGGTTTTTCAGGGAGACATTGGAGGGTTGGTCGATGATGCCCCTAAAACTTCCCTTAACAAATTTTTCAATGCGGTCGGCTAAAGATTTGGACTGGGGTTCTTCCATGCCAACTAGAGCTTTGTAAAGGTCCTCCATGAGGGGTGGAGGAAGTTTCTGGGTTACAGGGTCGGGAGTAATACCCTTCATCTTGTAGGTGGCCACCAGAGCCCGGTCGAGAATGGCCTCTTCGGCGGGAGTAAGAGTGCCCATGATGACCTTAAACAGCGAATGCAGGGAGAGAATTTTTAAATTTAGTTCGTTTTCGTCGGAGGTGTCGGTCAGGGCCGAGAGGTCAAAAGGATTAAGGCGGCAAGGAGAATTGAAAGAAAAATTGATATATTCGCCGCCGACGGCATCGCATAAAGTTTTGTATTCGTTTTCAGGATCGATAATGATCATTTCGGTGCCAAACATGAGAGAGCGGAGGACTTCCAGCTTGACTAAATAGGAATTGTGAACAAACATTCCCCCTTCGCCAGCCAAGAAAACGCCATTGTCTACTTGCAGGTCGTAGACATATTTTTCTTTGTGTTTAATTCGTTCGATGCTCACAATTGGGTCCCAAAACAGGTCTGAATTTGCAAGTAGTTTTAATTCAGAAAGCTTTTCTTTGGCGTGACGAATTTTGAGTTGAGTCGAACGATATTGTTTGGTGATAAATTTAGCGGCCTTGGTAAGACTTGTATATTTAGAATTACCGTTTCTGTTTACAATAGAATTCCACAAGGAACTGTCATGGTGCATTAAAGACATTCCCTGCTCTTTGAAAGAGGTGTAGAGGGCATTGGAGACTTGAGAAACGGTTGTTTGCTGCCCACTGATAGTGTTGTATACAACCAGAGCATTTTGGGCCAAGGGAGGATGAAGATATTTTTTCATAACTCGCCAGGATTGCCCTAGTTGTTCCCAAAGGAGATGATTGAGCCTCCGGCTTTTTTTGCCAATCTCGATTAATTTGGAAATGGGAGGAAGGCTACGGAGAATTTGGATGTGAGAGTTAAGGCTACGAAGCTCGAAAATTCGATCTTCGCAGAGCTTGATAGTTACGAGAAGCTGCTCTCGAGAAGGATTATATTCCCCGTTTTTGATATCGATGAGTATTTGAGGAGTTTTAATTTCAGTGGACGGATAAAGGGTGTTACAAAGGTATTTAAAAATTGGGCCAAGAGTTGGAACGGTGTCTGTATTAGTGTTTCCATTGGGGATAGACTCTAAAAGCTTTCTAAGCTGAGAAATCTTAGTTTCTGTCAGAAAACCAATTTGGTCGGCGAACTTTTGAATTTGATCTCGACCAGAAATACTGACTCGATAGTAAGTACTCATGGTTTTTTTGATGGTGTTGGTGGCGGCTTTTTGTTTAGCTTTGATTCTGGCAATAATGCTAAAACGAAAGAGGAGATAGGCCAGATCGGAGGCCAAATCTTTGGATTTAGTGGTGGCTGTTATTTCGTGTCGTTCAACACCACCGTCGCCTTCATAATATGCCTTAAGATAACAAGCAACTTGTTTGTTGGAACAAGAAAAAAGGATTGACGGAACTCTCTTTTCTCCAGATCTACCACACACCCCTAATTCGTAACAAATCTTTGCGAAAGAATTGGGTTGGATAGAATACCCGCGGATGGATCTTTGGGGGTAGTTGTATCGGGGAGACACACGATAACCCAATTTTTCAGCGCAATCCTTAATGACATTCAAGACAAAAGAATCAATATTATAGATTTCAATTCGATCCCTGGTTGCATGGCCCTCACTGGTGATGAGTCCCAGAAGAGTGAGTAATTCACTTTTCAGGCTTCGTGTGGGTTGAATAGAATAGCTGCGTGGCAGGGGAACGGCTTCACCTACTTTAATGGCTTCACTGCGCATGACCCGAATTTTTCCTTGACGTATAACGACTAGGTTGTGGTCGGCTGTGATAGTAATTTGCCGGCCGGATTTGGTGGTGACAGTGTAAAGTTTGCTTCTGGGAGAGAATTTTTTACGGGCGGCGATGGTTACTTTTGACCACTGCCCCTCAAGATCTTTATTAAAGGTCCAGACTTTTAAATCAGGAGAGACTACCCCCTCGATTTCTTTGTCTATTTTTTGGGCGCCACATTTAGTTATAAGGTTTTCTATAAGAGGCCCGATTGGAGAAAGTTTTGGGCCGGACCCATCGTCAAAAAGCGCCTTATCGGGGCCAAAAATCGACTTTCCGGATCCCGCCTTTGCGAAGACGACCGAGTTCGCGTTCTCTAAACTGAACCTGTCAAAAATTACCAAACTTCCGTTGTGCTCGTTGAGGCCATACAAAACACCTTCATTGGATGTCAGTTCCGAAGAAGTGAAAGGAAAAGTGGTGGCCAGGGAAGTGGTGTCCATGTTGCGGGTGACCAGGAGATGGTCCAGGCAGGTAGGTAGAGTGGTTTTGAACCCATCTGCTTGCTGGAGAAGGGCGGGGGCGGTGGTAATAAGCAAAGACCCCAGAGTACTGGAAACCTGCTTGGTGACTTGGTTGAGTTCGGATTCGGATTTGGCGGGAATGGTGATGTATAAAGCAAACTGGAAGAAACGTTCGGCGCCTTTAACTAATTGGTCTTGGAGAGATAAGGCGTCTTCGAGTTTGGCTTGGGTAGAGGGGTCGACCACCCGGCCGCGCTGAAGGTCGGTCGAAATTTCGGCCTCCATTTCGGCAATCTTGCGGCGTAAGTCGTCAAGGGTAGATTTACTTTCTACGGGGTAGACAAACATGGAGACGTTTAAGGAATGATCGAAATTGATGAGGGGAGCCAGCCAGTTGGCGGTGACAAAACGCGGGTAACCGGCCACAAAGAGAGTGCGATAATACCAGTCGTCAATTTTGAGAGTGTTGAAGTCGACGTTAATGGATTTGGGGGCGATGGCGGATATGGAGGAGACCCGGGTTTCCATCTGGGAACGGTTGTAAGAATTAAAGAAAAATTGCACGAGCTCGGGGGTGGAGAGCTGGCGGGCGCGCAGGCCGATGCGGGTAAAGAGCCGAACAAGATGGTCGCGCTTGGGGGAGAGGGAGAGAAGGGCCCGCTCGAGAATTTCGGAAACTGGTTTGGGCAGCCCTTTCTTTTTGGTTAAAACTGAAACCCCGGCGGCCACCCCCAATTCGAGTGATGAGAATGGGATGGCTACGTAAAACTTTTTGTCCAGGACATTTCCTTGGCGGACAACAGTTTTAATAAAATCCCGATATTTGGCCAACTGGTTTTTGATGAGGGGAGAAGTCATATGGATCAAACGGGAATCAAGAAGCGCCAGGTAATCAGAAATATCCTTTTGTTTGGAAGAGACAACGATTTGAATGGAGAAAGTGAGAGAATTGAGAAGCTGGGCGTAAGCATAAATGGTGGCGTCCTGTTCTTTTTCGGACAAAAGACCGAAATTAAGAGCCGAGACCTCGAGAATTAAACAGGCGGAGCCGTCTTTAAGGACGACCAAATCTTGGGCGATATCGGCAATATCTAAATGGTCTTGGGTGGTGGATTTGATGATTTTTTTATCCATGAGCTTTGATAATTAAGGGAGCGATAACCTGGTTGGCGAGGTTGAGAGTGAGGGGGGCAAACTGCAGGCCCTCTTTTTCGGCAGTGAGAGTGTAGGCGCCGGCGGGGAGAGGAGTGGCGGTCATGAACTGCCCCAGCTTGTTGGTGCGGAGAGCCCGGACGGGTAGGCCGGAAGCATCTACCAATTCCAGAATGACTCCCTCGATGGATTGGCCGGAAGGGGTGGTGACGGAGCCGGAGAGGAGGTTGGGGTGGTCGGGAGGGGGCATGGATGGGGTTGTGTCGTGAGTAGTGGGTAGTGGGACAGGGAGTGGGGGTGGGGAGGGGGGAGATTTAATAAGGGGATTGATGGCGGAGAAGGCGAGATTGGGGTGCTGGAAGATTTGAGAGAAGCGAGAAAAGAGCTGCTCTTCAATGAGGTCAAGAGGAGAAGGGCGGGAGAGCGGGAGAGTAGAAGTAGATTGAGAGCTGGGGGCTGAGGGTTGAGGACTTTCGGACCAGTGGAACTCCGTCGGGGAATAAATAGCCTGAATAAAAGCCATAATCCATTGAGAAAAAGGGCGGCCGGAGACGGGGACGAAGGCCAGCATGACACCGGTTAAAACACCCAAGCCCATGAAAGGCCATTTGATAAGCCCAGGGAGGGGGAGGCGGTAAATAATGACGGCAGCCAGGACTCCGCCAGCCAGCTGAAAAAACTGCTTGAGGGTCATATCGCCGACAAGCCGAAACTCATACGAAGAAATGTTTTGAGGTACAGGGTGTTGGTCCATGGGCAGTTTGTAGTTTTATGTTACTGCGTGAAGCAGATTGTGCAAGCTACATCCTTTTTCACAAAACTAAAGTATCTCTCCAAGAGCGGTTGATTGTTTCATGGGGCTGGGGAGAAGAGTGCTCTGTGTTAGAGATGAGAGCAATAGTTTTTATTCCCCCCCTTAACTCTTTTTTGAGACGTAGTAAATTACTACCATATTTACTAAAAATAGTTTGTACCCCTTTGATCTCGATTAAATGCAGAATGCCATCTAATTCAATAACCAGATCGACCTCTAATTTGTCTGGAGTGCGTAGATAATATAAAGCTGGTAATAGACCGTGATTATAAAACCGCTTGAGAGTGTCAATCACTACAAAAGTTTCGAACAATGGTCCAAAATATGGACTAGATAGTAAAACTTCAGGGTTGTGCACCCCCATGAGATAAGTGGCCAATCCGGTATCGACAAAATAGAGTTTGGGTCTTTTTACCAATCTCTTGCCTATATTTTTGTAATAGGGATAAAGCAGGTAGATTTGATGACTGGCTTCCAGAAGTGATAACCAGCGCTTGGTAGTAGTATGGCTGACACCCACATCCGCTGCCAATCCAGTGAGATCCAGTATTTGACCGGTGCGGGTGGCACAAATTCGCAAGAAGGTTTGAAATTGACCCAGATCGCCGACTTGTTTGAGATTGCGCACATCCCGTTCTAAATAAGTGGCTATATAAGAGCCGCACCAAAAATTGCGATCGACGGCAAGTTGGATGGAAGGTTCCGGGTAAGTTCCCCGCAATAATAGTTTGGATAGGTCTAAGGTTGTGGTATTTTGACGATTGAATTCACCAAAGCTTTTCAACCATGGACTAAGAGATAAACTAGTGGATCCTTGATTGGCAATCTCGGCCACAGAGAGGGGGAGTAGGGAAAAGATGGCGGCCCGGCCGGCCAGAGATTCCCCCACTCCCTGCATGAGAGCAAAATTTTGTGATCCAGTAATTAGCCATTGCCCCGGATTGCGGCGGTTGTCGATAGCTGATTTGATATATGACAGCAATTCGGGAACGTATTGAATTTCGTCGAGAATAACCGGCATTTTTAACCGCCCAAGAAACCCCCGGGGATCGGTTTTGGCGTAATCTTGCTGATCTGGATCTTCCAGGCTCACATAGCTGTGAGTGGTGCCAAACAAGCCCTTTAATAGAGTAGTCTTGCCTGATTGACGGGGGCCGGTAAGAATAAGGGCGGGAAAGGTTTGAATAGCTTGTTTGAGGCTGGATGAGATGGTTCGTGGCAACATGGTGATAATTATGCCCTGTTTTTTGAACTTGTCAAGTTCTAATTTCAGGGAATACAATGTTCTTTTGTACAAGCTACATCCTTTTTCACAAACTCCGAGGTTTGGCGAAATGGCTTGTTGGAAGATACGTATAAGCAAGAGCAAGTAAGCCCCGGAGGATCGGCGGAGGGGTAAGAACATCTAGATTTGCCGATCTGGTGAGGCGCCCCATTAGCTCTGGAACTATGAGGGGAAAAAGAAGAAGACCGGCTCCTCTGAGGGGGGTGAGGATTCCTGTGGCAAGCTCGGATCCGAACGCATATATTGGGGCAACGTAAAAGACAAAGGTCATGCCGTATGCAAGAGCTACTTCGAGAGTCTTATGAAGAAGTGGCGAGTCACCGAAGAATTCTTGGGAGAACCGGTGACGAGAGCGATCGGCTTCGGAGACATACTCCCAGTTGGGGATTAAGCGGGAAAAAGTTGTTTGAAATATACATTCTCTAGTTGCGTCTTTTAATAAATGATTGATCGCTTCAGCCGCATGGTTTGGATTTGTGATATCTTGGCGAAGGCGAAAAATGTCTACGGTGATAGCAAGCGAATTGTCTGTCGAATGACCAGAAATTTTATAACGCTTTTCTGAACGTAACGGAGCGAGGGAGGGAACAATTTTCAAATTGTCTAACCCTGCGATTTTTATAGCATTTTTTATAACATGTGTTTGAACCTCAACCTTATCCGAATAAGGAAACGAGAAATTGACATGGAGTCCGGATGGGACGTTAGGTTTATCTGGAGGTGGAGTAGGGGAAGGGCGATGAGAGTTCCTGATGAATCGACGGACACTAGATAGTTGGTCCGCTCGACCGCCGGCTGGTACTGGTTGGAGTCTGGTTTCTTGGGGAGCGGGGAATTTGGCTGACATAAACCTTTCTGTTGTTGGAACGGGAAATTCTGGAGAAAGAGTATCGGTCATAGCTGTTTGTCTTATGATACCATTCGGTTATGGAAGTAAATAAGAAAGGGTGGAGGGATTGGACGGGATGGGTGCTGGCGGGGGCGGTTTCGGGATCGATAGCATTGGTGTGGGGACTGGTGCAGATTTTGGGTAAACTGTGCGGGTGTTTGTAGTATAATTTGGGTATGGTGGGACTAAAATTCGATCAGGAAAAATTGAGTGAGGTTTGTCGGAAATACGGCGTGACGGCCGTGTATGTGCATGGGTCGAGAGTAAAAGGATACGCGGCGCCTGATTCGGATACGGATATAGCAGTAGTAGTGGAGAACAGGGAGAAACAAAAACGCGGGGGCTTTCTAAGCTACAAAGTGGCAAACGAAATCGAGGATGTTTTGAGGGTAAAAAATCCTGACGTGAGAGTGGTGGATCTGAATTCATCACCCTTGTTTTTGTTTGAAATTATTTCGAGCGGGGAGGTAATTTATCAGAAAGACGATCAGGTAAAGCTGGGTTTTGAGGAGGGAGCGTTAAGAGCTTATTACGACACTGAGTATCTGCGGGAGGTTTACGCTAATTACTTATTTCAGGATATTAAATCCGCAGCTTATGCCAATTAAAAAACAAGTCGTTCAAGAAAAATTGGTCAAAATCAGGAACATGATGGACCGAATTGAAAACATGGATTTCACGGAAGAAGAGTTTGGCGAGGATCTAGACATACAGGATTTACTTGTGTTCCGTCTGGAACAGGCAACAGAAGCGGCAATAGATATTGCCACCCATATAATCTCTGCTAAAAAATTACCCAGGCCAGAAAACTTGAAGGGTCTATTTGAAGTTTTGGGTGAAGGAAAAATATTAACTGGTGAGACGGCTGAAGCGATGATTAAAGCTGTAGGCTTTAGAAATATTGCGGTGCACGAGTATGATGATGTTAAGTTTGATATTAAACGGGTTTACGGGGACTATAAAGATGACGTGCGAGATTTGAAAAGGTTTTGTGCAGAAGTGGTGGAAATTTTGGAAAAGGAGTAAAATTTGGGTATGTTGACAGACGAACAAATAAGGAAAATTTGTGAATATATGAATGACCGGCCGGTGGAGGCGGTGTATTTATTTGGTTCGCAGGCTACAAATGACGCCAGGCCCGATTCGGACTACGATTTTGGGGTGTTGTTTGAAGACAGTGTCGGATCTTCCGAAAGATTTGAGTTGAGACTGGAAATGATGGGTTTGCTGACCGGAATGTTTAAAACAGATAATGTAGACGTTTTGGATTTGAATTCGAGCCCGATTAGATTCCAATATGAAGCGATAAAACCAAGAAAACTGATTTATGAGAAAAATTCTGCGGTGGTAAAAGACTTTGAGTATCGGGTGTTAACGGGTTATCTGGATGAAGCGTATCATTTAAAACAGGCAACCCGCGATTACTTAAGCCAGGTAGCAAGCGTAGGGATTTTGTAAAATTATGACGGAGCTGGATAACGTTGACAAGTTGAAGCTGAGGCTGGCAAAACTGGCGGAATTCGTGGCGGATTTAGAGAAGTTTCAAGGTGTGACACAGAGAGAGTTAGAATCGGATAAAAGCAAGGCGAGAGAGGTGGATAGAACTTTCGAACTAGCGAGCGAGTGCGTTTTGGATATTGCCAGGTTAATAGTGTCGGACCAGAGGTTACCAATACCGGAGGATTCCAGAGGCTACGTGCTGGCGCTGGGAGGCGCAGGGATTTTGGATGGAAAGTTCGCGGAAGGGTTTTCCAAAATAGCGGGGTTCAGGAACATTCTGGTGCACATGTATCTAGACATCGATTACGGCAAGGTGGTGGAGAAACTAGGCAGATTGAAGGATTTTGACACTTTTGCCCGGGGTGTGGCGGGTTATTACGAAATGAAGTCCTGACCGCAGATTTTGGGAAAGTTGTGCGGGTGTTTTTAGGAGGAGACGATCTTGGAAACTTGGTCGTTGAACTTTTTATATAACTGGTCGAGTTCGCTCTTTTGTTTCATAAAGAAGTCGAACATTTGATTTCTGACTTCTGGCTGAGCTATTTCGTAGGTTTTAAGAACTGACAGCTTTTCAGTTTCGTTAAGATATGTGAGTCGGGAGACGAGTCGTTTGAAATCTTGGCTATTCATCTTTTGGATTGGTATCTAATACGTGTGAGACATACATGGCTTCAAAAACCCTTTCGAGGGTTTGTTGAGCCAGACCGGTGGGGACGTAGGGAATAAGGGCCGCAAGCAGCTTGAGGGTTCCTTCTTGGATGCTGTGTTGACCAGCTTTAGCCTCGTTTATTTCGCGGATGGCCCTTGCGGCGCCGACTATATCCCCAAGGGTGTAAACAATTGGTCCGAGAGGGATAACCGGGACAAAATCAGCAGCGGTGGTAGTGGTTCCCTTGCGGGAGAAGAGGCCCTCTAGGATACCTCTTCCTGTAGAAAGTAAATAACGCTGGGCGTCCTCGCGGAGGTGGGCTTTCCCCAGTTCAAGTTCACGATAGGCTTGGGCTAGTTCGTGAGCTCTTTGGGAATCGACGCCCTCTTTTGTAAGTGCCCTCTCAATTTTTTTTTGGTGAGTAGCCAGGGTGGATTTGACTCCCATAAGTGAGTCGATACCTCCTATGATATTGCCGGCCCAGGGGAGAGAGGCGGCAATTTTTTCGGCCGTGGGCGAGAATTTTTTTGCAAGTTCGTCTAAGTGTGACAAGGGGTTTGTTTCGTCGGCCATGTTGAGGTGAGTTTACCCAGTTTGATATAATGAAGTCAATGCCTGACGATGTGGGAAAAGAACTGGGACAGACGGTAACTAAGGCGCCGGAGTTTAAAAGATCGGCGGTGACGGTAATGCCAAAGCCGGAATTTGGGGTGGTGACTACTACTGCTATTATGGGTCATGAGAGACAAGGGCTAAGTCATGCGAGAGAAGTAGTTGCAAAAGTAAGGAAAGAGAAGGACGAATTCAAACTTCCGGAGGGGATGAGTCAGAAGGTGGGTCCGGATGGCCAGACAGTTTTGGAGTACTCGGCGGACATGGGGGCAAATTTTTTACCGGGGTTGGGGAGGATTGCGAGAGGAATTGCTCAACGTCTGCAGGGGGTATTACGAAGTGATAGATATGATTTAGGAACAGTAACCGCTTCTGATAGAGTGCATGCCTTGTCCGATGGTGTAATAACAACGAAGGTCAAGGTGTCTTTAGGGGCGGCTGGGTTTTTGAGTGACATTTTTTCACCGTTGGGAATGGGATACTATGAGGTGCGAAAGAATCTGATTTTGTTAAAGGAAAGGCTTTTTTTTAACAAGGAACGATTTATGGTTGAGTTGAGAAGAGATTTGAATGAACTTGGACGGTTTGATCCGGTTGGGAAGAGGGATTTGGGATTGAGATTTTTGGATGCTGTGTTTGGATTGACCTATTTTGATCAGACTCCGGAGGGTGGGTGGGGGCATGGGAGGTGGGGTTTGGGTAGGGGAAGGCCGAAATATGAAAAGTTTGTTCGAGATGCGGCTGTGAATACTAAGGATTGGATGAAATTTGGAGAGGGTACTTCGAGATTAAAAAAGAGGGACGGTTTGTTAAAAAACTTGAGAGCAGCATATGGTTTTCTAAGATATGGTTATTTAGAGAATGATAGACTGAAAGCACTCAAGAGAGAGGATGGGGGGGCGCTAAGACAGGAGGATCGGGAAGTATTTTTTAGATTTATCAATTTGTTGGGGGTCAATGAGGCGGCTTGGGTTGTGATCGGTCTGTGTAACAGGCAGTTGCGTTGGGAAATCAGGAGGGACGGGGCCGTAGAGATATTTGCAAAAAAAGATTTTCCCTCGGTGAAAGGATTTAAGTACTTGGACGCTCTAGACGACAGAGAAGTACCAATAAGGCAGGGTGCGAGTGGGCCAGCGTCGTTGGTTATTAGGGGATTGTATGGAGGGCAGACTTTTAGCAACATAGAGGGATTTTTGCGAGGAAGCGGAATTGAACCGACAGAGGTGTTTTATGTTGACAAATTTGTTGATAGGACAACGAACTCGTTTTCTTTGAGTGACATTTATTATGCTGTTCCTGATGCTGGGGCTATAACTACTTAGGTTAGAGAGAGTTATCCTGGGGGCAACAGTCCGGTTTTGGCTGCTTTGGAGGCTGGTTTGCCACCCGTTAATTGTTTGACGACGTTGTTGATGGAGTCTGCGATTTGTTGGGATGGGTCGGGGCCTTTACAGAGCGCATTTTTTATGGAGTTCATGAGGTCGGGTGCAGCCTGAAAGAAAACCATGGGTAAAAATAGATAGGTCATCAACCATCCTGCCCCTGAGCCAATTTGAGTGATGTCTCCAAGGGAAACGTTTATGTGGCCAAAGAGGTACCCACCTCCACCCACAAAAGGAAGTGAAAATCCGGGGTTCAGACCCCCGGTTATACCAGTAAATCTTAAGCCAGAGGAGTTTGAGATGTTGAAAAAAATGACGGCGACGATGGCCAGTATTCCAGCTATAACGAGTACAGATGCGTTGCCGATGACGCACTTTATCCAGGGGACAAAACCAATGTTTTTTTGAGAGGGGAAAACGTCCGTCATGATTTGCAGAGGGCCGATGATTGTTAATATCACTAGGTTGAGATAGGCAAGAAAAAGGGTAACGAGAATTCTTACACCGGATATAACTGCCCAGACGAGTAGTCCGAGTAGCACGGCGAGAATTAAATATACAAGCCCTGCGAGTCCAAAGAAATCCCAGAGCTGAAAAATAACCATGAAAATGGCAATGGCGATAACGATCCAGGTATAAGCTCCGAGGAAGGCGCTGGCAAAAAATCGGGAATTGGCCGATGTGAGTATTGAGATGTTTTGGGAAAGGTCGGCCATTGAGGAGACCCCCGTGATGCTTAGGAAACCGAGAAAGGCCGTGAGGAAGACATAGACTAGGTCGAGAACCAGGCCGACGATGGCGAAGGAGAAGGTGATTAAGAGTAAGGAGAGGGCGAGTTTAGGGAGAATCATTTGGACGGTGACGACGGTTTGGGGATTGATTTTGGATCTAAACATGACCATAAAGCCGGCGGAAATAAGAAGAATGATGGAGATTAGGTAGGCCATGTTGCGGGTGGCGGTCCAAAGGGTGCGGATGTTGCCGGCCCCGCTGTTAAGTTTGGAAAAACCGATACCTTGGGCGTAAGCTGGAGGAACAATCTGAAAATTGCTGATGGCTCTGACGGCTTCGTCTTTGGCGGAAGCCACAGGATGGGTGAAAGGGTAATTAAAAATGTCTGCCATGGGTTGGAGTTGGGCGGGAACCTGGCCGGTTTCTTGAAGTTCCTGGATAATTTGGAAAAGGCCGATAATGTCCTGCATTTTGTTGGCCCGGGGGAGGAACATGGTGAAGATGGAGTTGATAATCCAGTTGACCTGGGCGTAGGTGTAGCGCTCGCCAAAAATCTCACTGGGATTTCCATCAAAGACCTTGCTGGAGAATTCGTTGAGGGTGGGGTTCCACCATTCCTCCGGGTGGGCGTTCTTTCTGCTTAACGCGTCTTGGAGAACGCACTGAATGGTTTCGCAGGATTGGGTATCCATACCGGCGTCTGTGCAGAGTTTGACTTGGGTAGCGTCGGGTGTGCATGTGGCGGTTTGGGCGAGGGCGGGTGGGGCGGAAAGTAGAAAGTAGAGACTAGAAATTAGGAGAACCAAAACGAATCTGGACAGGAATTTTTTCATATATTTACTTTAGCACAAGTTAGCTGGTGGAGAGCCTGGACTGGGTGAAAGCGACAATCTCTTTTGCCCTTTTTAAAGCGTCGGCGGCTTGTTTTTGTGAGAAATTATGGGAAACGAAATCCGGATAACGGGTGTCGATATAGTATTTGCTTATAGTTTCGGCGGCAATTTTCCATCGGGAGAACTCTTTGTCGTGTTTGGCGCATTGCCGCAGAAGCAATCCTAGCTTGTAGATGCGATACAGCTTGTGATCTTTATGGATGAGGTAGGTTTTAAGCATTTTTTCCACAGCCTGTTGGCTGGCAAAGCAGGCTTGGGCCCAGAAACCACCCTTTTGATTGTAATCGGCCCAGAGCAAGTCTTCCTTGACTTTTTCAAGCCAGATTTGAATGTCTTTAGACGGTGGGGTGTTTGTCATAAACGACTCGGCCTTTCCCGAGTATTTCTTGGGTGAGGAATATCCGGCGTTCTTTGACGGCCTGGTCTAATTCTGTTGGAGTTACCACCCAAAAATCGAGGGGAGTGAAACTGTTGTGTAGAGTAATAACTTTTTTTACCCGGGTCCAATAATCGTCGGGAGTGTCTTTGATGATTAGAAGATCAATGTCGCTGTCAGGATGGGCATGACCCCGGGCCCGGCTGCCAAAAAGGATGACTTTCTCGGGATGGTAGCCGGCGACGATGCGATTGACGACGGAGTTTAGAGAATCGTCTTTAGCGGGTTTGGCTATGGAGTAGTGAACTTGAGGAGACTGGCCGGACTTGGTTAATACTCCCTGAGCCATCAGTTCTTTGAGGCGGGTGTGTATTCTGACCCGAGACAAACCCAGATGACGCGCCAGATCCACAGGTTTTGCCGAGCGGTTTGTTTGAATGTAGGCCAGAATTTTATCTTTACTATTTTTCATATTTACACTTTACTGTAAAGTGTAAAGAGTGTCAAGAAACAAATTATTGAGGGGTTGGGTGGCGGGGATTGGGGAGGGCAGTGTCAGAGGGAGAAGGGGCGGGGGTGAGATTTACGGAGCCGTATTCTCGGCGGGAGTAGTAATACCAAACGTAGTCGCAGTAGCCGAGGGGGGGAACGGAATATTCAGGGAGATTGGGGGAAAGACAGAAATTGGCTTCTTTTAGATCTGCCAGCCGAGAATGGGGCAGGGGAGCACAACTGCCGTAGTAGCGGCGGGCGGTTTCGTAAACCAGGGCTTTACTCCAGTTGCGGGAGTTGGCGGACACGGTGTTGCTTTTGTCTTTGATGAGGAGAGCGGCGGCGTAGACGTTGTCGCGGAGGTTAGCGGGATTGGGAGCGTAGCCGGAAGGGGCGACGCAGGCCCGAACGACAGCGTCGCCGAACTTGGCCCACTCATTGTTGCCGGCGGCTTGGGAACAGCTGGGTTGGACGCCTAAATCAGTGAGGATTTGGGCCGGACCCATGGCACCACACTGATTCGGGGAACAGTAAAAAGGGTCGTAGCTGCCGTTTTGGGAGTATTTAATAATATCGGCGTTGGAGAAGCGGAAAAGCTCGTTACTGGATTTGACTCCCTCGATACTTAAAATTGCTCCCAAGATTTCGGGGGGGATGCCGGCCCAGGCGGCGGCATTCTCGATAAGTTTTTGGGCTTCGGTACTGGCAAAACAGTAGCTTTTGTAGAGACGGACGGGACCGGCCGGAGTTTGGCAAGCGGCGGTGGAAGGCTTGGCGGCATCGGTGCAGGTGCCGGTGGGGGAGAGGGGCGGGGAAGAGATTGAAGTGGATAAAGGGCGCAGGAGGCGCTGGAGATTGAGATTGGCCAGCGAGGAGCCTAGGAGTTGGTCGAACAGACTGCCGATGCCGGAAAAGAAAAGCGGCCCGGAAGCGGCGGGAACAGCGCTTTCTATGGGCTTAATTTCAGATTGACTGTCTTGGGAAACGAAGCGCTTGAGGAGGGAATCGGGGGCAGAGATAAGGGTGGAGTAAATATTTTTGATGAGCGGGGTTTTGGTAAAGACGGAGACGCGGCCGGTGGTGGGAAGGCGGACGGGTTCGGGGTCGGTGCATTTGTAGCTTTCGCTGTCTTCGCCGGTTTGCTGGCACTTTTTAGATTGGCAGGCATTGGGGTTGGAGGGCAGGCAGCGGGCGCCGGAGGGCAAGCCGGAAGTGGGAGTGTAGCGGAACTTCTGGGTGTAGGCCAGGCGGGCGGTAATTTGCTGGCCGTAAAGTGAGTCGCCGGCGGGGAGGAGACGGACATCTGATATGTCACATTGACCCGACACATAAAGGGGGCCGGGAGCAGGCTGGTTATCGCGGATCTCGGTGTTTTTGGTGGTTTTGTTTTGGACGAGGGTGAAATCATCGAGTCCTTGATGCTCGGCGATTTCCTGGGAGAGGGAGACAGGCTGGGGCTGGGGGCGGAAAATATTAGCCAGAATGGTAGAGAGGGCGTTAACGGATTTGAGATGAGGGAAATATAGGCGGGAGTCGGCCTTTTTAATAGTGAGCTTGGGATTAATGATTTCTTGTGAGGAAGCGGAAGGGAGGCTAATAGTGGCCTCGCCGACAGTGTCTTCGAGGGAAGAGAAGGGGATATTTTGAAAAAGCTCGGCCCAGAAATCCGGGAGCCAGGGGACGTTAATACTGCCCAGGCCAAACGGCAGGTTGGCACTCCCCAGCCAATTGACGTAGTCATGCCAATATTTGCCAAAGGAAGAGTATTTTTGGGGGTCGGGGGGTAAATTGTCTCTGAAGTCGGTGAGGCGCTGGATATCGTTACTTTTGGTGCAGGAGATGGCGTGCTGAAGAGCATAGTCGTTAATGAGATTATTGAGGGATTCTAAGAGTGACTTTCCGGCGCTTGCAACTGCGGCGTAGTCCTCGGCAAATTGATCTAGGCCGGCTTGTTGGTAAACGGATTCGATGCGCAAAAAATTAGTTTCGTTGCTTAGGAGAACTTGAGCATTAGTGGCCACTAGGGTGGCTAGTTGGTCTGGGTGCGAGGTGTAAGCCTGGTAGAGATTGTTAATTACTCTGGGAATCCGCCAAGCTTGAGAGGCAAGGGCGGCTGACTTGAAGACGCTTTGAACACCGTCAGTGAAAGTTTTGAGGACGTCGAATTGCTCGCGGCAGCCGACGATGTAATTGTGATACTGCTTACCAACTGGGCCGGTAACGACTTCGGAACGGATGGCGTTTTGAGATTCAAGGGGGAGAAGTTTTTTTAGGGGGCCGGAGAAGTTGAGGGTGCGGTCGGGGTCCCGGTTGGGGGAGTAATCGGAATTGGGAGTGACTCCGTTTAAGTACCAAGCTAGATACTGGTTAACTTTATCAGCGTCGGAAAGATTGGGGTTTTCGGTATTACCTAAGATAGGAAGTGAAGCCGAAGAGAGGTCGAGAGCAACATCATAGTCTACCGGTTGGCTGACGCAAACGTCGCCGGAACCGTCGGCACAGCGGGGCAGGCCAGCGCCGTCCGGGGGAAAGTCTATGTATTCGGTAGGAGTGAGATCCGGACCGCATTGGAAAGAAAGGGTAGATTTTTTGGGGATTAAGGGATCGCAGGGGGAGCCGGGATATGGGCGCAAGGGATGAAATTCGTCGGGAGTAGTAGTGCTGCAAGGATACTTGAGAGTTTCTTTGAACTCGGTAGTGTCTTGAGGAGGGGTGGCAGGCAGGTTAGTTGGTTTATTGTCTGGAGTAGTGGCAGCAGGAGATTGGGCATCGGTGGGAACAGAGGGTGTAGAGGGGTTGGTTGTGGTGGTTTGACAACACCAATTACCGGTGCCTCCATTTGGATAAGAACAAAATTGAGAAACACAAGAGGAGTTAATTTCTCCCTGGTTGCACGTTAGCCCAGGAGCGCAGGCGGTGGCTTTAGAGGTGCAACAGTATTTGCCGTAACCCCCGCCTGAGTACGAACATCTTTGTTGGGTGCAGGTTTGGGTGGTTTGGTCGGAAACGTAGCAGGTGCTACCGGAAGGACAGGATTGAGCCGAAGCTAGTTGGGGCCAAAGGAGAGCCAGGAAAATAAATAAGACCATCAAAACTATTCTAGCAGTTTAGAGGCAGCCGCTGGAGAGGCCAGCGGGAGCAAAGCCGGGGAGACAGATGGAGAAGGTGGAGAAATCTAACCCGAGGAAGTTGCCTAAAAAGTTGAGAAGAATCCAGGCGGAAAGAGCGACCACTAGACCGGTGATGGCGTAAGTGAGGGTTTTTTGAGCTTTTTGGGTGGTTTCTTTGTCTCCACCGGCAGTAAGAAACTGAAAACCGCCAACAATGAGCATCACAAAAGCGGCTAGCCCTGCGGCAGTAAGGGCCAAAGAAATTACGCTAGAAAAAACTGTTTCCAGGTCGCTAATCGTTGGGGGCAACATACTTTATCTTTCCAATAAATCAATAAATTCCTTGGTGGTCATAAAAATGGGTCTTAAAATACCGTTTCTCAAAGTACCTTCCTTAAGAGTTTTGTGGTTGGGAATAATTATAGTCTGAACTTTACTTTCTTGGGTAGTGCGACGCATTTTGATGTGGCTGCCGACTTGCGAGATCTTGACAAATCCAGCTTCTTCAAATGCTTTTACGGCGTTTGCGGTGCGAATGTTGGAGAGTTTACCCATTTGTTATGTAAGAGATACCGATACGGGAACAAAGAAGCGGTGCTTGGGGAGTTGAGCCTCCTGGATTTCTTCTGTGGGAGCATCTTCTAGATATAAGCCAATTGCCTCCTCAATATTTTTTTTGGTCTCATCTAGGGTTTCTCCTTGGGAAGCACAGCCGGGTAATTCGGGGACCCACACGGAATATCCCCCTTCAGGTTCTTCTTGGAAAATGACGGTGTAGTTGAGTATCACTCCACGCTTGTTCATAGAGCTATTATACTACAATCCGAGCTATTAAAAGCCTGCCTGTTCCAGGTCGCTAATGGTCGGAGGCATATACTACTTACGGAACTATCGTAGGAATAGTGAAAGTTAATATGCTGATCTTGAAAATGGCTTCGACCAGGAATGCTAGAGCGTAGGCAGAAAAGACGATGGCCAGTCCGATTAAAGCGGCCGTTATACGTTTGCGGGCTTTTTCTGTGCCTTCTTTGTCTCCGCCGGCCAGAATCCATTGGACGCCGCCAAACAAAAGGAAGAAAAAGGCAACGAGTCCAGCGGTGATGAGAATGGCGTTGACGGCAAAGACCAAAATTCTTTGGGCAGAAATGTTGGCCAAAGGTTGCCACTTGCTGTCGATGGCAGTCAGGTCGATGTTGCGATCAGCTTCGGCTAGTAAATTGGTAAGCAAAAATATCACCTCGCTTTCTTGATTATTGTATCACGGGCAGGGCCCGGGTTCGCAAACAAAACCACTAGATGTGCAGGAAACTGCCTGGGTGGTACCGGAGACATCTTGGTTGTAACAGAACTTTTTGGAGCCATCTGGGTTGGAGAAGCACGGAGTGCCACAGCTCTTGCCGGCACAGAGACATTCGATACCCCTGCCTCCACCGCTTCCGCCCCCAACACAAGCCGTGCCGGTGAGGGAGGGGATGCAAAGATTGAAAATGTCGACGTTGAAGACAGCGTTGATGAGGAAACCCAAAGCAAAAGTGGAAAAGAGAATAGCCAGACCAACTAAAGCCGTGGTAATTTTCTTGCGGGCCTTTTCTAGTCCTTCCTTATCTCCACCAGAGAAAATCCACTGGACAGCGCCCCAGAGGAGAAAAAAGAAAGAAGCGGCGGTTCCAATGATAAGGATTAAATTGACAGCAGTGGTGGCTAGCGATTGGACGTTGTAGTTGGATATGGAAGAGAAGTTGGTGCCCTTGAGGGAGCTGCCGATGTCTAAAGTGTTGGGTCCGACGGCCATGTTATTCAATGACGGGAATTTCTAACTGGAGAATGTCGATGCCGAAGATGGTTTTGACCAGGCGGAGGATAACGAACAGGGATAAAAGAATTGCCAGGCCAATGATGGCGTTAGTTAGGCGTTTGGTAGATGAAGTTGTTCTCTCTTTGTCTCCTCCGGCAGTTATATATTCGACTGCTCCGGTAATGAGCATAAAGAAGAAAACTACCGCACCGATAACAAATCCCAGACGGATGAAATTGGTGAGGAAAAGTTGGAGAATGGCAGAGGTGGACAAGGGGCCAAGAGGGAGGGTGGAGAAATCTCCTACTTTGGGATTGATGGCGGGATTGACGATAAACATATTCACATTATGGCGTGAGCCAAACTATTATCTTGGTGGGATTAATGAGTAAATCTAGTCCGACGATCCGACCGAGGGCGATGATGATGCCATAGGCAGCGACGACAAGAAAGAGCCCAATAAATGAGTGGGTTAATTTTTTCTGGGCGTTTTGCAGGTGTTGCTTTTCTCCTCCGGAACTCAGCCATTCTATGGAGGCGGTGAAGACCTGGATAATAAACCAGATACCAGCTACGACTGTCATGACTCCAACGGTGACGGAGAGGATTGTGTCGAATTTGTCAAGGGCGAGGGCGATATTACACTTTCGAAGAGCTGGGTCACAGATTGCAGTACCGAGTGGCCCGATTCCTTCCAGCGGGGGATAGTCGTTGAAGGTGAGTGCCAAGAGGTGATGATTAGGGGCCATAGACTTTGGGGACCAGCAGAGCGGACGGGTCGCCAAAAATGATGTAACCGAAAATGGCAGCTAAAACAAACGACCCTGCGATGAATAACAATCCGATCATGGCGTTCCAGATTCTGGACCAGGCTTTGCCGATTTCTTTGGGCTCGGTGGTGCTTAAAAAGCCGTAGCCGGCGATGATGATATTGATGAAAGCATATATGCTAGCGATGACGATGGAGAGTTTGAGAAGGTTGTTAAGAAGGATAAATAAACCGCCACCTGGGTCGGTGGAGGTAGTATATGACGAGCCGGGAGAGAGCGTGTCGAAGGGATTTTCGATATTGCCGAAAATGCTAAGCATTAGATGTTTGGTTTGAGGAAGTTAACTCCAGTAACTACCCAGATAATTTGGAGTATAAAGTAGGCGGAGACAACAAGCAAGAAACCGGCTACCCCCCAGGTGAGGGCGGCTTTGGCTTTGGCTTTGTCCTGGGCGCTGGGTTCACCCCCTGCCCCCAAGAGGTATCCCCAGCCACCGGCGACTATCATAAAGAAGAAAATAATACCGGCAAGAACGAGGATGTTAGGTAGGAGAGTGGAGATGAAAATGCCTGGACCAGCGTCGCAACGAGCCACACTTCCACATAAAGTCATCCACCAATTACTTTGGGTGGGCAGGCCCGCGTTGAAAAACTTTTCGGTGACGTTTATTTGAGCGAGAGCGTTCATTAGAGCAGGGTAATGCCGAAGACGACCTGGATAATTTGGGCCAGGAAGAAGGCAGAAATAACAACTAGTAAACCAATAAGGGCATTAGTAAGATTTTTGGTGGCTGATTGGATTTTGGCCGAGTCACCAGCAGCGGTCATGTAGGAAAAACCGGCGGAGATCAGTTGGAAGAAAAAAATGAGGCCGGCGATGACGATGGTAAAAGGTATAATTCTGGACATGAGGAAGCCTAATGAGCTTATAGGACTGGAAGGATTGAAAAAATCGACGAAGTCGCGGATAAAGGGCTTTGTGAAAATGTCCGACACGCTTCCACCTCTGGTTATGACATCAAAGTCGTACCTAGGAAGTTGGAGTTGGGCAATTAGAGAGCTTGTCATGGGTTGATAAGGTTGAGGCCACCAGGTCCCAGGTTGAGTACTTTGATGCCGATTAAGTTTAACAGAAAGATGGAGAAGATGATAAGGAGAAGGCCCCCGATGGCGGCGGTGATGAGCTCTTGGGCGGCTTTGACGCGTTTGGGGTCGCCGGCGGCGGTAGTGATTTGGAATCCGCCAAAAACTATTAAGAGAAAGGCAATGCCAGCGCCGACGATAGTGGACCAGCCGAGGATTTGGCCAATAAAATGCGTGGGGTTGCCGGCTTCCAGGCAGCCGATGGCGGTCCAGACGTATGTCCCGGGAGTTCCGCCCATGGTGGTGCCGGTAACACAGTCAACACATACCTGGTTTTCATTGGCGGGAGTGTTGGGGTCGTTGACAATGTCGTTGCAAACGTCTTCGGGGGCAGGGGATTGGGCGAAAATATGGACAGGTAAGAGCAGGAGAGTAGAAGAGTAGAAGAGGAGAAGAAGGACCTTTTTCATTGCCTCAAGTTTAGCACGTGGGGGCTAGGGTTTGTAGGAGCTACCTCGGGGTTTTATTTCGGCTTATTTTTGAGGCGTTTTTCGTGAGTTATTATATACGAAGCATCCTCTTTGTCTTCAAGTTCTCCCAGTTGATTGATAACCTACTTGAAGTCCTTGGGTGAGATAGGAACTCTGTTTTCAATTAGAAGAACGAGTTGATGAGGAGTGAGAACCAGTGTGGGTTTGAGAAACTTGGCAATCTTGGGCTTGAGCATGTGTTTGAAATCCAAAGTGACCAGGACGTTGGTTTGGCTGGCTAGACAGGCGGCCAGAATAGGGGCGTCTTTATCGACAATTATTTGTTTGCACTTATCAATTTCTGATTGGGAAGGAGTGGGGATGAGATCAAGTTTGGCGAGACGGAGGTATTGGTCCAGCCGGGCAGTCTTTTCCGGACCCATTTTTTTGAGGACGTTTTTTTGAGCTTCGCGGACCACGTCCGGGGAGACGACCCCGGTGATTTGTCCGGAGCGGGAGTAACCTAAAACCAAAGCGGAAGCCCCGGTCTTGGAGCCACTGGCGGCGACTAAGACCGATGAATCAATAAAAACCCCGATCATTTGATATCTTTCCAGTAGAACTTGGCCTTAGCGGCTAATTTGGGAGGAAGGGCGTCTGCAAGAAGCATTGTTTGGATTTCGGCGTCGGAGTAAAGTTCGTAGTCTGGTTGATCGGTGGGTTCGATGACGATGGACCGGCCAACCTTTTTGACTTTGGCTAATTGGCCTTCTTTAAGGCCGAGGTCGTCCCGCCAGGGTTTGGGAAGAGTAATCAAGCCTTTGGTAAGGATTTTGGACCATTGAGTGTTGGGGCTGGAAATTGGTTGAAGCATATCTTTGTTGGAAAGTTTAACTATTGGAATTATTAACTATTCAGGAAAATTTGTCAAGAGGATGGTAAGATAAAAATATGAGGAAGTTTGTGGTTACTTTGTTAGTTTGTTACTTAGTAGCTGTGGGTTTGGTGGGGGCGGAGGAGTGCGACAATATTAGTAGCTTAAGTTTAGATCAGATAGGGCCGTGTATTAATAAATTCAGCGGGTTTGCTGATGCGATATCCAGAGCGAATGCCACCAACTCCCGCGAGTTGGCAAATCTCAATACTCAAATCTCAAATCTCAAAGCACAAATAAACCAATTAAACTCCCAAATTCAAAAGCTGCAAAGCGATGTGTTTGAGAGGCAGGTGAAAATTGGAGTGAGGGAGACACTGCTGGCGGCAAGGGTGAAACAAGACTACATCCGGAAAAGGGAATGGTCGCCGCTGGTGGCGATGTTTGCGGCGGATACGGCGCAGGGGCTATTTGCGGACTTGGCTTACAGAGAAAAATTGGCCAGGGACGATAGAGAACAAATTGCTTCAATATCTGGAGAGGTTAAGGAGTTGGGGGTTAGGAGTCAGGAGTTAGGAAACCAAATAAAAAACCTGGATGCGTTGAAAAAAAGAGTAGACGACCAGGCGACGTGGTTGGCGGGGGAAGTGGCAAAAGCTAATAAGTACGTGGCGGATTTGTCCGGAAAAATCGCGTCGCTGACAGCCAGGCAGCAGGCGCTCTTAGCGCAAAAAACCGGGACGTATCAAACTTCGGTAGGGGATGTGCCGTTGGCGGATGATCCGGCGGCCAGGCCGGATTATAACCCCGGGTTTTCGCCGGCATTTGCCCTGTTTTCTTTTGGGGCACCGCACTTTAAAGGCATGAGCCAGTATGGGGCTTTTGGCCGGGCCAAGAACGGGCAAAATTATGAAACAATTCTTAGAGCATATTATGGGAACGTAAGAGTGCAGGACGTAAACACGAGTCTAAGTATCAGAACCACAGTGGGGACGATGGATTTTGAGAACCGGTACATTATAGGTATTGCCGAGATGCCAGGAAGTTGGGGAGACGAGGGGGGCATGGAGGCTTTGAAAGCTCAAGCAATTGCGGCCAGATCTTATGCCCTGTCTTATGTGGGCTGGCGGATGGGAAATCAGAATGCGGGTGGAAGTATTTGCGTAACAGAAAGCTGCCAAGTGTGGAAAAGCAGCAAAGCGGACAACCCGGGCAAGTGGCGGGAAGCGGTGGAAGCCACCCGGGGGAAGATAGTAGTGAGTAACGTGAGCAATGAGATAGTAAATACGTGGTATGCGAGCACCTCTGGGGGTTACCAGGAATCATATACTAGTTTGGGACACACTACGCCGGGATTTTGGGATACCACAAGCGATTGGACGAGGTGGGCGGATGGGGCGTGGGAAAAATCTGGGGGGTCTCCCTGGTTTTACAAAGGATGGTATAAATCCAGGTCGGGAACGAATTGTGGACGAGGTCATCCGTGGTTACGCGAAAACGAGTTTGCAGACATCATAAACGCAGCAATTGTGTATGCCAATGGGGGAGACGCCAGCGGAATTTTTCCGACGGACGGGTGCTTGGGACAGGCCGGGTGGAGCACAGACCGGATGGCGCAGGAAGCCGAGAAATACGGGGGGAAGGTCATGAGCGTGAGTAGTGTGAGAGTAAATCATGGGAGCGACGGGATAACGAACCAGGTGATATTTTCTACCAACCGGGGGGAAGTGACAATTTCCGGGACCAATTTTTATAAAGCGTTTAATCTGCGGGCGCCGGGGGCGATTCACCTAACAAGTGGATTATTTAATATTGAGCGAAAGTGATACAATTTAGCCATGGTGGAGGTGTATAGCTCCAGTGCGTCAACTGGATCAGCTAAATCAGCAGAATCAGTGAGCCGTAAAGATTGGTGGAAGAAAGTGGTGGACGAGGTGCTGGAGAAAGTGGGCGAGGAGCCAAGAAGGGCGATGATGGGCGCTTTTTGTGTGCGGCCGGATCAGAAATTTATGACGCAACAGGAAGACGAAGAAATTGTGCTCCTTTTGCGGGCGCATCCAATTACCAACATTGGGTGGGTCCTTTTGGTTATTTTGATGCTGGTGTTGCCGAGTGTAATTTTAGGAACGGGGGTATTTGCGGCCGTACCTGGGAAATTTATACTGGTGGGGAAATTGGTGTGGTATTTGGTAACTCTGATGTATGCAATGGAGAGATTTATGTTTTGGTATTACTCGGTGTTTATAGTGACCAACGAGAGAATAGTGGATATCGATTTTGACAACCTGATGTACCGGCAAATTACGTATGCCAACTTAAACCACATCGAGGAACCGGAGGAAACGACAGGAGGATTTCTCCGGTCAATGTTTCAATATGGAGATGTGTCAGTAACTACTGCTTCGGAAAAACCGACGCTCGAGGCCAACGCCGTACCATATCCGGATAAAGTAGTGGATATTATTTCCCGGCTGGCGGAGGAGCTGGAAAAAAGAAGGGAGAGGGGCGAATGAACCAAATTGATCTAATTGACCTAATTTCTAACTTTACC
>Ga0209518_1000064_pt1 | contig 147522 bp, 135 predicted proteins | sample RifGroB1_FD_183993 | JGI IMG/M metagenome (GOLD analysis project Ga0209518, IMG submission 183993) | Groundwater microbial communities from Rifle, Colorado, USA - Groundwater B1 (SPAdes) (version 2) | ecosystem: Environmental > Aquatic > Deep subsurface > Groundwater | place: Rifle, Colorado...
GGTGTAAGAAAAGACAAATTTGTGTTACACTTGAAGGAATCTGAGTTCAGATGGAATTATCGGAAACAAATGTACAAAGTAATGCTTAAAAAGCTGAGAGAAAGTCCGCTTTAAGTTTACTAGCCCCTATCATAATATCACTTTTCGAAAACGATTTAAACACATTCTTTGAGTTACAATAAGTCGATGACATCCTCTCTTTTTGTGGCCATACTTCAAACGCTTTGTTATGCCGACGTATTTGACTGCGCGTTATCGCGTGACGAAGTATGGCGGTTTCTCATGAGCTCAAAAAAAATGAAGAGGGCAGAGTTTGATGAGGCGCTTCGTAGTCTCCGTGGTGTGCAAAAACAGGGGACATTTGTTTGTCTCCCGGGTCGCACAACGCTTTTTTCTCTCCGCACCGCACGCGCCAAAGAAACAGCAAAAAAAATGCGCGAAATTCCAAACCTTCTTGTAATGGTACGTTGGATTCCGACAATTTCAGCGCTTTTTGTTACCGGTGGCGTTGCGGTAAAAAATGCGAAGGAAGAAGACGATATTGATGTGATGGTCGTTACACAACAAGGCTGGTTGTGGACCACGCGAGCGATCGTTATTCTTGTTTCTTTATTGGTTGGAAAATATCGAAGCCGTAGACTGCGCGACACATCCAACCGCTGGTGTTTTAACCTGTGGCTCGATGAAACCGCACTCACAATTCCTTCCATATATCGGAATCTTTATACTGCGCACGAAGTTGTGCAGGCAAAACCGGTGTTTGATCGAAGAAATATTACTCAGCGGTTTTTGGCGGAAAATGGTTGGGTAAAAACGTTTCTTGCGAATGGTGCAGATTGGGAAAGAGTGGAATGTGGTGCGCAAATTCCTCTCAAAAAGATTTTTACCACCAATCCAATCGAAGCATTATTGTATGCGTTACAACAACGGCACATGCGACATACCCGCACGCGTGAACGTATCGGTCAGTCATTTGCATTTTTTCATCCAAGAGATACAAAGGGCATTGTGATGAAAAAGTTTAAAGAAAGAATCAAAACATATGCGGCCTGATTTTAATGTCATTTCTCCATCATTGTTGTACGTAACGCCTCCAATCAAAGAAATGCTTGAGCATGTCCGTGTACAAAAAAAATTAGGCAAACGTATTGTTTTGGCTACGGGAGTTTTTGACTTATTTCACGAGGAACACAACACCTATTTGCGCAAAGCAAAACAAGCGGGGGATATTTTGGTTGTCGCGATTGAGTCGGACGCGCGCACGCGGGAGTTAAAGGGAGATGATCGGCCAGTTGAAAACGAGCAGATTCGACTTTCCCACATCAAAAAACTTTCATATGTTGATGAAGCTTTCGTTTTACCACAAGACTTCAACAACACCACGCGGTACGAAGAGTTAATCTGGCATGTTCAGCCCGATGTTTATGCGGTGTCATCACATTCTTTGTATCAGGAAAATAAGAAAAAGATTATCGAAAAGTTTGGGGGGAAGTTCATTGTTGTACATGAATATAATCCGGAGATTTCAACGACAAAAATCATTCAACGTGGACGAAAAAACAAACATACTCTACAATAAACCAGATATAAACAAAGGAAAGGACATATGTCATCTCAAAAACCATTTGAACAAGTCATAGACGCAATTGCCGATAAAGGAGCAGAAGGAATGCACGCCTCTTACATGCGGAAAAATGGGGTAAAACCTGGACTGTACGCAGGATTTTGGGGAGACGAAATGGGTCATCCTGGGGGGAATATTTTTATCAAAACGGGAGAAATAACAGAAGAAGAAGCGAAAGCCAATGCACGGCGACCCGAAATGCAAAAAAGCACTGTTATGCGTTGGGACGGAGAAAAACTTTCCAAGTTTGAATAACTTTTTCTATGGAACATTTTTTTACCCTTCTCATCTATCAGCCATTCCTAAACATTCTTGTTGGAATTTATTGGTTTCTTGGATTGTTTCCGCGTGGCGGTGCCGACATGGGGGTTGCCGTCATCATATTTACGCTCGTGATTCGCGTTTTACTCCTTCCCCTTACATTGTCGGGTGAGCGGTCAGAAAAAGAACGCCACGAGATTGGTGAAAAAATTAAAGAACTCGAGGCTCAATATGCCGCTCAACCCATTATGCTGCAGAGGGAAATAAAAAAGATTCTGAACAAAAATCACCGCATCGTATTTTCGGAAATCACAACGCTTGTTATTCAGATTATCATCGCGCTCATGTTGTGGCGCATCTTTGCAAAAGGGTTGCCAGGTGAAGATCTTCACCTGATTTATTCATGGATGCCAAAAGTTCATCAACCGTTCAACTTGGTATTTCTTGGAAAATTTGATTTAACACACCCGCACATTGTACTCAATCTTCTTCAGTCAGCATTAATCGCTATTCTTGAGACGCTCTATATTTTTTCTTCGCCATATAAAATCGCTCGGAGCGACGTTGTGCGGTTGGAACTTACGTTGCCCGTCGTTTCGTTTGCCGTGTTTATGTTTTTGCCCGCCGGAAAAAAATTATTTGTCATTACAACACTCTGTTTCAGTATTGGATTTAAGCTGATGCGTATAGCACAGAGGCTGTTGAAGAGGTTGGGTAGAGAAGAACACATGGTCGCACCAGCGGCGCCTATTTCGACGGAACAAACACTCTCAAGTCCCCAAATTCCACACAACAGAGAAATAGTTTGATTTATTCACATTTTTTGATAGAATCGGCGTAGAATTCAGGAAAAAAGGAGGAGAAATGTCACATATCTCAGCAGAAGTCGCAGTGGGAGGATTTTACGTTCTGTATGATGGCGACAGAACTCCCGAGAGTAAGGTTTCAGTTACGGATGTAATCCAGATAATAAGTGATGAAGTAAAAGATGGGGTGTGAGAACTTACATTTCAGCGATTTCTTGCTGATGGAGCGCTTTCTTCAAAAGAAGAAACAATAAGATATGATGTTGCCGTTTTAGATGCGGTAAATGCCGCAATCATTGAAGTCATGAAGCAATCAGGACCAATGGGGTGGCTGACTTTTTACGAGTACCAATGGGACATTCTTCCTCATTATGATGAATAGTGTACAATAGGCGGGTATGGAATTTGACCGCCTTGTAGTCGGTTTTTTAGTTGATGAAGTCGTTGGAGGCTTCTTTATTTCTGTCCCCCCTGGGCACATCGCCTGTGTCTACGACCGTGGCCGTGGGGTGCTTAACCGCGTCTGGGGGCCAGGCCTTCACCTCAAGATTCCATTCTGGCAGATTGCTAAGCTATTTAACGCGCAAATCCTCGAGTACACCATCCGCAAAGGGTTCAGCATTGCGACAAACTCTGAAGCACTTGGCGACGAGCCGATTCGAACAACCACGCTTGATAATAAAAGCATCACCGTTGAGGCCTCAATTTTATTCCGTATAGACAAGAGAAATGCGCCGGAGCTTTGGGAAAATATCGGTGAGCACTTTGTTTCCAAGATTGTTCGCCCGATTTCCCGCTCCCGCATCTCTGCAACGTTTTCCGAGCTTCGATTGGATGAAATTACGGCTAAGCGTACGGAACTCGAACGCAAGCTCAAAGAAGAGCTAAACGCGCAGTTTCAAGATAAAGGACTGTTGTGCGAAGGAGTGCTGCTTTCAGAGGTAAAGTTGGTGAAAGAGGTCGGTTCCGAGCGGTCGATTTTTAGTGTGTTCAAGAGTGGAGAAGAGAAACCGCGCGAGTAATACAGAGTCAAGACGTTTCCTGCCGAGTATTGACAAAAATTAGCACTTTGAGTATAGTAGTGCTAATCTTCTCTGGAATATGAAGGTGTACCGTATACGCGTATATAAGGAGGAAGTATGTCGTCTGATCTTTCTGTTAAATCTCTTCAACCGATGCCTGGATACGTGCTTGTTGAGCCGGCGTCCAAACAAACGCAGACCTCCAGTGGTATTTATCTTCCAGACTCTCATGATGAAAAGCCTCAATATGGAACAGTTCTCGCGGTTGGCGCGGACTGGGTTACAGAGCACGGCGCGACGATTAAATCGCCGGCAAAAAAAGGAAACATGGTGGTGTATAAAAAGTGGGGCGGAAATGATGTCAAGATTGGTGCCACCGAGTACCAGTTCTTAAAGTTTGAAGATATTTTAGCGGTAGTGGAGAAATATCCTGACACAAAAAGCCTTCGCGATCTTGCATCAAATCTAGCAAACGACCCAGAATTTAGAAAAAAGATTTAAGGAGGACCTATGGCAACAGCAAAACAGATGATTTTTAACAATGATGCTCAGCAAAAAATGCTTGCAGGCATTGAAAAACTTTCTCAAGCAGTTGTAACAACGCTCGGTCCACGCGGTGGCAACGTTGCGATTGATAAGTCTTGGGGCGCGCCGGCCGTACTGCACGACGGCGTCAGTGTTGCCAAAGAGATCAACTTGGAAGATCCATACGAAAACATGGGTGCCCAGCTTGTCAAAGAGGCGGCCTCTAAAACAAACGATGTTGCAGGTGATGGAACCACAACAGCAACGCTCCTCGCACATCACATTACCGCGATGGGTATTAAAAATATCGCAGCCGGCGCCAATCCAATGATGATTAAAAAAGGGATTGATCTGGCGGTGGATGCTGTGGTTGCCGAGATCAGTAAGCTCGCCAAGCCGGTCAAGCAAGAGGATTGGGTAAAAGTTGCAACAATTTCCGCGCAAAACGAAGTGATTGGAAAGAAAATTGCTGAGGCACTCAAACTTGTAGGCAAAGACGGTGTTGTTGAAGTCGAAGAAGGCAAGAGTATGGAGATTGAGATCGAACACACCGAGGGTATGGCGTTTGATAAGGGATATGTTTCGGCATACTTTGTAACAAACGCGGATAGTATGGAAGCCCTGCTCGAGGATCCGTATATATTGATTACCGATCAAAAAATCAGTGCAATTCAAGATTTACTTCCGTTTTTAGAAAAACTCATGAAGGTGTCCAAAAATCTTGTGTTGATTGCTGACGATGTTGATGGCGAGGCGCTTTCTACACTCGTCGTGAACAAGCTCCGTGGCGTATTTAACGTGTTAGCCGTCAAAGCACCTGGATTTGGTGACCGCCGCAAAGAAATGTTGCAGGACATCGCGGTATTAACGGGCGGAGAGTTCATCTCAGCTGACACTGGCCGTAAGCTAGAGTCTGTAACACCGGCGGACTGTGGCCGCGCAAACTCTGTCCGTTCAACAAAGGATATGACCACAATTGTTGGCGGTAAAGGCAAAAAAACCGACATTGACGGCCGCATTGCTCAAATCAAAAAGCAGATGGATCAATCAACCTCCGAGTTTGACAAGGAAAAACTGCAGGAGCGGTTGGCGAAGTTGTCCGGTGGTGTTGCTGTGATCAAAGTTGGCGCTGCGACAGAAGTAGAGTTGAAGGAATTGCAGGAACGTGTGAAAGACGCGAAAGAAGCAACCAGAGCTGCGATTGAAGAGGGTGTCATCCCGGGTGGCGGAGTCACATACTTGCGCGCGCGCAAGGTACTCAACGCATTAAAAAATAAAGATGAAGATGTGACCGCGGGTATCAAAATCGTCCACGAAGCGCTCGCGATGCCGGTCCGTAAGCTCGCCGAAAACTCGGGAGCAGACGGCGGATGGGTTGTCCACGAAGTGATGAAGAGCGAAGTTTCTGCATATGGATTTAACGCGCTCACGCTCGAGTTTGGTGACATGCTCAAGCAGGGCGTGATTGATCCCGCCAAAGTTGCGAAGCACGCGCTGCGGAATGCGGCAAGCGTTGCGGGTATGATTCTTACCACGCGCGCATTGATTACTGATGTTAAAGAAGACAAGAAGGCCGGCGGCATGGGCGCAAGTGCGGGTGATATGGGAATGATGTAAGTTCTTCCCCACATTTTTACATAGAAAAACAAAAATCCCCCTTTACGGGGGATTTTTTGTGGTCCTGCATTCCGCCTACATAGCATGGGTTACACGCTCCTCACGACAAGCATCACCGTGTAGAACAGCAGCCGTATCAGCTTTGTATACGGAATCCCAAAGAGTAATGTGTTCATACACACTATGGTAATGGCGCGACCTTACAAACACCTTACGAAAATGAAGTTGGTCGGGAAGTGTAGAGGAAGATGGCGGGAGATAATCTTGTGCCAGGGGAGAGGATCGAACTCTCGGCCTATCCCTTATGAGAGGATCGCTGCTACCACTGAGCTACCCTGGCAAACAATACATCATATTTTACCATAGAGAAGCGAAATACCTCGATCATCATTCTATTGACATTTTCAGAATTTCTGATAATATGAAAAATATGATTACAGCCATTGTCCGTCAACGAGGTCAACTTACGATTCCCGATAAAGTGCGGGATGTTGTTGAATGGTTGCGGGAAGGAGAAATTATAGGTATCGAGATAAAACAGGAAAACGTTATTCTTAAGCCCCACGCTCAAGCAAAAAAACAAGCGATTAATTGGAATGACATATGGCACAACATTGAACTCGCTCGGTCATTTAAAGGAAAACATGGAAATTTGTCCCAAATGATTGCAGAAGATAGGGAGAATCATTAATGGGAAAAACTTTTGTTGTTGATTCTTCGGTTATTGTGAAATGGATCAATAGTGAAGATGAAAAATGGTTAGATAACGCCGACCACATCCTAGAAGATGTTAAGAAAAAAGGGATTACACTTATAGCTCCAGAGTTGGCGAAATATGAAGTGGGAAATGTTTTGCTTCGGAAAAAAATGGAACCACCTCAGGCAAAATCTTCTTTAGCAACAGTATATGCATTACCAATTCAATTTATTATGCAAGACGAAGAACAGGCGTTGCACACAATGGATATAGCGCAGCAGCACAACATCACGTTTTACGATGCGAGTTTTTTAAGCCTCGCTCAAAAGACAAATGCGGTGATTATTACTGATAATCCCAAGCATCAACAGAAAAAAGTCTTGGGAGTAAAAGTAGTGGCGTTGGCAGAGTACTAAATGTGTGGAGAATCACTCTATGTATAGTAAATAGTAAAACCGCCCTTTCGGGCGGTCTTTTTTGTTGCGGGGCAAGGAGTCGAACCTTGTCTGCGAGATTATGCATCTGTTTCTCTTGTTTCCAAGAGTGTCGGACTATATCTTCTTATCTGCTAGTTTTTGCAAACTAACGACAAGTTCGGCGTATAGTCTCTACGGATTTCTCTGGATTACTCCGGAGATCTTTCCTCGGTATTGCCTGTGCTTTCGCCTGAAGGTTTCACCGATATAGCCGAAATTCACTCCGTATTTCTACGGGCGTGGCCCACTTGAGCCTCACGTGCAGCCGTACACTACCCCGCGCGATGTTCTCGCAACCTACGCGCCAATCTATCACGCCAACGCCGCGTTTTTGCGAGAGAAGACATTATACCAGGCTAACTGCCGAAAAACAACGTAATCCATTGACGATAAATAGGCTCCGAAACAGATGGATTTTCATTTTTTTGTTCCTCAGCGGCTGGCGTTGCGGAGTCCGGCACTTGTACAACAACCTCGTTTGGTTTTTGCAACCCCAACTCATTGCGGATAATACTTTCTTTTGCAAACGGTGTGCGGGAGTTAGTAATCTTTTGTTCTAAGCCTGCGTTTTTCCGTTCCAATTCGGCGTGTTGTTTTTCTAAAACACGTACGCGGGACTGCGACGATACGATAGAAAAGAGGCTTTTGGTCAACGAAACACTCACGGACGCGCAAAAAATCAACCAAATCACAAAAAAAATTCGGGAAAAAAGAAAAGGCCTTTTCTGAGAAAAATTCTGTGAAAACTTCATTGACGAACGGTCCTATAAGTGTTATTATCCGCCCAATTACATCTCCTGACCCAGTGTATCACAGCACCTATGTCAAAGACGCTTCGCGACTATCACTCAGCATTTATCACCGCATTAAAGAAAAAGAAAAAGGCGGCCTCAACACTCCTTGCATATGGCAAAGACGTCGAGCAACTTGTCGAAGAGTTGGAAACGCAACGCATGACTGATCCCACGCAAATTACGCAGGAACACATTGAATTATTCGCGCAAAATCTCAAAGATAAACGCTACACCGACAAATCTATAGTCCGCAAAATGAACTCTATGAAAGCGTTTTTTTCATACCTCCACGAAGAAGGAGTTGTAGAAAAGAATCCTGTTTCAAGTGTTGAGCGCCCGAAGTATGAAAACGCTGCGCCGCGCATTTTAACGAAAGTAGAGTACCGTGCGCTCCGTGACGCATGCCGCTCCGACCGGCGCATGTCCACTATTGTAGAGGTATTGTTACAAACAGGAATTCGTATCAGCGAACTTGCTAACTTGGCAGTAAGCGATGTGGATGCGGGAAAACGCACGATTCTTGCGAAAAATAGTGAAACACATAGTGAGCGCGCAATCCCACTCAATAACGCCGCGCTTCGTGCAATTCAAGAGTACTTAACCGTACGGCCAAAAACCCGCGAGAAAACATTGTTTGTCACAAAAACATGCAAACCGTTTCTTGTACGAAACATCCGTGCGGCGATTGATCGCTACTTCCGCCTTGCCGGCATTACGGGCGCGAAAGTAAATGATTTGCGGCACACATTTATTGTTGAACAACTTGCCGCGGGAACGCCGCTTGTGTATGTCAGCCAACTTGTCGGCCATCGCCGCATTACAACGACAGAAAAATATTTACAGTTTTTAAATAAGAATCTTGATACTTCAACGATCAAAATTGAAGAACTCTAGTATTTTTCTGGAAGTTTATTGCAATTCACCGCATTCTTTGTCATACTTTTGCCTTGATATGCCACCACAACAATACACAGCCAAAGTTTCCGACTCGCTTGAATACAATCAAAAATTTTATTCAATAACATTTGAACTCGTTGAACCACACACGCTTTCATTTAAAGCGGGGCAGTACATTTTATTAAACGTCCCCGGCACAGAACAGAAGAAAAGTTACTCCATTGTCTCACCTCCTTCACTTGACCACGCAGTGGAACTTTTAGTTGACAACACGCCACGCGGGTATGGAACGCGCTATCTCGGAAGTCTCCGGCCTGGTGACTCGGTATCTTTTCTTGCTCCAGTTGGGATGTTTGGTATTGAATCGCAGGAAACCGAGATTGGTCAGCAAGAAAAAGCACTCGTTTTTGTTGCGACGGGCTCTGGTATTTCTGCATTACATAGTATCATTCTTGATCAACTACAGAACAAACACGACGCACGAAAAATGGTGTTGTACTGGGGTCTTCGGTATACACAGGACTCGTTTTGGATACAAGAATTTCAGGAATTAGAAAAAACATTTTCAAACTTCTCACTCCACCTTGTATTTTCCCAAGCCGGAGATGACTGGACACTCTGCCGTGGTCGTGTTACAGATTGTCTGAGTGTTCACCCCATGGTAGAGTATGCGGGATACTATTTGTGCGGCAATGGCGGCATGATTAAAGAAGTCCAGCAGTTGTTGCTTGCCCGCGGAGTTAAACAAGAGCATATTCATCACGAAAAGTTTTTTTAATCGAAGGAGATACACATGAGTGATCAGCCAGTACCACCGACAGCACCATCTGCATCGCTGGCAGAAGGAAAAAAATACAAAGTTACAGTACTACGTGATAAATGTATCGGTGCGGCATCGTGTGTAGCGATTGCCCCAAAAGTATTTCAACTCGATGGAGAACAAAAAGCGATTGTGATTTCTCAAAACGAACTCGACGATATGAAGTTGCTCGCGGCGCAAAGCTGTCCCACCGCGGCAATCGTGATCACCGACGTAGCAACTGGCGAACAAGTCTGGCCAAAGTAAGCTAAAAACATATATGCAAAACATCAAACTTCTTATCGGCATGCTGTTGGGTACAGTCATTGTTGTGACCATTATTGCTATTGCATTTTCGCAAAAAACTTCCGCTCCAATCGAGATGAAACGCCTGGTTGGGGATGAGCGCCATGCAACTGGAAGCGCAACACCAAAAGTAACGCTTGTGGAGTTTAGCGATTTTCAGTGTCCGGCGTGCCGGGCAGCCCAGCCACTGGTTGAGCAACTTATCACACAGTATGGTGAACAACTGCGGTTTATTTACCGCAACTTTCCACTCATAGCAATTCACAAAAATTCACAAGCAGCGGCATTGGCGGCAGAAACCGCGGGAAGTGTAAATAAGTATTGGGAGTACCACAATATATTATTTGAACGCCAGCAAGAATGGTCGGAAAAATCAGCAGAAGAAGCGGAGTCGATTTTTATCGCCTATGGCACATTATTGGGCATTCCTCCAGAGTTGATGAAGACATCGCTTTCAAGCAAAACGTTTGAACAACAGATACAAAATGATGTAAAAGACGGAACAGCGCTTGGTGTAAGCGCAACACCAACGTTTTACGTGAATAGTCAAAAAACTTCCGTCCAGGATCTGGAGCAAACTATTGCAAATCTCTTGAAGTAGGTGTAGTCTAAAGCCAAGGAGAACGTCATGAAAGACAAAGCAATGTTTCTCCTGCCCATCCTCGTACTCGTGTTTCTTGGTGTCTTTTATTCGTACCGGTGGTGGTCGGTAAAAAACCGTCTCCGTACACCGGAAATTTCAGACCAAGGAAATGTTGAAATAAGCGAACAAGGAAACTCTCTTTTACAAAAGTTTGGTGTTCCAAAACAAAATAGTATTCAAATGCAGGGCGTTGATGACAGTGAGGGGTTGGGTGTTGTGAACTGGTCGGATGATAAAAAAAGCCTCACCATTATTGCCACGCTTCCCGAACTCCGCAGCGGATACTATCAAGCTTGGATAGAAAATGCCGATGGGAACATTGTTAAACTAGGAACACTGAAGGTAGAAAAAGCGGGATTTTTACTTGACTATATTTCACGCGTCTCGCTTACAGGCGAACTCACAATCATTGTTTCGAAAGAAACAAAAAACGATAATTTCCTCGAGAAAACACTGCTTGAAGGGGCGCTTTCCTTATAGCACATACGCTCCAGACGAGAGGGAAAAAATACCCTCTTGAAGTTTTCCTCAAGAGTGCTATACAATGAACTTGGCGTGAACGGTATACATATAAAAGGAGGTGCTGTATGGCATACGCATACAAAAACAGTAAAGGCCAAACCTACTTTCTGCACACACGTAAGGTGACCCTGAAAAATGGTCGCACGCAGCAGATCTATTTTTTCGCACGTGATGTGCGAGACGGATCGTTGGACGCTGTTCCAGCAGCCTATGAGGTCATGGAAACAAAGAGAACCGGAATGCCGGTCTTGAAGAAAGCATAAACCTTTCTTTTTAATGTGAAATAATGGGGCCCTCCGTAAGGAGGGTCCTTTTTATTTATCTAGGAGAGTCCTCCGAAGGGGGACTTTGGTATGCGGTACAATACGCGATATGGAAAAGAAACACACATCTATGACAAAAGAAAAAGTCATGGAACTTCTTCATGAAATTCTCGACCCCGAGCTTCATGTGAGTATTGTAGATTTGGGATTGATCTACGACGTTTCTATTTCACCTACCCAAACGCCCGAAGGTCTTCGCGATCATATCCACATTCTTATGACACTGACGACTCCAGGATGCCCGTTAGCGGCAATGTTTGATCACATGGTAAAGGATGCGTTTAAAGATATTCCAGAGATTGATAGTGACCGCGATATCACGATAGAACTTACGTTTGATCCGCCGTGGATCATCGACATGATGAACCCAGAAACGCGCGCGCACCTTGGGTTGTAACGCGGGTGTGACATACGTTACACTAAATAAAGATATTCCTATATAGAGGATCGTTATGAAAAAAACTCTTTTGTTTGTTGCCGTTGCGGGATTGGCATTGGGTGGATACCTTTTATTTTCACAAACACAGCGAAAATCTTCTTCTCCCGCCACACCGCCAACGCGAATGTCGGTGCAAACATCAACGCAAGGGAAAGTGATCACGGTTTCCGCCGTAAACTTTTCATATGACAAGCAAGAAATCCGTATCAAAAAAGGAGAAAAATTGACGATTCATTTCGTGAATACTGAAGGAAAACACAACATTGTGTTTGAAGGTCTTAATGCACAAACAGACGTGATTGGTGAAGGACAAACACAGGACATTGATGTTCCAACAGACACGGCAGGAACATTCGCATACTTTTGTTCCGTTGGTAATCACCGGAAGATGGGGATGGAAGGCAAGTTGATCGTCGAGTAAAAACGCATAATGGAGCATGTACTTATGGTATTCCTAGGAGCTGATCACGGCGGTTTTGCACTTAAAGAAAAAGCAAAGTTATGGCTTGGTGAGTGGGGAGTCCCATACGAAGACGTTGGCGCGTTAACGCTGGATCCAGGAGATGACTATCCAGCCTTTGCTACTTCCGCAGCAAAAAAAGTACTCGCTGATCCTGATGGAAAAGCGGTGCTGTTTTGCCGGAGCGGTGGAGGCATGGCGATAGCGGCGAATCGGTTGAAAGGAGTCCGCGCGGTTGACTGCACAACGGTTGAGTCCGCGCTTCTCGCGCGCAAAAAAAACAACGCAAATATCCTTTCACTTGCCGCGGATTGGCTCAACGAGAATCAGGCAAAAACAATCATCAAAACATTTCTCGAAACACCATTTTCTGGAGAAGAGCGCCATGTGCACAGGATAGCGATGCTTGATGTATAACATGAATATTTACCCGACAATTTTGACCGACTCGCTCAAACTCGCCCAACACCAAATTAATCTTGTTGCAGGAGAAGTTTCCGTGATTCAGCTTGATATTATGGATGGCGAGTTTGTTGATAACATCACATGTACTCCGGTTGACGCCCAGACACTGGACTGGAAAGGGTTGTCCATTGATGTCCATTTGCAAACGGTTGATCCAATCAACGATGTTGTGGAGTGCCAAGAGTTGCGGGGTATGCGGACAGTGATTGCGCAAGTTGAGCGTATGTCTTCACAAGCGGCGTTTATCGAGCACGTTAAAAGTTTTGGGTGGCGCGTTGGTCTCTCACTCGATCTGTATACACCGCTTGTTGCGGTTGATACAGAAAGCTGGAAAAATATTGACGTTCTGCAAATTATGACAATTCACGCGGGATTTCAAGGAGAAAAATTTGAAGAAAGTGCGTTGGAAAAAATTCAACATGCCAAACAGAAAAAAATTGCAGAAAGTTTGTCGTTTGAAATCAGCGTTGATGGTGGAATTCGTCCGGAAACCGCGCTTTTGTGCAAAAAAGCTGGGGCAGAGTCGCTTGCCGTCGGCAGTTTTTTGTGGAAAGCACAAGATATATATGAAGCACTTCATCAGCTGACTGTGCTATCGTAGAAACATAGAGGAAAACATATGAAACCAACAAAATCAGTCCACGTCCTACACGATCGCGCGGAGAACTCGCGCGAAGAACACTACCAGCTCATGAAAAAAATCCATAACGTCGCATTTTTTGGATTCGCAGATGCCAAACCAGACTCACCACTATATAAAGAGGCGTTTGAGGTTGCAAAAGTTTTAGCGAGCCAAGGTATGACGATTGTGGACGGCGGTGGACCAGGCGTGATGGACGCCGCGACAAAAGGCGCGCAAGCGGTGCGTGGAGAAACAATCGCGGTGACGTTTTACCCACAAGATGCCCCGGGTTTTGAGGGGCGGTATGTTGGGAACATCGCGGGTACAGAAATCATTACGCAAAACTACATCGAACGTATGTTTAAGCTGATGGAACACGGAGACGCGTACGTTATTTTTAACGGTGGTACGGGAACAATTTCGGAACTCGGAACGGCATGGGTCATGGCGCGGCTCTATTATGGCCACCACAAGCCGTTTGTGCTGTACGGGGCATTTTGGCACAAGATTGTTGATGTTATTACGGAAAACATGATGATGCGTGGGAACGAAAAAGACGTGTTCCGCATCGCGACCACGCCGCAGGAAGTGGTGGATGCGTTTAGGATGTTTGATGCGGAATTTTCTGCGATGAATCACAACAGCGCAACATAAGAAAAGTGAAAATGAAGGGAAATGATGTTTGATATCGTAACAATTGGCGGAGCAACACTCGATATTTTCTTTCAATCTTCTCAATTTAAGTTGATTGAAAAAGATGGTTCAACCGCGTTGTGTGAGGTGTACAACGAAAAACTTGATGTCGAACACGCCGAGATTTCCAGTGGTGGGGCGGCAACAAATGTCGCGGTTGCGTTGGCTAAACTGGGTTTTTCATCATCGTGCATTACTGAAATTGGTGACGATGTTGCGGGTCAGACTGTCATGAAGGACTTAACAGACGCCAAAGTAGATGTTTCGCAGGTAGTAAAAGTTTCAGGGGAACATACCGCGATTTCTGCCTTACTTATTTCGCAGGATGGTGCGCGCACCGCCCTAGTGTACCGCGGTGCTTCCCGCATGCTTGAGGGTACTGATGTGAGGTGGGATACGTTACAAACCAAGTGGATTCATTTGTCTTCGGTTGGAAACGCTGAACTTATGACGAACACGCTAACATGGTGTAAAGAACACCAAGTGCCCTTGAGTTGGAACCCGGGAAACTGGGAGTTGGAACGCATAAAGAGTGGTGAGCTCAAACCAGATTTGTCGGCTGTCCGCGTGTTATTCATCAATCGGAAAGAAGCAGGCATGGTGTTAGGAAAAGATTTAACGCAGGAAAGCGACTGGAAGTCTGAATGGTGTATTGTTGGCCCGCACATAAGCATTGTGACGGACGGAAAAAACGGCGGGAAGTACTGTGTTGATGGAAAATGTTCTGAGTATTCTGCAAAAGAGGTCAAAGTTGTGCAGGAAACTGGTGCGGGTGATGCGTTCGCGAGTGGATGTATCGCAGGCTTGTTAAAAGAAAAAACATTGGTTGAAGCAATTGAGATGGGGAAGGAAGAAGCGGCCGCGGTGGTTCAACAGATGGGGGCGAAAAAGGGACTGCTCTCCTCTATTGATCTTGCGAATCCCACCCCACCCTTGCTATAGTGAATATACAAATACTGTCCATTCGCAGACGCGAAGGTAAAAGGAGGAATTATGTGTGGAAATTGCGGGTACAATAGTACATTGTTTTGGCCACTGACACTTATTTTTGTCGGTGTTTTAGTTATGATGGTCAACATTGGCGTACTCCCAGCGGGGTTGTGGAAGTTCTGGCCAGTTGTGCTTGTGGTTATCGGACTCGTTGGACTTTCCGGAAGCTGTGAGAATTGCCGGATGGGTAGCACACCATCGAAGAAGTCTTCAAAAAGACGCAGATAAATGAATGAGGGGTGGATATGCCACTGCAGATAGCAATTGATGGTCCCGTTGCGGCCGGAAAAGGCACGGTGGCGCGTCTTCTCGCCTCAAGACTTGGTTTTCTCTATGTTGATACTGGCGCGATGTACCGCACAACGGCGTTATTGGCAAAACAGCAGGGCGTTGACTGGAATGACGAAGCAAAACTCGTCGAAATGCTTGGAAAACACACGATCACGTTGCGTAATCCATTAGAAAATGAAAAAGATGGCCGCCAAATCACCGTATTATTAGATGGAGAAGACGTTTCTTGGGCAATCCGCACAGAAGAGATGAGTAGGGGATCGTCTATTGTGTCGCAGTTTCAACATGTTCGTAAAGTATTGGTTGAACAACAAAGGAACATCGCGAGAACAACAGACGTGGTGATGGAGGGGAGAGATATTACGTTTCGCGTTCTTCCCGAAGCCCAGTTAAAAATTTATCTGGACGCGACACTTGAGGTACGTGCAAAACGGAGACACTCGGAACTCCTCACCCGCGGGACGGATACATCATACAAAGATGTTCTGCGCGATATTCAGGAACGCGATAACCGAGACATGCACCGTGATGTTGATCCACTGCATATTGTAGAGGGCGCTTGGGTATTGGACACGAGTCCGCTGACCATTGATGAAGTTGTGGATATAATAGAAAAGCGGGTAAAGACGCTTCAACAAAGCTAAATAAGTAAGGTTACATATATGGCAAAAAAAGAAATAAAGAATGAAAAGGAAAAAACAAAGCAAAATCCACGCAAGATTATTGTGCGTGATGAAGAACGCGCGAAACGCGGCCAGTGGGTCGTGTTTGCGCTATTTTTTCTGAGTGTACTGTTTTCGTACTACTTTTGGAGCTTGCAAACAAACTAATAAAACCAACTAACGCACATTTCTATTGGCCTGTTGTTGCCCCGTCGAGAATAGTATTTCTTGGGAGTGGTTGAATATTCCGTGGTTGTGGAGTGGGCGGTGTTTGATTCTGTGTACCATCAGCGGGAGGTTGTTCTGGTGGTGCAAACGTCTCATTTTTGCATGCAGTTTTTGGCTCTGTTCCGAGAATAAAGTAGTCATCACGCTGAACAGGACACGCCTGACACGATAGGGTGCCCGTGGGAACGCAGATACGCTTTTTTATTAACCCATCGGGAGCAGATCCAAATGTGTGTGGACGCGTTTCATCAAGAAGGCTACGCATGACCGCGTTCCAAATCGGCGATGCTCCAGTGATTCCTGAGGCAACATAACTCATTGGAGAGTTGTCGTTGTTCCCAACCCATACTGCCACGAGCCTGTTTGTTGTGTACCCGAGTGTCCAGTTATCCCGCATGCTGTTTGTTGTGCCGGTTTTTACCGCGACTTGCTGTTTTTGGATAGTAAGGACGGAGTTCATGCCAAATGCCGGCGCACGCGCCGCGTTATCCGCCAAAATGTTTGTGATTTGGTACGCAATACGGGGATCTAACGAGCGTTTGCCACCGCATGGGTTGGTTTGTGGATCGGCTGGGCAGGGATTCTTGTACAATACCTCGCCCTTCGCGTTTTTAATCAGCAAAAATGGATTGAGTGGAACAGACATTCCGTTGTTTGCAAACGTCCCATACAACATTGCCATATCGGTCATCTTGACCTCTCCTCCGCCAAGTGTGAGCGATAAACCAAACTGTGACGCGCGCTGATCTTCCCAAGTCGTAATTCCCATCTCCCGCGCTTTTTCCACCACTGTTTTAATACCGATCGTCGCAAGCGTTTTGACCGCTGGAATGTTGTATGAACTCGCAAGCGCAATGCGCACGGGGACTTTTCCATGGAACGCTCCGTCGTAATTTTTTGGCGAGTATGGAGGTGAACCAATCGTGGTGTATGTCACAGGAGAGTCATCCAAAATTGTTGATGGAGTAAAGCCGTGCTCAAACGCGGTGGCGTAGGTGAGCGGCTTGATCGAACTTCCTGGTTGTCTTGGCCGGATTGTGACGTTCACTTGACCGTCACGCGCGATATCGAAGTAGTTGCGGCTTCCCACCATAGCAAGAATTTCCCCGTCTTTTGGATTTGTCACGAGCGTTGCGCCATTCGTAATGTGGAATCTTTGCACACGTGCCATCTCTTGATCTACTGCCTTTTCCGCTGCTTGCTGAACCCCGTAATCCAATGTTGTGACGACTTCTAAGCCACCTTGAGAAACAGTGTCTTCGCCAAACTGTTTTGCAAGAAGATCGCGCACATACATCACAAAGTGTGGCGCTTTAATATCATTAATATCCGCGCGGAACACCAACTTTTCTTCACTTGCTTTTGTAGCGTGTTCTTGCGTAATGTATCCGTCTTCAACCATGCGTTGAAGCACTTGTTGTTGGCGTGTAAACCCAAGCTCTGGCGTTGGCCCAAACGGAGAAAACGCGCTTGGTGCTTGAGGAAGCCCCGCGAGGTACGCGCTTTCTGCTAACGAAAGATCGCGGACGCTTTTATCAAAGTACCGGCGGCTCGCTTCTTCTACGCCATAGACTGATCCACCATACGATACTTCGTTAAAATACATTTCCAAAATCTTTTCTTTGTTAACCATTGCTTCAACCATCACAGAAAGAATGACTTCGCGGATTTTTCTCCGTAATGTTTTTTCTGGTGTAAGCAGAGTATTTTTAATGAGTTGTTGTGTAATTGTTGAACCGCCTTCAATTTTTTTCCCTTGAATATTCGCCACCATTGCCCGCGCGATACCGCGAAGAGAAAACCCCCCATGCGCGTAAAAATCTTTATCCTCAATTGCGATAGTTGCCTGCTGAAGTGGAATGGGAACAGTAGAAAGCGGAACAAGTGTACGGTTTTCGTCTTTAAACATTTTGTACAACACCACGTGATTACGGTCATATATTTTTGTTGTGAGAATTTGTTTGCGCGTGATGAGTTCTTTTGGAGAAGGTAAGTCTTTGAAAATATAAAAATATGAAAATGTGGTGAGCGCGGTAAGCATAAAAATCGCCGCAATACCAGAGTACATGACGGTGGGTGTTCCACGCAGTAACGCGGATGGAGAAAGCGAGGGAAAGCGCAAAACGAGCTCAGGGGGTTTCCGCGGAACTTTTCCCTTTTTGGGAATTTTTTGTTTCAATTGCTCCCATAATGTGGGAACAGAAATGATGCTAAACGCATAGATATAGAGCAGGAGAAATGTACATGCATAGTAAAAGGGTCGGCCAAAAAATACGAGGATGCTCAACGGAAAGCGGAGAAGAGAAAAGAAAAAAGCTCTAGTATTGAATGATTGATTTGGTTTTTTTCTCATGAGTTTGTCTTTTTAAACCTTTTTAGAAGTTATGCAATTTGCGCGATTGTATCAGGAATATTTTGAGTTAGCCAGATTGAAAGAAAAACTTCACTCTCTATGCGGACGCGCCTACTTAAATTTCTGCTGAATCACCGTCCACAACTCCGGATTTTCACCATCATATCCCAATGCCCAAATTGCGATACCACCAAACTCAGCCTGATTTACTAAATCGAGTTTGTACGAGAGCGACCGCGAGTTTTCATAATAAATCATTTGTGTTTTTCCATTCTCCTCATACGAAAGATATGGAGAAAACGCATCGGAGTCCCACTGCTCGCGGAGTCCAAGATCATCAATCAACTTGCGCACGCGCTTGTATGTCGCGAGCCCACCACTTTTTGGATATGTAAGCGCGCCCGGATCACTTGAGGTTGTTTGCCACTCGTATCCATAAAAAGGAATGCCAAGTAAAATGCGTTCTGGAGGAACGAGATCAAGATATGCTTTGAGATTCTGCGCGATATCAGTGTCCCACCGGTTTTTCTCGCTGCCAAAAAGAGGGGCAACAGGCCCGGATTGGATGGATGAACTGCGAAAAAAGTCATATGCCATTACCACGATATAGTTCACTGAGTTTGCGAGTGCGGGGATATCCCAAATTCTTTCTTTGATTGCCGCATCCGCGAACACGTCAACAGAAAGTTCTATCGTTGGGTCGAGTCGTTTGATTTCTTGTGACAGAGACTGCATAAATGAAGAGAACTGTTTCCGTAACCCAGGAGTAACAGTTCCAGCGTACTCAATGTCAATATTGATGCCGTTAATGGGTTGTGTTTTTATAAGCGTTTTAATGTTTGTGATTGCTGTTTGTTGTGCTCGTGCATCAGAAAGGAATGCAGAGATCTCATCGGCATCCATCATCGTAATAACCACGTCTAATTTTTGATGCTGATTTTTAATGAGCGTCCGCAAACCCTCGAGAGAGGTGGAAGAGAATGTATACCAGCCGAGATCGAGCTCACCATCTTGTTTTGTGAGAAATGATCCATTTTTTCCTAAGGTCAAAGAAAAATATGCGATGTGCGTCAATGTTTGCGGAATTTGTGCAGTTTTTATTGTCCAGTAGGGGAGGAAACCATACACAATTTTTTTCTGCTGAGAAAACGTGGATGGAGCGCGAGAGAGCGTCTGTTGCGAAACCCCCATGGGGGAAATCTTTGCGGTCATATATTGGGTATATATGCGTGTTCCGGCAAATGTTGCGAACGCTAGTCCAATGCCAATAAAAAAAAGAGCCAACAATGTTGGAATCCTAATTTTTTTATTGTTGTTTGGGTGGTGGGGTAATGATGGGTCGTTCGTCATATCCTGCATAGTATTTTTGTACATCAACAATGTGCTGTTCATACACCACTTTCCCTTTATCATCAACTGGTCGCACGCAGTCCAAGCAGAAATCATGTGTAAATGGATCGGAGAGAAGTGTGCGGCGCTCTAGGACAAGATTATCTGTGGGATCGCCCTCCTTTGGTGGAAGACCTGTTGTAGAAACGATCCATGTATCACGGAAAACATTTTCAATTGTGGTGGGCTCGGTTCCTTTCCAAAAGAATTCGGTACGGGTTGAACACTGCGCGTCAGGGTTAGGAAGAAGGCCGGACACGGTACAAATTTCTTTACTTATAATGTCTGGCGGAAGTGCCGGCCACACTGGTTTTTTCCCTCGTAACACGCGCGACATAATATCATTCCAGATTGGTGCGGCACCGGTAATTCCAGAAACAAGTGCCTGGTTCATTGGTGTGTTGTCATTATTTCCTACCCACACCGTTGTCACATAGTCCGGCGTGTACCCAATCGTCCAGTTATCCCGCAGATCGTTTGTTGTCCCAGTTTTTGCGCTCACAACTTGGTTGCGGATGACCAGTTCAGAAGACGGACCAAACGCTCCAACGCGCGCGCTGTTATCCAATAAAATGTGCGAAACAAGATAGGCTGGCTGCCGGTCAAGAACGCGGGTCGCCTCTCCAAGACTCGGGGTATCAGGATGATCTGTTAAGGTATCAACCACCGCCACGGTCTCTTCTGGTTTGTACTGTTCCAGCACGTTTCCTTGGAAATCCTCAACCCTCAAAATAGAGTGGAGTGGAACTTTTATTCCTTCGTTCGCGAGCGTTCCAAATGCCACAGCCATGTCCACCATCTTCACCTCACCACCGCCCAACGCAAGAGAAAGCCCGTAGTTTGACGGGTCTTTCCATGTTGTGATGCCCATGGCAGAGGCGGTTGCGACAACGCTTTCCAGCGTGTTCATGGAAATGACCTTTATTTCAGGAATGTTGTATGAGTTCCCAAGGAAGAAACGCGTTTGTACGGGTCCGTGCGCAACTCCGTCATAGTTTTTTGGACAGTATTGCGCTTGGCCTCCCACGAGAAAACATGTCGGAATATCAAGAATCATTGTCCCGGGGGTGAGTTTTTTTAACTGGAATCCAGTTACAACATTAATCGGCTTAATTGAACTTCCTGGTTGGCGTTCGCGCAACGTGATGTTCACTTGGCCGTCGTGTGTCGCATCAAAAAAATCGCGAGATCCAATCATTGCTAAAATTTCACCGGTCTTTGGAGAGGTGACGAGCGCCGCGCCGTTTCCAACTTTATATTTCCGTTTGTCCAATCTGGTCAGTTCGGCAGAAAGCGAAGCTTGCGCGTCTTGGTGCAAGGAAAGATCGAGCGTTGTATATACCCGCAGTCCACCACGCGCTACCACCGTTTCACCGTACGTATTCACGAGTTGATCGCGGACATACATGACAAAGTGTGGAGCGTTAATATTTGTTTTTGAAATGGCATACACAAGTGGCTCCTGTCCCGCTTTATCTGCTTGTTCTTGTGTAATATATTTGTCTTCTGCCATGCGGCGGAGGACTTGAAGCTGGCGGTCTTTTGCGAGCTGCGGATTTGTTCCAAACGGCGAGTATCTGGTGGGTGACTGTGGCAAGCCGGCGAGCAACGCTGCTTGGGCGAGCGAAAGGTTGCGCGCGTCTGTATCAAAGTAGGTGTGTGCTGCCGCTTCAATACCCCACGCGGTGCCACCGTATGGAATATTATTCATATACATTTCCAAAATGTCTTGTTTTGAGTAAATGACTTCACTTGCAACCGTAAGAACCGCCTCTTTTGCCTTCCGCGTAAGTGTTCTTTGGCGGTCTAATAGCGTTGTTTTAACTAACTGTTGTGTAATCGTTGAACCACCTTGTAGTTTTTGCCGGAATACGGTGTTGAGCGCGGCGCGGAACATACCCCATACGTCAAACCCGATGTGTTTGTAAAAATTCTGGTCTTCAATTGCAATAGAAGCCTGGTATACATACGGTGGAAGATCTTTCAATACAATCGGCGTTCTGTTTTTATCCTCGTAAATCTCATACAGTAGCGCGCCGTTGCGATCATATATTTTTGAACTAATCGAAAATATCTGATTATTTTTGAGTTTTGTTGGAGAAGGGAGGTCGCGGAACACGATGGCGCCAATAAGCGCAATAACAATAAAGGTAAAACCAACTAAAATGTGTATACGATACTTTCCCCGCATGATTTTTCGAAAACGGGCAACAATGGGGCGGATTTTTTTGCGGAGACGCGTCGCGATCAATATTTTGTCCATAGAAGAGAGTTTTTCCGCGTAGTACAATGCTATCCTATTCTACGATATTTCGAGGAGGAGCGATATATGGGCGCCGCATACCACAATATTACAATTTCCGGTTTACCTGGGTGTGGATCGACAACGCTTCTCAAACTCCTACGCGAACATCTTAAAGGGTGGAAAGGATTCTCTGGTGGTGATTTTATGCGCGCGTACGCGGCAGAAAAAGGATTGTTTGACGCAAAAAATAATACGTTTCACCACGATGCGACAGTATATAGTGAAGAGTTTGACCGCGAAGTAGATTTTGGGATGCGGACAAAACTTCAACAAGAAAAACATTGGATACTAGAGTCTTGGCTCTCGAGTTTTTTCGCGCAAGGTGTGCCCGGTGTTCTCAAAGTATTACTTCTGTGTAGTGATCCTGCGGTTCGTGTTGACCGCATTGTGAACAGAGACAACATCAGCATTAAAGAGGCGAAAAAACATATTCAAGAAAGAACAGAAAAAAATCTGGGAAAATGGCGGCGCATATACGCGGAAGAATGGGGAAAATGGGTGGTTGATACCGGTAAGATGAAAAAGGAGAGCCCGATTGATTTTTGGGACCCCGCACTCTACGATGTAGTCATAGACACATACTCAAAATCACGTGAAGAAACACTCAACGCAGTCCTCCAAGCCCTCAAAAAAACATAGCGACTTTACCCGCTCTACTCTTCAGATACTTGGAATATTTGTTGTTTGGGCGCTGTACCGCATTTTATTTCATTTTCCAGAATGGGTAGATGAAGGCATTGCGAAAGCGCTGGTTTTTGGCATTCCCGTTTGGCTGTACTGCAGATCGCACCGCAGAGGAGAAGACCGGCTTGGTCTTTCAAACAAGCACTTTTGGCCCGGGATGTTTTTAGGGTTGTTGATTGGCGGGTTGTATCAATTTTTGGCGATTACAGTATTGATCACAAAGGGTGGGGTTGTTGCATCGAATAGCGTATTGAACTCTCCCATGTTTGGATACATATTTTTCTTGGCACTTTTGACCGCCTGGTGGGAAACACTGTTTTTCTTTGGATACGTCCTCAACGTGTTTTATGATGCGGTTGGGAAACGTGAAATTCCCGCGGTGTTTGCCGCGTTATGTATATTTTTGTTATTCCACGCTCCGCTGCGGTTTATTGAATCAGGGTTCAGTCTCATCGCGTGGCAGCACCTTGCACTATTGGGCGTGTTCGCGGTTGGCCAGGCGATTTTGTACTTCCGGTCAAAAAGTGTGTATGCCGTAACGATCTCGCACGCCATGTGGGGGCTTATGCTCCTCGTGTATGCGGTGTAATGCGCTATAATCCTGATTCGTATGACTAAACACGCGCTCATTTCGGCGTCATTCCTTCTTTTCGGTTTTGTCATTCTTTTTTTCTCTCTCAGATCTTCATCTGTTGATCTTTTACAGGAACCAACGGCACACGATCAACAGCCACTGGCAAAGTTATTTTCAGGCGATGTATTGCCTGGAAATCCTTTGTACGCGTTGCGTATGGTTTCGGACAGAGCGCGGTTAATGACGGCGCGTTCTTCTCAGCAGAAAAAAAGGACATATCTCGAGTACTCCAAAGCAAGATTCCACACAGCCCAAACCCTTCTTGAGAGGAATGAGTTGATGCTCGCGTCTTCGACGCTCGCAAAAGGACTCATCTATGTAGGAAAAGCGGTTGGGATAGAAGAAGGAATAGGGAATGATGCCCCGCACAATACGGACGATATTCACGCAATGGATAGTATTCTGCGGGGGTACCACGTTACGTTATTGCGGATCAAACCACTGTACCGTGATGCCGACCGCGTGTTTTTAGACCAACTCTTGTCATATGAGGAATCTTTGCAGAATTCTGTGCAGTCGTTTATCTCGAGGGAATGAAAACAAAACATACTCGAATGTACTCTTTTTTGGAGTGTTTTTTGGTACGCGATTATATATGGTTGTGCACAACCACTTCCAAAACGCAAAATATTCCCTCAAAAATTGCTGGAATTTTATTCCACTCTGGAAAATAAAACCTGATACATTCAGATAGTGTGTGATATGTTGACCAACACTACGAATAGTGTTTCACTGAACCCCTGCCTACTAGATTTAGTTTATTGGAGCATGTCGTCCGCGACTGCAACACGTATGCGATGTCCATACTGCACACACGATGAGACCTCTGTTTTGGAAAGCCGCATTGGGTCGGACCAGCGGAGTATGCGCCGCCGCCGCCAATGCACAAAATGTGGCAAACGGTTTACAACATATGAACGGGCCGAGGGGATTGACCTCTTTGTCATCAAGAAAAATGGAGAGCGGGAGCCATTTGACCGGGAAAAAGTAAAAAAAGGCCTGATGAAAGCCACGTGGAAACGGCCGATTTCCATGGAAGAAATTGAAGCCCTTATTGACGGAATTGAGCAAAAACTGCGGGTAAAAGACTCAACGGAAGTCAAGAGCTGGGAGATTGGCAAACTTGTGATGAACCGTTTGCGTAAAATAGATCCCGTTTCGTATATGTTGTTCGCGAGCGTGTACCGGGATTTCCAAACCATTGAAGATTTCCGTGCGGAAATACACAAACTGATTGATGAACAGAAAAAATAATGAAAAAACTAACACCAAACGCGCAAGAAGTCATGATCAACAGGTATGCCCTGCGGGATGACTCCGGCAAGCCAACGGAAAAAGTTGAAGACATCTTGGCGCGGTGTGCCCACGTTGTCGCGCAGGCAGAACACGCGTACCGCGATGGAACGACTCCAGAAAAAGTCGAGAAGATGTTTGTGTCGTTGTTGAGTGAGTTCCGGTTTATGCCCAACGGCCGCACACTGGCCAACGCGGGAACTGGGTGGGGCCAGCTCGCGAACTGTTTCGTTCTCCCGATTGATGATGATATGGGCCGTGCTCAGGATGGGATTTTTAGCACGCTACGCAATGCCGTTTTGATTTTACAGTCCGGCGGAGGAGTAGGATTTTCATTTGGCCGGATCCGTCCTAAGGGGGACTCAATTGGTTCGTCCAAGGGCAAAGCAACGGGCGTAGTTTCATTTTTGAAAGTATATGACACCGCGTTTTGGGTGATTGGGCAGGGTGGAGGAAGGCGGTCGGCGTGTATGGCAGTTTTACCGGTCCATCATCCGGATATTTACGATTTTATTCACTGCAAAGAAAAAGAAGGCGTGATTGAACACTTTAATATCTCGGTTGGTATTACCGATGCATTCATGCGCGCGGTAGAGAAAAATACAGATTTTCCGTTGATTAATCCACGAAATGGCGGAGTATGGAAAAAAGTAAAAGCGCGGGAGTTGTTTGTAGAAATTGTAAAGTTCGCGCATCACAACGGCGAACCAGGAGTGTTGTTTTTGGATGCCGCAAACCGAGAAAATCCAACGCCGGCGCAGGGAGATTTGGAAGCGACAAACCCATGCGGCGAACAATTTTTATTGCCTTTCGAAAACTGCTGTATGGCCTCGATTAACTTGGCGGAACACGTGAAAAACGGGAAAAAAGGTATTTTTGCATATAGCGTTGATTGGGAAAAACTCCGCGAAACGGTTGAATGGACGGTGCGGTGGCTTGATGACGTTGTAGATACGAATAAATATGTATCGGCTGTTCCTCAATTAGAAGAGGCTGCGAAACACAACCGGCGCATTGGCGTATCCATTATGGGTTTGGCGGATGTGTTGTACAAAATCGGTACGCGGTATGGGAGCAGAAAAGGCATTGATTGTGCGGGACAGATCATGGAGTTTATCCGGTACCATACGTTGCGCGCGTCGAATCAACTCGCGCAGGAGCGCGGCGCGTTTCCTGGAATCAAAGGGAGTAGATATGATTACAGTCCACAGAACGCTGCGGTATTAAAAACGAAAAACATTGAAGTGTGGAGCCCCCCAAAGTCTTTGTACCCGTACAAACATAGATTTAACATGCCAAAGTTGGACTGGAAATCACTAGAGGCCGATATTAGAAAAATTGGCGTACGGAATAGTTGCCAAAACACAATCCAACCAACGGGTGCCATCGCAACAATTTCCGGTCTGGAAGGATATGGATGCGAGCCGGCGTTTGCGTTGAGTTATGTGATGCGCACACACGAGGGTGCGGAAAAAATTGGACAGGACTTCCGTGAGTTGTACTACGAAAGTGGATTATTTAAAGAGGCGCTCGAACGCGCGGGCGTGAGTCAATCTCAGCAAGAGAATATTTTTGAAAAAGTCCGGCAGCATGGGACATGTCAAGACATAGACGAGGTGCCAAAAGAGATCCGCAATGTGTATGTGGTTTCGGGCGATGTGCCGGTTGATGAACACGTTGAAATGGAAGCAGCGCTCCAGCGGTTTGTAGACAACGCGATCTCAAAAACGATTAACTTTTCTGCCGATGCCACAGAAGAGGAAGTGTGGAAGGCGTACTTCAAAGGCTGGAAGCTTGGACTCAAGGGAATGACAGTGTATGTGACGGGGAGCCGTAATAAGGTTGTGTTGGAAACGGGTGAGACAAAGAAGAAGCGCGAGAAAGAAGGAAAAACATTTGCTAATGAAGCGTTTGTGGGCGCACCGTTGGTTAAAGTAGCGCCGGGTGAAGAAGCGTGTCCGGAATGTGGAACAACGCTTGTTATTCAAGAAGGGTGTTTCACGTGTCCCAATTGTGCGTATAGCAAATGTAGTGTGTAGTCGGTAGAATCGAGAAATCTATGCAAACGTCATCAATACAGTTTGTCATCAAACGGGATGGCACAAAGAAGCCTTTTACTCTGGAGAAGATCACCGCGTCTATTGAGGCTGCTGGAAAAGATACGGGGGAGTACGATAAAAAAATTGCTACTGAAATCACAAAAAAAGTTCAAGTGAAACTCGCGCGTGCGGTAGTAAAAGAAAACACGCTTACCGTTCAACAAATCCGCGACATTGTTGAGCCAACCATTGCCGAAGCGGGATACTTTGCAACCGCGAAGTACTACATTTTGTACGGTGAGAAAAAACAACAGAAACACAAAAAACTTGCTATTACTGAGCCGAATTTAACCGATACCGCGCACGAAATTGCAAAAAAACGCTACCTCCGCACCGACATGAACGGGAAAGTTGTTGAAACACCGGGCGAAATGTTGTGGCGTGTTGCCCGCCACATGGCGAAGGCAGAAATTCAGTGGGGGGAGAACGGTATTGTTGATGAAACAGCCAGGAAGTTCTACGAGCGCATGGCGAACTTAAAGTTTGTGTGCGCGGGCAAAGCGATGTTTGAAGCGGGAAATCCCGGAGGAACAGGTCAGTTATCCAGTTGTTTCGTTCTGCCGATAGAAGACAGTATCCAAAAGATTTTTAAAACACTTGGTGATGCCGCGGTTGTGCATAAAAACAATGGCGGAACAGGATTTAATTTTTCGAGAATCCGACCGCACGGAGACAAAGTCAAAAATATTCCGAAAGCAGCATCCGGGCCGGTAGACTTTTTGAGAGCATTTTCTGCCGCGCTTGCTCAAATTTTACAGGGAGCAAAGCGGCAAGGGGCAAACATCGCGATTTTGAATGCAGATCATCCCGATATTGTTGATTTCATTACACTGAAAGATCAGGATGGCACGATTAAAAACTTCAATATTTCGGTTGGAGTGTCCAACAAGTTCATGGAGGCCGTGCAGGCAAACAAAGAATGGGATTTACTTAATCCCCGCAATGGCGAAGTGTGGAAGACCATAAAGGCAAGGGAGATTTTTGAGCTGATTGCAGAACACGCGTGGGCCACCGGCGATCCGGGTTTGGCGTTTTTAGACCGTCTTCAGGAAGACAATCCAACCCCGTCAATTGGGATTATGGATGCAACGAATCCCTGTGGAGAAATTGGATTATTGCCCTATGAATCGTGTAATCTAACATCAATCGATCTCAACCGCCACCTTGTCAAAAACAAAAAAGGCGATTGGGAAATTGATTGGGACGATCTCGAAAAATCGGTCAAGCTTGGTGTCCGTTTCTTGGATGACATGATTGAAGTGAACACGTATGCGTTGGATGAAATCAGGCAGATGGTGAAAGACGGAAACCGACGTATCGGTTTAGGAGTGATGGGTTTTGCGCACATACTATATCGAATGAGGGTTCCATATAACAGTGAAGAAGCTGTGCGCGTTGCTGACCATCTCGCAAAATTCATCCGGAAGAAAGCAGAAGAGGCTTCACTGGAGCTTGGAAAAATTCGTGGCCCATTCCCCAATTTTGATGTTTCGGTGTATGCTGGAACTTCTGAACGATATCGCAACTGTGCGGTGATGATGGTTGCCCCAACGGGAACAATTTCGTTGTTAGCAAATACAAGTTCTGGTATTGAGCCGGTATTTTCACTTGTCCAAGTGCGCCGCAGTTTTAATGAGGATAATCATGCAAACGCACCGACTCGGGAATTTACCATCGCCGATCCAGTGTTTGGTGAGTATCTTCAGCAAAATTTTGATGAAGTCACACGTAACCGCATTATGCAGCAAGTTTTACAGGACGGTGGCGTAGAACATGTCAAAGAATTAAGCAAAGAAGCGAAGCGTGTATTTGCAACCACGCACAATATTTCTCCCGAGTGGCACGTCAAAATTCAAGCGGTGTGGCAAAAGTGGATTGATAACTCAGTAAGTAAAACGATCAACTTTCCACACAACGCAACGGTTGAAGACGTGAAGAAAGCGTACATGCTTGGATGGAAACTTGGGCTTAAAGGCATTACGATCTACCGCGACGGCAGTAAAATGGATCAAGTGCTCAATGTAGCGGGGAAGGAAAGCAAACTCTCAAAGGATGCCACAATGCGTTCGGATATACACACACATACAACGAAGCCAGCATCAGGAGAAAAACAAATCTGCCCCGAGTGTGCCTCTGCCTCATTGAAGTTTGAAAGTGGGTGTGTAAGCTGTCCGGACTGCGGGTGGAGTAAGTGCACGATGTAGCTCGATAAAAATCTCTTTTCGTCTCCAGAGGACCCTGCGCCCTGAGTTCCTCGAAGAAATTTTTATCTTATCTAGGTATTACAGACACATATTATGGCTGATTTAACACACGCTACCTGGAAAGACTACCCGACGGGAAAAATTCCAAAGGGAGAGTTCTGTGAACATTGCGCGCGGTTTAATGTAAGAAATAGTACCGTTGAAATCATTACCCAGGATGCGCAAGGTTGTATTCTTATGGTAAAGCGTGGACTTGACCCGCAAAAGGGGTGGTGGGCTTTACCTGGTGGTTATGTTGATTGGGATGAAACTCTTGCGGCAACTGCAACTCGGGAACTTTTTGAAGAAACTGGTTTACGCGCAAAAACAATGATATTTTTCCGATTGAATGATGATATATACAGAGACTTTGATGGCCGCCAAAATATCGGGCACTGTTTTATTGCCACAGGATTGAGTGGAGAACTTAAGAAGCAAGACGAAGAGATCGAAGATATTCAGTGGTTTTCCTTCGATAAACTCCCAGAAAAAATTGCATTCGATCACAAGAAAGTCATTGATGAATACGTAAAAACAGTGTAAAAAGGAGAACAATGACTGACCAAACAACAACAATCGCCCAAGTTAAAGAGCTTATTGAAAAGTTCCGCAAAAAACGCGGATGGACAAAAGAAGATCCAAAAGACCTCGCGCTTTCTTTGGTGTTGGAGAGTGCCGAACTTCTCGAACATTTCCAATGGCTCAAAGGAGAAGATGTTGAAAAAAATCAGCGCATTAAAGAAGCGATTGGCGAGGAAATGAGCGATGTATTGTGGTGGCTTGCCAATTTGGGTCAGAAACTTGGCATAGATATGGCGGAAGCGTTTGAACGTAAGATGGCAAAGAATGCGGTCAAGTATCCGGAAGAAATTTTTCATCCCAACCTTACAAAAGAGGAAAAAGACCGTGCGTACTACAAAATCAAAGCGGCAACCCGTGGGGGACATCCGCTTTACACTCCGGAGGAAGAGAAGTGAGCTCCATGACAATCGTTAAGCGCGATGGGCGCGAAATGCCGTTTGAAAAAGTTAAAATCGCGTTGGCGCTTCACAAAGCAGCAATTGCAACGGGCGAGTTTGATGACAAAGAAGCACAACGGTTAGCGGGAATCGCCGCGGGCATTATCGAAAAAGTGATTGTTGTCCGCAAAGAACTGGTTACCGTTGAACAAGTGCAGGATACGGTTGAGCAAGTGCTCATGGCCGCTGGCCATTTTAAGACCGCAAAAGCATACATTTTGTATCGCGCTGAACATGCCAAAATCCGCAAAGCGGAGACCGTTATTGGAGTAGAGAATGATCTCAATCTCAATATCAATCAGCTCAAAGTCATTGAACGGCGGTATCTTGTTCACGATCAGGATGGAAAGCCGATGGAAACTCCCGGCCAAATGTTCCGCCGTGTTGCCCACACACTTGCCACTGTAGAAAAAAAGCACAAGAAAATCTGGGAAGAAAAATTTTATGACGTCATGACAAAATTTGAATTTCTGCCTGGTGGTCGTACACTCAATAACGCGGGAACACCACAAAATCAGCTTGCAAGTTGCTTTGTCCTTCCAGTTGAAGACAGTATGGAAGGTATTTTTGATGCGGTGAAGTGGACGGCACTTGTGCATCAAAAAGGTGGTGGGACGGGTTTTGATTTTTCACGCTTACGCCCCAAAGGCGATGGGATTACAAAATCTTCCGGCGGTTTTGCTACAGGCCCGGTTTCATTCATGAAAGTGTTTGACATTGCAACGCGCCAAGTTATGCAGGGTGGGAAACAACGCGGTGCCAACATGGGTATTTTAACCGTTCATCACCCGGACATTTTGGAGTTCATTACGTGCAAGAGTGAAGAGGGGGAGATTAGCAACTTCAACATTTCGGTTGGGACAACGGATGCGTTTATGCGTGCTGTGGAAAAAGATAAAGAGTTTGCACTCGTGAATCCGCGTACCAACAAACCAGTCCAAAATATTTTGGCGCGTATGTTGATGGATCAGATCATATCGCTTGCGTGGAGAACGGGGGATCCTGGGATGATTTACTGGGATGTGATCAACCGCAACAACCCATTGTTAGACTCTGTTGGGCCGATTTATGCGACTAATCCCTGTGGCGAACAACCTTTGCACTCATTTGATTCGTGTAACCTCGGATCAATCAATCTTTCTGCATTTGCACTAAAAGACGAAAAAACAGGTCACACCACCATAAACTGGGACCGTTTAGCCACTGTTACCGCGATCGCGACTCGTATGTTAGACAACGTGATTGACGCGTGCACATACCCTCTTCCGCAAATCACAAAAACCGTGCACCAACACCGGCGGATTGGGTTGGGTGTAATGGGTTGGGCCGACCTTCTGCTTCAACTCAACATTCCATATAACTCCGATGAAGGCGTTGCTTTAGCAAAGAAAATCATGAAACACGTACAAGAATCATCGTGGAGCGCTTCGGAAAAATTGGCAAAAGAAAAAGGCGCGTTTCCACAATGGAAAAACAGTTGGTTTGCCAAAGGATATGATCCGGTTACACATACCTATGGACACAAAAAGAAACCGCGCAAGTTCCGCAACGTCGCAATTACAACAATTGCACCAACGGGAACAATTTCAATGGCGGCGGACTGTAGCAGTGGCATCGAGCCGATTTTTGCGCTGAGTTACGTAAAGAATGTTGTTGACACCGCTGGCCTCACATACATTAATAAATATTTTGAGCGAGCGTTGAAAGAACATGTCGGGAGTAATGGTGAGTTCAATGCGATTGTTGCTGAAGTAACACAAACCGGTGGAGTACAGCACAGCACAATCGTTTCATCCGAGCTCAAACGCGTATTTGTTACCTCGCATGATATTGATTGGCAGTGGCACGTGCGCATGCAGGCGGCGTTTCAAGATCATACCGATAATGCGGTGAGTAAAACAATTAACTTTCCCGCCAACGCAACGCTTGAGGATGTCCGCGGCGCCTACCTACTCGCCTGGAAATTGGGGTGCAAAGGTATTACGGTGTACCGCGATACATCGAAGGCAACACAGGTTCTTTCTGTTCAGCACCAAACCCAAGCGGCACCTTCACCAGCAGAGGCTTCAACGCCAAAAAAATCACATCAAATTATGCAGAGTCAGCACCGAGTTACACCGCTTGCGCAGCGAAAGGATTTTTCCACGCTCACAAAGCAAGAAGTACTGCGTGAAGATGTTTTTGATATTCCCGAAGAAGGAGAAAAGTGTCCGGAGTGCGGCGCGCTCATGCAAAATCAAGAGGGGTGCAATCTCTGCCTACAGTGTGGGTACAGCAAGTGCAAACTCTAAACTTCAATACACTCAAATTATTTTACGAGTGTGTTGAAATCACTCTCAATAGAGAGCGAGTCCACATCTTTTTGAATGCTTCCTGTATCATCGCTTTGTGTCGTACTTGGTGACGCGGCAACTGGAGTAGGGGAAGCGGTAACCTGTGTTGCCGTATCCGCGGTATTTGTCGTGTTTATGACATTTTTTACCTGGTTTAACAGTGAACATCCTCCAAAAATAACACTAGCTCCGGCAATCAATGCAATATATTTTAGAGAGATCATTTTTCTCCTTCCGTTGTGTTTGTCTTGTTATCTTTACGCGTTGTGTTGAGCGCACGAATTGCTGCAACAACGCTTTTCCGCGCGGCCACAAACTGATCGTGTGCCTGTTTTGCAAGTAAGCGGGCTTCTTGAATAATGCTTTTTTGTGTTGCCCAACTGTTAGCAGGAACAGAGTCAAACTTTGCAACCGATTGTTTGCAGAGTGAAACCGCGGAGTCAAGCGCTGTTTGAGCGGACGCAACATGTTGAGAAGCGATTGTGGCATCCCGTCCTTCTGCTTTTTGTTTTTCAATTCTACTGTTTATTCTTGAGATAATGTTTGTAAAACCGGACTGAATTGCGGTACAGTGCTTTTCCAAATTGACTGATTTCCGATCAGAAATTTCTTCTCTTTTTTCTTGCTGTTTTTCTAGTCTCTCCTCAGCCTTTTCTCTGATGCGTGTTTTTGGACTTGGGGAAGCATTTTCTGTAGCAAGGGCGGATGATACTCCCAAAGACAAGAAGACAACAATGGTGGAAATAGCAAGAGAATGTTTAAAAGAAATTGTCATACATCACTCCTTTCATATACAATACTGAACACACCAAAGTATACCAAAATATACCAAATGATGAAACATCTTGTACTTGCTTCCAGCTCGTTCCGCCGGCAGGAAATTCTAAAGTGGCTCGGCATTCCTTTTGAGATTGATGTCAGCGATTTTCCAGAGGAATCGGTGCGGTTTTCAGACTTTGATGATCCGGAAGACTACGTTTCAACGATCGCTTTAGGGAAAGTGTTAACCGTTGAAAAACGCCACCCCGATGCAATCGTCATTGGTGCGGACACCACTGTTTTTTTGGATGGTAAAGCATATGGAAAACCAAAAAACTTGGATGACGCACGTGTTATGCTTTCAACCCTGAGAGGAAGAACACATCAGGTCTTTACTGCGGTTGTGATGCACGATGGTGAAACGGGGGAGAAGCGGACGGAAGTTGTGCGGAGCGATGTGACGTTTACACGTTTTTCCAATACTACGCTCGAGAAATACATTGCCACTAGTGAACCGTATGACAAGGCTGGTGGATATGCCCTGCAGGGGACGGCAAAAGACTTTGTTGAAGGGGTTCGGGGGAGCGCGATGAATGTGGTTGGTTTTCCCATTATGACTGTGCGCGATATGCTGGAAGATCTTGGTGTGCAAGTTGATGTAAATATAGAGGAGAGTGTGTTCGAAAAGACGGGATATCGTCAATAATAGATTGATTCTCCTCGAGATGCGGTGATTCTGCGTGAATGATGCGGGAATGCTCCGTGATGATTTGCTTTGTCCAAAAAGATGTGCAATGCTGAAACGAGATGGACGATCCAGTACTCTCCGGGCAAGTGCCCGTAGATCCAAACTCCAGCCCACAACATCTAGTACCCGAGAGCTCTTTGTCTCCCGTTGATGCTTCAATTCCTGCTCCACCAGTAGTATCGCCAGCCCCAGAAATAGCACCAATCCAACCAGTTGAACCCGTTATAGAACCCACTCCGGAACCTCAACCAAAAACCACTGGTCCATCTTCAAACATTATAAAAAATTATCTGATTGGGGGTATAACCGCGGCCATTATTATTTCTGGTGGTATTGTCGGACTGGATCTTCTACAAGTTCCCACTGATAATCGATCACAAGCAAGCGCAGATCAATCCGCAAAAATAGAAATAACGGAAGCAGAGAAGCCATCTCCCCAATACGGGACCGGACAAGCTCTGTATATGGAGGCGTCTCAGCTAAACAAAAACATCACGATTACTTCCGTTGAGGCAAGTATCTCGATAGAAACGACAAAACCAATAAGTGTAGTCCAACCGGTATACGCAGCGGTAGCTGTTGAAGACGGAAAAACACCATCTTCGCAACAACGAACGACTCCACCCTCATCACCTCCATCAACAGAGTCCGTGGTCTACAAGGGGAGTGGTTTTGTTATGACAAAGGGGGCGTTGTACGATTTCTTTGCTTTTGACGGGATAACAGTGGTAAAAAATGTGGTAACACTCAAAGGGCGTGTAAAGAATGCTAAAGATGCGGCTGTTCAGGTGGCGTTGCACACCCGATTGCCTCTCGTTATGGTATACGCCGCCTCAGATCTTGCCGCGGTTCCAAAAACTCAAGCTCCTCCAGTGAGAATGAGTACAAAAATAGTCAGCCAAAAAGTGATGGGTATTCTCCCTAGTACGGTCGTTGAGGTTGATTTGTCGAAGTTAACAACATCCGCTACTCCGATTTCAACACCAAGAGCGACTCCGCAATCTACCCCAATGCCTACTCCAATATCGAGCCCTCTTCCAACATCAAAAGCTACTCCCACATCGAGTGGATGTTACTACGCACAGGTTACGTGTATAAAAGCTCCTTGCGAGCCGGTACTTATGTGTCCTTCTCCTCGTCCACCAGTCACACCATATCCGTATGCAACTTCCCGTCCGTATGCAACGCCGATTCTTGTAACACCTCCGCCGTTATCAACACCTTATCCATACACCACTCCATATCCATACGCTACGCCATACCCTCCATATGCCACACCGTACCCATACACTACGCCATATCCTCCGTACGCGACTCCGTACCCTTATGCCACACCGTACCCATACGCAACACCGATTTCCACACCATTAACAAATGGAGTATGTTCGCAGGAATACATGCCTGTATGTGGTGCGGACGGCAGAACATATAGCAATGCGTGTACGGCAGAACAAAACGGAGTAAAAGTTTCATACAGCGGAGTGTGTGCGACACCGAAACCAACATCAAAACCAACAACAAAGCAAGTCACAACACCCACTCCGTTACCCTGGTATAACCCAATACGGTACATTCCTGTTCCAAGAACGATTCCAGGAGGAAGCCAGCAGACTCCCTGGTACTACAGAGTCTTCCGAGGCTTGTTCGCGCAATAACTTCGGCATACAATGGCGTCGCATTCTCATTTCTACCACGGAGTGTGTGATATGTCCGGTTTAATCTACATATTTACGGGTGATGGCAAAGGAAAAACGAGCGCGGCGCTTGGAATGCTTTTGCGCGCGCTAACCAATGGATGGAGTGTGGGATGGGTGAGTTGGTACAAAGAAAAGCGGTGGGGGATTAACGAGCACCACCTTAGCGAAATTCTGAATACTTCGGCAAAAAAACGGCTCCTTTTCTTCCCGATGGGCAAGGGATTTTATCTGAGGTCAGTCCAGCAACATGGAGCGGTTAGAACCGTCCGCGCACAATCAAGTGTGATTGTTGATGATGATACGCCAGCCCAGCACCGTCGTGCTGCCCACGAGGCGCTGGAGAAAGTCCGCGCGCTTCTTCTTCAACATATTGATGTTTTATTTCTTGATGAAGTGTGCAACGCGGTCCACGATAAATTACTAAAGGAAAGCGATGTATTGGAACTGCTTAAACAGCGAGGGAAAACGCACGTTGTATTGACCGGCCGGAATGCCTCGGCTGGCTTAAAGAAAGTTGCGGATCTCGTGAGTGTGATTCAGAAAGAAAAACATCCTTTTGACGCGGGAAAACTCGCTGTCAAGGGACTCGATTTCTGATATAGTGATTCCATGCCGGACTCTGCCCAGAATCAACCACAAACATCACAGGCACCACCGCAAACACCTCAAGCTATTGTGCAAGACGACAGTTTGGCGAACGCCGTACTGCAGTCAACCGCAACAACTGACCCATTAAACCCTCTTGGAGCAGTAAGCGGGAAAACGAGTGGTACAAAAGAACGCACCGCGACGGGCGGTCTTGACACATTAGTAAAGGAAGTCCCCGGGGCTCAGATTGTTGAATCGGAAAGATCAGCAGAACTTCCGCCAGAGCTTGAAACGTGGATGGAAAAAGTGGAGTCGCACGAGATTACCGCGCCAAAACAAGTGGTGGTGGCAGACAAAACGGCAACCATGCCAACGGGAGACTACGCGGCGCAGCCGGTCATTGTGCTCCCGCTCACGCAATCCGGTATCCAAACGGGTGTCACAAAAAGCGTGACAGACAGCGTACGGTGGCTTGCGGAGTGGTGTATCCGTGTGATGAAAAAGTTTAAAGGAATGGTGGTGTACCGGAGAATCGCGTAGATATAGAAACATATGAATCAACTTGATCTTTTTGTCGTTCGGATGACCGCATTATTGAGTACGGTAGTAGTGCTTGTGCTGAGTGTGGCGCTTTTCGCGGCGTTTGTGTATGCATTTATCCAGTGGTGGAAGCACCGCGACCGTGAGGAGTACAGTCTGCAGTTCATTCATTTGTTGGTCGCGCTTCCAAAAGACAACGAAATTAAAATTGACGCGGCTGAACAGATGTTTGCCTCGCTTCACTCGTTAAAGAAATCAGGATTTTTCCATTTTCTCCACGCCGAAGACCACTTCGCGTTCGAAGTGATCGCGCTTCACGATGAAATCAAGTTTTACTTTACCTGTCCGCGGAACTTGCGCGACTTGATTGAAAAACAGATCAATGGGGCATATCCGGGCGCGGAAATCAATGAAGTTGATGAACCAAATATTTTCAGCGAGGGAGGCAAAGTCGCGTTTGCTGCGCTCACACTCAAAGAGTCTGAGTTTTTCCCGATTAAAACATTTAAAGAGTTGCCAACCGACGGATTATCGCTGTTAACATCGGCGCTTTCCAAGATGCAGCAGGGGGAGGGGGCGATTGTGCAGTATGTTCTCCAGCCCGCGGGTGAAGGATGGCAGAGACGTGGTGCAAGTTACCTTGCTTCAACAAAGAAAAAAGAAGCAGATCCCGAGAAGGCGAGCTATACACACGATCCCAAGTCTTTGGACTCTATCGACACGAAACTTGGCAAATCCGGTTTCCGAACTGCAATCCGCATCGTTGTTTCTTCAACCAGCGCGATGGCGGCAAACTCGCACCTCACAAACATTGTGGGGTCGTTCGCGCAGTACTCGTCTGCGCACAATCATCTCAAAAAGACCCGTATTTGGTTCAAACATCTCTTCATGATTGACTTCATTTACCGGTACATGCCGTTGTTTGGCCGGGGCGTTACGGTGTTCAACAGCGAAGAGTTAGCGACGATGATCCACTTCCCGAACAAAACGGTTGAAACGCACCATATTTATTGGCTCAAAGCGAAAAACGCGCCGGCTCCTTCCGAAATCCCGACCTCCGGCCTGTTCTTGGGGCGCAGTGTGTACCGCGGTTCCTCACGCAATATTTATATTGCCGAAAAAGACCGCCAGCGCCACATGTACATTGTTGGTAAAACCGGCGCCGGGAAGTCTGAGTTTTTGAAAGACATGGTATTGCAGGATATCCGCGCGGGCAAAGGTATGGCGGTGATTGATCCGCACGGCGACCTCGTTGAGGATTTACTCTTGCTCATGCCGCCCGAGCGCGCGGAGGATGTTATTTACTTTAACCCGTCAAACACCGACCGTCCTATGGGTTTGAACATGATGGAAGCAGAAACCGAAGAACAGATGCACTTTGTGGCTGGCTCGATTATTGGGCTGATGTACAAACTCTACGATCCACACAAAACCGGTATCATTGGCCCGCGGTTTGAACACGCGATCCGCAACGCTATGCTCACGATCATGGCCGAGCCGGGAAGCACGTTTATTGAGTTGGTGCGCGTGCTGACGGACAGCAAGTTCTTGCAGGATTTACTGCCAAAAGTGAAAGACCCCGTTGTGCGCCGGTACTGGACCGACCAAATTGCCCAAACAAGCGACTTCCATAAGTCGGAGGTGCTTGACTACATCGTGTCCAAGTTTGGCCGGTTTATCACGAACAAAACAATGCGCAACATTATCGGCCAGAGCAAGTCCGCGTTTAATCTACGCGAAGTGATGGATGAGGGCAAGATTTTACTCGTGAACTTGTCCAAAGGTGCGCTTGGAGAAGAAGATGCCAAGTTTTTGGGCTTGATTATGGTGCCAAAGATTTTGGCAGCCGCTATGTCGCGTGTTAACGTTCCGCTCGAGCAACGCCGCGACTTTTATCTCTATGTTGATGAGTTCCAAAACTTTGCAACACAAGATTTTGCGACAATTTTGTCCGAAGCCCGCAAGTACAAATTGAACCTCATCGTGGCAAACCAGTTTGTCGCGCAGATCGAGGAAGACGTAAAGAACGCGGTGTTTGGCAACGTCGGTACATTGATTAGTTTCCGCATTGGTGTGCCGGACGCAAACTTTTTGCAACACGAGTTTGCTCCAGTGTTTAATGAGAGCGATTTGACCAATATTGAGCGATTCCATGTATATACCAAGACAATTGTGAATAATGAACCGGTGCCAGCATTTAGTATGGATTTGACTCGAGATATGACGAAAGAAAATGCAATGAAGAACCCCAAAGTTGCGGAGATGATTAAGGAGTTGTCACTGTTGAAGTACGGAAAGCACAAGGAGATTGTTGAGGCGGAAATTACGGTGCGGGCGAAACTATAGATGTGTTAAAGCCTTAAGAGCTTCGTGATCTTCCTTGAGGAATTTTTTCACCCAATTACGGAACTCTTTTGGCAATTTTTCTATATCGGACTGAGTGAGTGATGGTCCTTGAGAAAAATCGGGTTTCACAATAATTCGCGGGGGATACTGAGTATAAAGTATGTAAACCTGCTGTTTTGCTTTTAATTTGTAGGCGTCAACAAAGGCTTTATCCAATGTAACGGCGAGGCTATTCCCGACTTTAATAATATTTTGTGTACGAATTTTTTTATTCATACTGAAATACTAACATGTTAGAACAAGAACGTCAACGAAAAGGGAGGACCCGACCTACCCATTTCATCCATAACACTAGACGAAGCATGGTACACTACACCAGATGGGAGCGTGGCGCAACGGTTAGCGCAGGAAGCTTATACCTTCAAGGTTCTTGGTTCAAATCCAAGCGCTCCCACATACGCTCGAGATCATCTTTTTTCGTCTCCAGGGGACCCCGAACCCTGAGTTCCTCAAAAAGATGATTTCTCGCAGGCATGAATAGACTACATATGAAAAACGATCTTTTGGACAAACAGCGCGATGACGAGTTTTGGGAAACATTCTTTCAACTCGAAAAATTAGCAGACGTTCCACTTGACGATGATGAGTCGCTCCGCATTGTCGCTCGGGATCCGCAAACAGGCGCGAAAAATGTGTACGGCGGTCTTAGGCTGAAAAAGATGTTGCGGAAAGCGGTATAACTCTTTCAACAATAGCGGTGTGAAACTACAGCGCAAGCAGTCCAATAACTCCAAGAACCGTCATCGTGGTTCCGCCGAGGAATAACAGTATTGATTGACCGGTTGAACCTGCTTCTGGCAGAGGCGCTTCGGGCACTGAAGTCGGAGTAGGAGAAGCTTTTACGATCGTTGTTGGTGTTGAGGTTGAGGTAACAACATCACACGTACAGTTTGTTTTGTTTACACACGCATTGTTGCGGCACACGCCACTTGTGGAGCCAGTTGCTTTGGAACAGAAGAGTCCGGAGGCACAATCAGTATCTGCAGAACAGCTATTGTTGCACCCAACCGTTGTTGGTTGGCGGTTTCCAAAATATGCAACATATGTTTCACCAAGTTTGACGGTAAATGTTTGCTCGGTGCCGTTTGTCGCGCTCCAACCACTCTTACTTTTTTCGCGGATGTGGACTTTGTCACCGTCTTTCAGCCCACCAACGCGACCACCTTCACCGTTTTTGTCGACATACGTTTGATACGCGCGGAAGTTGTTATCGCCATTGAGTTTCCACTCGAAGTCCCAATCCAAACCTGCTTCACCGCTATCGCGCGCCTTATTATTATTTTTATCATTGAATTTTTGGACGAGGAAACCGGCGTCAAGCGTTGGAGTGGGCGTCGGGGTGGGGGCACTACTAATGGTAATTTCAACACTACAGGAACTTGGGTCGGATCCTCCCGGGGTAATAGTTGCAGTATTTGTTATTTTTCCAGTTGCACTATCATTTATACGGACACGAAACCAGCTCATAAAAGAAGAAAGCATATTTCCGGTGTGGCATGTGACAGTACGATTAGATTGTTCGTATGTACATCCACTACCACCGTCAACAAATGTTAGCTGTGTACTTAATACATCAGTCCATGCGGCAGTTGGATACTCCAAATCATCTTCTTCATTTTTTATGGGAAGCTTAAGAACTATTATTTGTCCAGGAGAAAAATTTGTTTTTGTTGGGTCAATAATGTCATTAGGAGAAGTAAAATATATTCCAGAACTATTCCGAGAATCATTTTTGTATATAGTTGGAACATCACATTGAATAAGTTGCGTTCCCACTGTAAACGTAAGCGCGCATGACGCGGTAACATCCGCGGAAGGTTTTGATTCCGGTGTTGTTGGGGTTACCGATCGGCTGCCTTGATTTTTCAACCGCAGAGAAATAATCACGGTCGCAACGACAAGAATCACAGTCAACAGCGATCCTGCAATCAAAAGAAGCGCCCGTGTTTTTGGTTTTAATGTCATAGTGTTATCTTTTTGTTAGTTTGCAGTGCTCCAACTTGCACATGTGTTGTTAGTACATGGGCGACATTGCACATCATACGTGCCGTCTTGTACAGTAAGTGATTTGGATGTTCTCGCGGTTGCGTTGAGCGGATCGAGCGCGGTAAACGCGCCACTGCCGACCCTGTATCGGAACTCGTACCGGGTTGCGTCGGTGGATTGGGTACACGTGAACGCAACTTGGTCACCGGCTTTGGGCGCGGTTATGTCTTTCGCAATTCCCTGGCACATGGGAGCACCCGGTGGGTTTGTTGGAGGAGGGGATTCGTCGGGAGGGTTGGATAAGGGGGGTGTGTTACCTTGGCAGCTTCCACCACAGTTATACCCTGAGGCAGTATATCCGCAATAGTTTCCTTGGGTATCAATCATGTCGATTTGACCGCACTGTCCATTAAGAGAAGCAGAAAGACAAGCAGCTCCGGAAAGTTCCTGGATTTGTACACCAGGAGTAGAAGTGCTACATCTCCAGGCTTCAACACCATTAGGGTCATCCTTATTGAGTTCGCATCCATTTGGACACACAAACTTATAGCATTTTGCAATTTGTTTTGAAGAATCGTTGGGACAGGAATTCCCGCTTGTACTGGGGACACAGTAATTTGTTGTAGGATCTAGACTATTTCTTTTATATCCAGCGGGACAACAAGACATTGTCTTTCCACTAACGGGACTCGCGCAACTTATGGCTCCCGTTGGAAATCGGTCTCCTGGGAGGTTACAGTCAAGACCGGTTGCACATGTGGGGAGACTACTATTATCTACGGTACACTCTGAGTTACTTGAACATGTTTTACATCTATCTGTACCAACATCTGCCGTATCACACCATGAATTAACACATTGATTCCCATCACATTTTTTCACATTGACAGAATTGCTCCCAGGACGACAAGAATAACCTGATGTACAGTACCCGTTTGGTATGTCGCAAATTTTTCCATCTCTTGTGCCACTTCCACAAGCAGGGTTACATCCTCCAGCGATATCGCACTTGCTTAAGTCCCCACACGTTTCTCCGAGAGAACCATCCTTGGCGGTACATCTAGTTGTAGTTGAGGATTGGTCATTAGTGGGGGGTACTGGTTCTGTAACACCATTTAACTCATTCACTTTGTCTTCACAAGCCTTCATAGCTTCATCTGATGGAACATTAACAGCATCCCCACAGTGTTTTATCCAATCACCATTAGCACACCAAATACCAGCATCTTTTGTTCCGCCATTTACAATAATGCAGCCAGAAGCAGCTTGTTGTCTCACATCCTGCGATTGTTGTGCAACAAAAATACCAACACCTAACCCAATCACGAGTACCGCTAGCGCCGCGGCAGCAACAATTTTCTTTACGAATCCTTTTTTCTTTTTTCCAGAACCACTATCCGCACTACTTTCCACAGTAGTATCTTTTTCCTTCTTCTTTCCTTTTTCTACTGGCTGAGAAGTAACAGGGGGAGTAACGGTTGGTTTCTCTTCTACACTTTCCATTTTGGTATCAAACACGGATGTTGTGGATGATGTGTGCGCTTTGAGTGTTTCCATTCCGGCGCCTGGCGTAACAGGAGCTACTGGTTTTACCGCTGGTTTTTCAGCAAGCTGAATCATGGGTTTAATGACGGGAGAAGTGGGGGGCAATGGTGGAAGCGTGTCTGTTTTTGGAGTAACAACAAAAGGCTTTTCTAAATCATTAGATAGTGAGGGAAGCTCTTGTTTCATCGGCGCAGGCTCAGCAAGTTTTTCACCAATTTTTTCAACTGGCTTCTCTACAGATTTTGATTCAGCAATCTTTGGTTGAACTTCTTTTGTTTGTTTTCCTTCATCTCCTGCAAGCTTCATCGCTTCTTTTTCGAGGTCGGCGAGTGCTTGATCGAGTGAAGTGTGTGTATCAGCGGGCTTGGTGAGTGGTGGGGTTGATACCGGTGGTTGAGTGGAAACAAGTGGCGTTACCGACGATGGTTTTATTGAGGGTATATCACTTTTTATATCATCACCGAACACCTCGGCGGGCGGTGTTGGCATGAGTGGCGTTGACGCAGGAGTCATCTGCGGCACCTGTGGCGTTGATGGTGTTTGCGGAGTGAGTGGTGGCAGGACTGTTGTATCGCTCATGTTTTTCTATCTTTCAGCATAGGGTTCCTGGTTATTGTCGTCAAGCGAAACTGATTGCATTGTTCGTTCGTCCGCGGCCATATATGCAAGTGATTTTTGCCAATACAACGCTCCACCAAGGATAAAGAACAAGCCGGCAAATAAAAGTGCGAATGTTTGTCCAGTGCTTCCCGCGCGTGGAATACCGGATCCTGTTGCTGGCGTAGACACACGCGGCAGTGGCGTAGCAGATGGAGTTGACGTAAGCGCGGGCAAAGAACTCGAACCGCTTGCCAACACTAAGAATGTGCGTTTTTCCGATCGCAAAACACCACCGGCATCGGTATAACTCACGGTTACAGTATGCTCTCCCGGAGTAAGATTCGCCGGTGGCGTGTACGTCCAGTTTCCTTGCGCATCGGTTTGCACTGTTCCGGTATACACGGGATCGGACTCGACCTTGATTATGAGCGTCGTTGAAGCGGGCGCCTTTCCTTGAATCTCTGGTTTTGTTGTGTTCACCTCTTCGCCGTTTTGCGAAGGATTTAAAAATTGAATGGTGTTAGAACTTCCATTCGTTCCACCAGAAGTTGTTGACTCTGTAGCAGAGTTGAGTTGGCTCGCGGAAAATTGCGACGTATCACCCGTCGCCCCCGTTGTTGTTTGCGTACCCGCGCCTTGCGTTAAATCCTGCGACTGTCCAAGCGTGATCGCGGCAACCGGTTGGGCATCTTTCACCAGCGCGGTAACGCGTGACGTTTGTGCGGCATCTTTTCCCTGCACAAAAATGTTCAATGTGCTTTGCGTGGTAATGGGCGCAAACGATTTGAGATCGGTCGCGCGTGCGGTGGAAAGGGGAATGGCCCATCCTGCGGATGATTTTACAAGCGATGAAAGCGGGGACGCGCCATCAACAGACACATACACGATACTGTCTTGCGCCGGCGTTGCGGCTCTCGTGAGTACGCTTCCATACACCGTGAGCGCGTCCGGCGTGCCGGTTGCTCTTGGCGCGGTTGTCGTACTATACGGATTTCCACCATCGGTGTAGACTGTCCGGCTTGCAGTGCCAATCGTAAAAAAATACTTTGTTGCGGGCGAAAGGTTGCGCAGAGTAATGTGGTGCGTTGTAAACTGGCCCACCGCTCCTGTGAGTTGATCGCGGTCGTCGGACACCTGTGTCTTAAGTTGGCCTTGGTCGGTGCCATACTTCACGTACCCGGGCACCGCGGTGTCGGTTAAAAAGGAAACGGTGAATGCACTGTCGGTAATATTCGTAATGCGGAGTTGTTTTGGCGTTGTTTCTGGACTGGCTTTTGGCAAGAATCCGCCGGTTCCCTGACCAAGTACGAGTAGCCCAACCACCAGACCTCCGCCAAGGAAAACAAGGCCGAGAATGGTCGGGATTTTCTTCTTTAAGAGTTCGGACAGTTTCATAACAAAAATTGCCTATCGCTAAGCCTGCTATCACTGTATAGGATGCAGAAAAAAACAACAACACTACAAAAACCCGAAGCACTCTGGAGAACATCATGCGACATGGAGAAAAACCCCTCTAGCTAAATCAGAAAAGCGATGATTTAATGCATTCATGTTTAAGTGGATGTTCAATTATTTCCAAAACGGCGCAAAACAATGGCTCGAGCAACAGCAGACTTCGATTCTTTCTGCGGCGGCAATTTTGACGGCATCGGTATTATTATCATCGCTCACCGGTCTTCTGAGTTATCGTTTGCTTGCTTCAACCTTTTACAATCCAACAACAAAAACACAGGAACAATTAGACGCGTATTGGGTTGCGTTTCAGCCTTCTGATTTAGTATTCCAATTGTTAGTCGTTGGTGCGTTTTCCGCGGCGTTTATTCCAGTGTTCACGAAGTACAAACATAAAGACGAACGTGACGCATTTCATATGGCCTCGAGTGTCATTAACATAGTGCTGTTGTTATTTGTGTGCGCGGGAACCGTCGTGTTTATTTTTGCGCCGCAAATCATCCGGTTTATGACTGGTGCGGGATTTTCTGAATCACAAGTAACGCTCGCGGCAAGCATGACGCGCATCATGTTGTTTGCGCAGTTCTTTTTTGCGGTCTCAAACTTTATGTCCGGCATGATTCAGTCGTATCAGCGATTCATTATTCCCGCGTTATCGCCCGTAGTGTACAACCTCGGCATCATTTTTGGCACGGTTGTACTCAGCAGGTATTTTGGTATTTTTGGCCCGGTGTATGGCGTATTGCTGGGTGCGTTCGCGCACATGGCACTGCAAATTCCACTCGCGATGAAACTGGGATTCCGGTACTACTTTTCTATCCTATGGAAACATGCCGGAGTGCACGATGTGATGCGGCTCACGTTGCCCCGCGCGTTAGGTGAGGGGATTGACCTCATTCAGCCATATTTTTTAACCTTTTTTATCACTTCGATTACTGGTGCTAATTTAACACTCATGCGTTTTGCCCAGCGGCTTATGACCATCCCGATCCGCGTGTTCGGCGTGCCAATTGGCCAAGCCGCATTGCCGTTTTTGGCAAAAGAAACAAGCGAGGGGGACATGGATAAATTCCGCGCGCTTCTCACACAATCGCTCCACCAAGTCACTTTTTTTGCGTTACCTGCATCGGTTTTATTATTGATTTTGCGCATTCCGATTGTTCGTTTCGCATTCGGGGCAAAAAATTTTCCGTGGGCTGACACAGTACTAACTGGAAGATTGGTTGGCGTGATGGCGCTTTCGGTTGCGGCGCAGGCAATGACACACGTACTCGTTCGCGGATTTTATGCGATGCACGATACGCGCCGACCATTCTTTGTGTCGTTGCTCTCGATGGTGTTGGGCGTCTTGATGGGGTGGTACATCACATATGTGGGCGATACGACCGCAAATGTGCGATTGGTTGGGCTTGCGGTATCTATCGCAGCAACAGGATTTTTTGAAGCAGTGGCGTTGTTTTTGTTGTTGCACGCGAAAGTGCAGTTTTCTTTGCAGAAGATTGTTGGTCCGCAGGCAAAAATGTTTGCGGCGGCCCTGCTTATGGCAATCGGCCTCTATTTTCCCATGAAGCTTTTGGATAACGTTATTTTTGACACCACGCGAACCTTTGGACTGCTGATGTTAACGGGTGTTGTAAGCCTGATTGGCATGGGCGCATATATTATATTTGCATTGGTGCTCCACGTAGAAGAGTTATATATCCTCAAGAAAATCTGGGGGAAAATGGATCCATGGCGCAAGACGCTTGCGCGCTCCGGCGAAGCAATCGAGACGGTGAGCGCAGGATCGGACGAAACAACAAGTTCGATGTAAACGTGTTGTTCATTGCTCCTTCGCCTGGATTTCAGTACAATACGCTTCACAATGGAATCTTCTCACATCCGCAACTTTAGCATTATCGCGCACATTGATCACGGCAAAACAACGTTGACCGACCGGCTGTTGCGCGCGACAAACACTGTTTCCGCCCGCGACTTAGAAGTGCGGATGATGGACAGTAATCCCATCGAAAAAGAGCGCGGTATCACGATTAAACTTGCGCCGGTACGGATGCCGTATACATTGGACGGCCAATCATATGAGTTAAACCTCATTGATACACCAGGACATGTTGATTTTGGATACGAAGTATCTCGTTCTTTGGCGGCGTGTGAAGGAGCGTTATTAGTTGTGGACGCAACACAGGGGATTCAAGCACAAACATTGTCAAACTACGACAAAGCCAAAGCGCAGGGTCTTAAAATTATCCCCGTCATCAATAAAATTGATTTGCCCGCTGCCGATCCCGACCGCGTTGCGCTTGATCTCATGGAAAGTTTTCATATCAAAGAGGACGAGATTGTGCGTGTGTCCGCAAAAACAGGGGGTGGTGTTGATGAGCTATTGAAACGGATCGTCCGCGATATTCCCGCACCCACCGGACATCCCGAAAAGCCTCTGCGTGTTTTGGTGTTTGCTTCTTTATATAGTGTACATAAAGGTGTGGTGGCGTACGTCCGTGTGGTGGACGGTGTGTTAAAAAAAGAACAAGTGAAGTTTTTTGCTACCGGCGCGCACATTACCCCAATTGAAATCGGCATGTTTCATCCCACAATGATGCCGGTTACAGAGTTGCGCGCGGGTGAGGTTGGCTACATTGCCACGGGGTTGAAAGATGTGTTGTTGGTGCGGGTAGGGGACACGATTACAACTGCGGTTTCTCACGGCGCGATGACTCCGTTACCAGGCTACAAAGAGCCCCAGCCGATGGTGTACATGGATTTTTATCCTGTTGACGGCGATGACTATGTTCTATTGGTGGATGCAATGGGCAAGCTTGCGCTTCATGACGCAGCAATTCAGTATCAAGCGACGCACTCAAAAGCACTGGGCAATGGACTGCGCGCTGGCTTTCTTGGCATTTTACACGCCGATATCGCACGTGAGCGGTTGGAGCGCGAGTTTGATTTGGAACTCATTGCTACATCGCCTTCGGTGCCGTATGAAATTACATTGGTCAACGGTGAAAAGGTGATGACCCACAACGCATCCGAGCTGCCCGATCCCGCTGAGATCCGCACATACGGAGAGCCCATGACATTAACCGAAGTTTTTACGCCGAAAGAATATTTGGGCGCAGTCATGGTGTTGTGCGAAGGCCACCGCGCGACGCTTCAAAAACTAGAAGATATTGGCACACGGGTAAAAGTGACATACGAACTTCCATTGGCCGAGCTTATTATTAAGTTTCACGATGAGTTGAAGTCTGTATCATCCGGCTTTGCGAGCCTGGAGTATGAAGTTGTAGGATTTAAACCAGTTGATGCGGTGAAACTGGATGTGCTCGTACACCACGATGTTATCGAAGCACTTTCGCAGATTGTCGTCCGTGACCGCGCCGAAGCGATCGGCCGCACGCTTGTTAAAAAATTAAAAGACGTGATTCCGCGTCACCAGTTTGAAGTTGCTATTCAGGCGGCGATTGGTGGCAAGATTGTTGCGCGCGAAACGATTCCGTCGTTTCGCAAAGACGTGATTGCAAAGCTGTACGGCGGTGATCAAACGCGCAAAGATAAGTTGCTGAAAAAGCAGAAAAAAGGCAAGAAACGGATGAAAGAGTTTGGAAGCGTCAGCCTTCCGCAGGAAGCATTTTTAGCAGTGTTGGAGAGATAGCTGACGTTTTAAAAAAGAGCATTCTCTATATTTCCTCTGGTACGTCTGGTACACTATATTCATGTCTCGAGATGTTGTGCTTTCAGTCCACGATCTTACAAAAACGTATACGGGAAAGAAACCGTTCGTCGCGGTAGATCATATTTCCTTCTCAATGCACGAGGGAGAAATTTTGGGACTTCTTGGCCCAAACGGCGCGGGAAAAACAACAACCATTCAAATGTTGCTGAGTACATTAAAGCCGACAAGCGGAACAATTACGTATTTTGGAAAAGATTTTTATACGCACAGAAGTGAAACGTTACAGCACGTTGCGTTTGCAAGCACATACATTCAGTTACCGCACCGACTTACTATTTTAGAAAACCTGAATGTGTATGGAATGCTTTATAACCTTTCTCCTGCAGAGCGAAAACATCGTATTCAAAAATTCCTTACGTTTTTTGGTGTGTGGGATCAGCGAAATAAACAAATGAGTGATCTTTCTGCTGGACAAAAAACACGCGTGATGCTTGCGAAAGCATTTCTCGCACATCCCCGCATTGCGTTGTTGGACGAACCCACAGCCTCTTTGGATCCTGACATTGCGCACGAAGTCCGCACGTTTGTTCTCGAGCAAAGACGTGAGTATAACGTTTCGATGCTTTTTACATCGCACAATATGGACGAAGTAACGGAAGTGTGTGACCGCGTGATGTTTTTACAGCATGGAAAGATTGTTGCAGATGACACGCCGGATAATCTTGCGCGGAGCATTTCAACAGCGACAGTGCAGCTTATGGTGGGCGATGGAATGAAGCGGACTATAGAATATGCAAAAAAACACAAACTTGCTCATACTATAGAAAATAGAGTGATGAATATTTCTTTAGATGAGCAACACATCGCAGAGCTACTTTCCGGACTGGCAAAAGTGGGAGTGGAGTACACGCAAATTTCAATTAATAAACCAAGCCTCGAAACATATTTTCTGTACCTTGCAAAGCAGGGAAGAGTTGTGAAAAAGGAGAACACATGAACATCGGAAGAATATGGGCGGTAACAATCCGTCACCTGTATCTTTTTATCCATAGCCTCGACCGGTTAACAGATATGGTGTATTGGCCAATTATGGACATTATCCTTTGGGGATTTACCACACAGTATGTGCAACAGAGAAACGTATCTCTTCCACATGTCGCGCTCGCGATTCTAACGGCGCTCGTGTTTTGGCAGGTTGTGTGGCGCGCAAACTATGAAATCTCGGTCAATCTTCTTGAGGAAATGTGGAATGCAAACCTTGTCAACATGTTTTCAACTCCATTAAAGCCGTTGGAGTGGGTATCTGCCGTTATGCTGATTGGTCTGCTCAAAATGCTTATTACACTTGGTGTTGGTGTTGGGGCAGTATGGTTTTTATATTCGTTGAATATTTTCACCATCGGTTGGCTTTTTCTCCCATGCATTGCTTTGCTTATGGCATCCGGATGGTTTATGGGATTTTTGGGATCATCATTTATTATTATCGGTGGAACGCGCGTACAAACGATTGCGTGGACGATGGGATTTTTGTTTGCGCCATTCAGCGCGGTGTTCTATCCGGTATCGGTATTACCAGTGTGGGCACAAATGATTTCGCGCGTGCTTCCAACAACATACGTATTTGAAAGCATGCGTACGGTTTTGGCAACGGGAGCGATTCCGTAGTGGAACATGGCGATCAGCGCCACGCTTAGTTTGACGTATCTATTTCTTTCTATCGCACTTTTCCTGTTTTGTTACGAAAAAAGCCGGGAAAAGGGATTCCATCGGTTGGACTAAAGAAAATTATGCTTATTGATCGGCAAGTTCACGCAAGACGATTGTTGCAAGAGGAGTCTGTTCGTTCTCATCATAAACAAGAATGCTGTTTTCGGTTGCTCCAGGCCTAATGATGTAGTCTAGACGCCTTAAATCAGTTTTGAATCCCTTAAAAGATGGTACTTGTGCTGCTCTAGATCTGGCGTACCCCACCAATTCCTGATATGGCCCCTCCTCCGCACCCTCATGTCTGAGTATATCGATAGTGAGTATATCTATCTCCTCATATTATGTTGTTGCGGGTTCTGCAAGTCCTATCAATATAATCGATGCAAGAGAGGCTCCATTTGGTGCAAACACAATAAGTTCTTCCACCCCCCTTCCTGCTTGATGTGCCACCTCATATCGCAATTCCAGTAATGCCGTTTCCAAATCTGAAAGGGAAGCTGTTTCAGGTAAAAGCCTCGTTACTTTTTTATGCAGTTGTGCAAGCTCATGCGGATCTGCATATGTGTGTTTCGAGATATCAACGCATATCATATTTCTCCCCCCTCTTTCTCAATAAGACTTAAGACTGGATTGTACTCCTCACTTTTTCCATGTCAAATTACTCCGATGCATAGATAAATATTTAGTTCGGGACTCGTCACTTGGGTAGGCACAAACAGCTCTTGGCTAAGTCCCGATCTAGCCATGGGGGTGTAGACAAAACCCGTATATATAATTCCTATAAGATACTAAAAGGATTTACGCATCAATCCAATGCCTTTTTTCCCTTTAAGTCCCGATCTTCCCTTTTGCGCTACAATACCACCATGCATCTTCTCTCGCTTTCGCTTCAGCATTTCCGCAACTATACAAAACACACGTTTGCGTTTTCTCCCAAGGTAACGCTGTTAGTCGGTGAGAACGCGAAAGGGAAAACAAACGTACTGGAGGCAATCGCACTTCTTTCTACGGGTGAGAGTTTTCGTGCAGATAAAATTGAAGAAATGGTGCAGTGGGGAAAAGAGGTTGGTCGGGTTAAGGGGAAAATTGATAGCGAGATCGAGCTCGAAGTTGTGCTGACCACGGGAATGGTACAGGGCGAGCGAGTGCAAAAACGCAAGTACTTGCTCGACGGAGCGGGGAAGCATAAAAAAGACTTAGTTGGTCACTTGGTCACGGTGGTGTTTCGACCAGAAGATCTCGATCTCATTTCTGGAAGCCCAAGCCTACGGCGGAAGTTTTTTGATACTGTTCTCACGCAAATTGATCAAGAATATCGCGATGCGCGTGATGCGTATGAAAAAGCACTTCAACGGAGGAATGCTTTACTTGATGTTTTGCGTGAAGGCAATACTACACGCGCAACTTTTACCTTTTGGGATCAGTTATTGATTAAGCACGGGAACACCTTAACGGATAAACGCCAAAAGTTTTGTGATTTTTTAAACGCGCGTGTTGAGTTTCCCATGGAGTTTCATATCACATACGATCCATCGACAATTTCTGAACACCGTCTTCATCAATACGCGGTAGAGGAAGTCGCGGCGGGGCACACACTCATTGGTCCGCACAAGGATGACTGGTTTTTAACGCTGGAAAACGGACAGAAAAAAGAAATCTCGGCGTACGGCTCGCGCGGTGAACAGCGTATGGGTGTGTTATGGCTCAAAATTGGGGAACTGGACTATGTTGAGTATGTATTACAAGAACGCCCGATTTTACTTCTTGATGATATTTTTTCCGAGCTAGATGAAGACCATCGCAATATGGTTGAAAAAGTGGTGAAGAAGCAACAGACCATCATGACTGCGACCGAAACTCGCGGTGCCCGTGGTGAAGTAGTGATGGTGTAACGTACAATACAGATGGAAGATGAACGTAATGAACATCAGTACATACCTCAAACAGATTCGTTTACCGCAAAAAAACTTGCATAAGGGAGAAAACGGTCGGTTGCTTATTATTGGTGGGAGCGATTTATTCCATGCCGCAAGTGCATGGAGCCTTGATATTGCGACCAAAATTGTCGACATGGTATTTTACTCCTCAACGCCCGAGAATAATACGAACCTTAAAGAAGCAAAGAAAAAGTTTTGGAACGGCGTCGTTGTTCCCCGCGGAAAAGTTGAAACATATATTGAAGAAGCTAACTGTGTGTTGATCGGTCCTGGCATGACGCGCGACGATGAAACCGCTCAATTAACCAACACATTATTGAAGAAATATCAGCAGAAAAAATGGGTTATTGATGCGGGTGCCCTGCAGATGGTTGATGTTTCACTGCTCAATGAACACATCATTGTGACACCACACCATAAAGAGTATGAGCGAGTGTTTGGGAAATCAGCAAAAATCCCACAAGAAGTGTGTGAAGATAGCCGTCAGCATCATGATGTGTGTATTGTTCTCAAGGGACAGCACGATGTGGTTGCGATGGGGAAACAGTATGAGGAAGTGGATGGAGGCAACGAAGGTATGACAAAAGGTGGAACGGGCGATGTGTTGGCGGGTTTGATTGCTGCGTTGTACTGCACAAGCGACGCTTTTCCCAGCGCGGTTGTTGGAAGTTATTTGAATAAAAAAGCAGGAGATGACCTTTACAAAAAAGTTGGCCCTTTTTTCAACTCCAGCGATTTGGTTAATCAACTGCCGGAAACAATGAAGAGTGTTTTCTTTTCATCACGTATTCGACGGCTTTCACAATAAACGGCGCGGTTAACTCGTAGGCTTGAAGCAACTCTTCGGCGGTTCCTGACTGGCCAAAACTATCGTGTACACCAATCATTTCTATGGGAACGGGAAAGCGTTGCGCAAGCGTTTCCGCAACCGCTCCGCCGAGCCCGCCACGGATTTGGTGATTTTCAACAGTAACAACGCACCGTGTTTTGCGCGCAGACGCTACCAACGTATCCCGATCAATCGGTTTTATCGTGTGGCAGTTGATGACTTCAGCAGAAATACCTTCTTTTTCTAAAAATGCCGCAGCCCGTAACGCTTCATCTAAGAGTGGCCCGCACCCAATAATGGTTACATCTTGGCCCTGGCGTAAAATCTGCGCTTTTCCAATCTCAAACGGCATATGCGATTGCGTAAGAATTGGGGACTCTTCACGCGACAATCGGATGTACACAGGCCCGCGCATCTGCGCCGCCGCCCGTACTGCTTTTTTTGTTTCCTCATAGTCTGCGGGACATATGATTGTGAGGTTGGGAAGCGCGCGGAGCATCGCGATATCCTCAAGCGCTTGCGCGGTCCCGCCGTCCGCGCCAACAGAAACGCCTGCGTGTGTTCCAATGAGTTTGACGTTGAGATTATTCAGACACACTGACACGCGGATTTGATCCCACGCGCGTCCCATGAACACGCCGTACGTTGCGGCAAATGGCGTAAACCCGGACATCGCGAGACCGGCGGCAATCCCGATCATGTTTTGTTCCGCGATGCCAACAGTAAAAAACCGGTCGGGAAATGTTTCCGCAAACGCCTGCATACGGACCGAACTTGTTAAATCAGCGGTGAGCGCGACAATTTTTGTATCGTTTTTTGCCAGTTCCACAAGTGTTTCGCCGAACCCGTCGCGCGTCGCTTTTTTTACTGTTTGCGATGATAGCATTGGGCTGTGTGTGTCAGTCATGATCAATTTTTCCTTGTAGTGTTTGCAGATCATTTAATGCGGTTCGTGCTTCTTCAACGGTCCGTGGCGGTTGTGCGTGCCAGTCGTACTTTCCTTCCATAAAATCAACGCCTTTTCCAGGAATGGTGTGCGCGATCACAACAGTGGGGCGGAGGTACGCGCTTTTTGCCTCGCGCAAAACATGAATAAGCTGGGGAATGTCGTGTCCATCAACTTCCATCACGTCCCACCCAAACGCGTACAACTTCGACCGCAATGGCTCGAGTGGAAGAATGTGTTCGGTATATCCCTCGCTTTGGATCATGTTACGGTCCATGATGACCGTGAGGTTTGTTAATGTGTGCGCTGCGGCAAACGAGTACGCCTCCCACACTTCACCCTCATCCTGTTCGCCGTCGCCCATGATGCAAAACGTGTGATATGTTTTATGCTGAAGTTTCGCGGCCAATGCAACGCCAACCGCTTGCGAAATTCCTTGTCCCAGCGAACCCGAAGTGTTTTCTATTCCCGGAAGTTCGTGCATGACCGGGTGGCCCTGCAGGCGTGACCCAAACTTACGGAGTGTAAAAAGTTCTTCGTGCGCAAAGTAGCTCGCGCGCGCAAGCGTGGCATACCACACGGGGCAAATGTGGCCGTTGGAAACAAGAAGGCGGTCACGGTCTTCCCACCAGGGGTTGTCTGGCTGGTGACTCAACACAGAAAAGTAGAGTGCTGTAAATACATCGGCCATTCCAAGTGATCCAGCGGAGTGGCCAGAGCCGGCAGTAAATAACATTTCAATAATATCTTTACGAATGTCTTTAGCGGTGGCGACAAGCTGATCAAAAGATGTTTTGGCAGGCATAGATTGTGATAAACGTATTTCAATACTCAGTATATACGAAGGGGAAAACCATGGCACTTGGAAGAGATGTTAGACAAGGTGAGCAATCGCAGCATGTTGGTCTTGGCGGATTGGCACGAAAATTACAAGAACACAAAATAGATAAGGCGCGACTGCAAGAACTTTCCGCGCGAATGGAAGAGATAAATTTAAGATTAAACCAACTTATTACAGAACTAACAGCCAACAAATCTCAAAACCTTCTTGATGAACAAGCAGAACTTCTTAAAGAAAAGAAAGAAAAAGAACAGAAAATACAGCAAATCATTGCAAGACTTCCAAGTTCTAGCAGTGCGCCGTTTCAATGATTCACAGTTTTTCTTGAGATACTTTTTTCAACTCTTTATCCATCGTCAGCAGTGTGGTGCGATGTTTCCGTGCAAGCACAAGGTATGACGCGTCATACACGCTAAGATGATGTTTGAAAGAAACCTGGAGTGCGTCAAGAAATTGAATAGGGTATTCTTCGATACATAAATCAAGCATATGTTTTATAAGTTTTTGCGCCAATGGAGGAGATATGCGTTTTCTGAGAACCGCTACGTATAATGCGTTCGCAACCTCAAACTTCAACAACGACGGAGCAATGCAATGAACTTCTTCGGCAATGTGCGAAAGTATTGCTTTATCAGCTTCAGGATATTTTTCATCTGGGAGGAGATAAGCGAGAAGAAAAGAAGCGTCAATAACGATGTTTACCATTTTCTCCCCTCTTCGATGAGTGCTTTGTAGTCGAGGGATTTACCTACGGTACGGAGCTTTACAATATTTCGGTGTGCCCGCATCATACGCTTTTGTTTATCGGAAACACTGTATGTTTTTTCTACAGCATCTCGCACAAGAACTCCGACAGTAGTCTTCTTTTTCTTTGCGTATAACGCTAGGGTATTCCAGACGTTTTCATCAAACATAATATTTGTGCGCTTATTTAACATATGTATATATGTGTATATCAAAAATGCGGAGAAAATCAATATGCAAAATGGATATGCTGTACGTCCCGATCTCTCCTCCCTTTACTTTCCCCGCAGAATCTGCAACAATTGCCTTCGATTTTCATATGATCTGCCGAGTAGCTGAAAGTGTCGCGCGCATATGTACACACCAACATTCCGCATCTCCAACAATCTCCTCAAGTACATCTCGCGGATTGAGGCGTGCAAAGAAGTCATTGATAACGCACCGCTCGTGCCGTCTTGGGAGGCCAAATTCCGCCAAGAAGCGCTTGTGCGATCTATTCACCACGGCACACATCTTGAGGGAAATGAGCTCACAAAAGAACAAACGGAGAAAATCGTTCAAATAAAAGGTGATGATCCGGAGCAGGCGGCAGAACAGGCCGGCGTGTTTGCGAAAGAGCGTGACGTTCAAGAGGTTTTAAACTACCGCGCGGTCCTCGAGTGGATTGACGCGCAGGATCTTGGAATGTCGGAAGATAAAAAAGAGCGTGGGAAAGAAATAGTGAAACACCCCGAGTACACCGAAGATATGCTTCGGGCGTTGCATTCACTCGTCGTTTCCCGTGTCATTCCAGACGAAAATGTTGGCGTATACCGCACAAAACAGGTTGTGGTGCGGAGTGTAGACAGCGGCGAAGTTGTATACAGGCCACCGCTTTCCGTTGATGTCCCACAGTTCATTGAAGAGTTTTTTGAGTGGCTAAACTCTCAAGAAGCACAGGATATTCATCCAGTTCTGCGGGCGGGTATTGTGCATTACGAACTTGTCCGCATCCATCCGTTTATCGAGGGAAATGGGCGTACCGCGCGTGCGATGGCGATGTTTGTACTGTACTCGGAAGGATACAATGTCAAGCGATTTTTCAGCCTAGAAGAGTACTTTGATGCGGATATTGAGGGGTACTACAACGCAATTCTTTCGGTGCAAAAAAGCGAGAACCAGGACGTAACATATTGGTTGGAATACTTTAGCTACGGTTTGGCAGTTGAGTTGGACCGCATCAAACAACAAGTGTTAAAACTTTCGCAGGATATTAAGTTGAAGTCGAAGTTAGGGAAACAGGTGGCGCTTTCGGAACGTCAAATTATTTTATTAGAAATTCTTCAGCAAAAAGGGGAGCTCACGAGTGCTGAAGCTAACGAGGCTCTACCGCTCATTTCTACAGACACCATTTTGCGCGATGTGAAAGACCTCATCACGAAGGGTATTATCCGCAAGCATGGCGTCACAAAGGGCGTGCGGTACATACTGAACGAATAAATGTTAAGCGCACTATGCGTAAGACAATCATACAAACGTAAGGAATATTGACAATGGTAAGAAAGTACGGTAGGATACGATCCATGACGTTCATTGTTCCCATTTCATCAAAAGGACAGTTTACTATTCCCTCAGAAATCCGCCAAGCGTTGAATCTTGAAAAGGGAGTACGGTTGCATCTGTCATTCCACAAAGACACGATGACGCTTCGTCCGGCCATTCAATCAAACATTGAAGATTTTTTTGGAACAATCCATGAATCAAGCAATGTTCCAACAAAAGCACTGATTCATAAAACACTTGATGGAGTCATGCAAGCAAAATTTTCAAACATAAAGAAATAACACACATGATGAATGTCGTCGTCGTAGACACCAGCGCAGTACTTGATGCCATGCTTGATAGGACAGAAAACCCCGAGTTTGTTACGCTTGTGTCACAAGCAAAAAATGGGAAAATTACGGTCGTTATTCCAGAAATTGTGTTGTTTGAACTTGTTTGGGTACTAAAGTCGAGATATGAAAAAGTAAAACAAGAAATTATTTTGATTCTCCGCGCCCTATTTTCGATAAAAAATGTTCACATAGAACATGCGGGAGAAGCTTCTCAGGCGCTCGAAGTGTTTGCTGAGCATAGCATCAGTTTTTCGGATGCCAGAATACTTGTTGCGGCGTTACAACAGAGAGAAGCGGCGCTTGTTACTCAAGACCGCAAGCTTCGTTCAGTATGGAGAGCGCTTGCTCTATAATGTCCCCATGACGTTCCACGATTTTTGTACACGCCTTTCCACAATTGAAAAAACATCTTCACGGTTGGAGATGACCGCGCTTCTCGCAGATCTATTCAACACACTTCAGCGCGATGATGTTGAACCCGCGTGTTGGTTGTTGCTTGGGCGGTTGGCCCCGCTCTACGTGAATCTCGAGTTTAACTTTGCGGAAAAAATGGTGATGCGTGTGTTGGCAGAGTGTGTTGATACGGCTTCAACGAAGGCCGATAATAAAGAGCGTCTTTCATCCGTTTTATCACTGTTTAAATCATGCGGCGATCTCGGTGATGTTGCGGAACACCTTTTGCACACCCACGCAGAAGACACACGTTCTATTCTAGAAGTGTTTAACGCGCTTCTCGCTTTGGCAAAAGAGGGGGGTGTGGGAAGCCAAGAGCGCAAACTTCAGCACATGGCAGAAATTTTGCGGAAGAGCTCTGGGTTAACGGCAAAATACACCGTGCGCATCCTTTTGGGAACACTGCGTCTTGGGTTCTCGCAGATGACGCTGTTGGACGCGTTGTCGTGGGCGAAAACAGGCGATAAATCGTTGCGCAAGCCGTTGGAGTTGGCGTATCAGATGAAGGCGGATATCGGTAAGTTCGCACGCGTATTTTTGGCAGAGGGCGAAAAAGGGCTCGATTCTTTTGATATTGAACTCGGCATTCCCATCGCGCCGGCGCTTTGCCAGCGGCTGCACACGGCTGACGAAATGATTGAAAAAATGGGCAAAGTCTATGTTGAACCCAAGTACGACGGCACGCGCGTGTCTATTCATATACAGAAATCAGGCAAGGAATGGCACATTCGTACATTCACCCGCAACCTCGAGGAATCAAGCGGGATGTTTCCCGAGTTAGCAACAGATCGGGCGCTTGATGCCATTGACGCGGATGAGATTATTTTGGACTCGGAAGCGGTTGGGTACGATCCCGAAACAGACAAGCTTTTGCCGTTCCAACAAACGATTCAACGCAAACGCAAACATGATATTGAAGAAACAGCGGCGCGTGTCCCATTGCGCTTTTTTGTGTTTGATATTTTGTATAAAAACGGAAAAAACTTGCTGCATATTCCGCTGTACGAGCGCAAAGAAATTCTTGAACAAACAATAAAACGGGGAAGTGTGTTTGTGCTTGCGCCATATATTATTACGGATTCTCCAAAAGAGTTGCGTGAGTTCCATGCGAAACAGCTTTCTACCGGATTAGAAGGTGCGGTTATAAAGCAGTATGCCAGTGAGTATCAGCCGGGGCGCCGCGGGTGGAGTTGGGTGAAGTTTAAGGAAGAAGAGGGGGCGGTTGGGAAGCTATCCGATACGTTAGATTGTATCGTGATGGGGTACTACAAAGGGCAAGGAAAGCGCACGGGGTTTGGTGTTGGAGCATTTTTAGTTGGCGTACGGGATGAAAAAAGCGATACGATCCGCACGGTTGCAAAAATTGGGACAGGATTAAGCGATGATCAGTGGAAAGAACTCAAAACCCGCGCAGAAAAACTTGCGGTCAAGTCGCAGCCGAAAGAGTATCTTGTTCACGAAAACTTGATTCCCGATGTGTGGATGAAACCATCGCTCGTCGTAGAAGTTGCTGCAGACGAAATTACAAACTCGCCAACCCACTCGGCAGAAAAAGCACTGCGATTCCCACGCCTCGAACGATTCCGCGATGACAAAACACCGGATCAAGCGACGACGGTGAAAGAACTACGCGCGATATAACACGCGGCCACTTATTCTGGAAAGTATGTTTTGAGTTGGGTTAAAATAGTTTGCACATTTTTCTTTTGTTGTTTCGACATCTTCGAAAAAATCGTCACGAAATTTTTCATTGATAGAGAAAAAGAACTCTTTTTCTTTGGTGTCATAAAGTATGAACCTCCAAGCATGGGATAAGAGGCAACCGGCCCTGTTATTTTTTCATTTAATACTGCGCGGAGCGTTGAAATGAAGTTGTGATTGATCATATGGAACATCCCCTCTTTTCGGAATCTTCGGAATGAAAGTACAAAATGTGGATCAGTAAAAATAGTAAATGAATATGGTGCAACAAGAAGTCGATGTATAAAATCCCAGTCTTCGCCGATAGCAAGTGCCTCGTCAAATCCATGAAGCGCTACAAAAACATTTTTTTTACATCCTATACAGGCTCCCACAACAAATGGTTTCTTGATAAGCAGGGCAACGTCGTTGATTGAGTTATAAAATCGGAGGGAAAGCTTGTCTTTTGCATCATTTGTATCTGCCTGAGGCTCTGTTGCCCATGCATCAACATTGCGCCGCATGAGGTGATAGTGGACTCCCTCAAGAAAATAGCGCGGGATGCGCGTATCGGCGTCTAGGAAAACTAACATGGATCCTTTTGCGTATTTTGCCCCAAGATTGCGTTGCATGCCTACATTGCGTTTTTTTGAAATAAGCAACATGGTCTGGGGGTGTTCTTGTGTGAATAATTGAACAATTTCCTGTGTACGATCTTTTGATTTTCCATCGACAATGATGATTTCATATTCGTGAAATGTTTGTTTGTGAAGATCGTGAAGAAGACTAGGAAGGTATTTTTCTTCGTCTAACGTTGGAATGATGACAGAGAAAAATGGTTTTTGCATGGTGTGATTCTATCACGAAAAAGAGAGGCCCCAATTATTCTAGGCCTAGAGACCCGACCTACCCTTTTCGTGTATCATGCGTATATGCGCACATACATTATTGGTCTCGGAAACCCGGGGGAAACATACACACACACCCGCCACAACGTTGGATTTATGATCGCAGACGCGGTCGCACAAAAAGCGGAACTTATGTGGAAGCATGACTCAAAATTTAAGGCAGAAGTGGCGCAGGATATGGGAAAAGGAATTTTTCTTATCAAACCGCAGGCCTTCATGAATAAAAGCGGGGAGGCGGTTGGCGGTATCGTGCGGTATTTTGATAAAGAAGAACTTGCAAAAACAGATGCGCCAAACCTACAGTCGGTGTATGTGTGTTACGACGATCTTGATATTCCATTTGGCCAGTACAAAATCCAGTTTGGAAAACATCCAAAAATCCATCATGGGGTGAACTCAATCATTCAAGCGTTGGGAACAGATCAATTTTGGAACGTGCGGATTGGGACGGAGTCCCGGTTCAACGACGCGCAAAACATGGATCAAGCAAGCGAAAAAATTCCCGGTGAAACATACGTCCTTACCCCATTCACGAAAGAGGAGCGCGACGTGCTTGCTCCCATGATTGAGCGCGTGGTACAAGAGATCTATGCAAAGGCTTTTCCATCACAGTCTTCACGTTGAGTACGCGCTTTTTCCAAAAGGATTAAAGTGGCTGTTTTCAGCTCAGTTGTTGCGTGGCGCTGCTCAGCAAATGGCGGGCCTTTTTATCCCGTTGTATTTGTACACGCGGATACACTCGATTGGATTTTTCAACATCTCCTTTTTTGCGCACGTTTCTGATCTGCAAAAAACGGTTTTTCTCACGTGCGCGTTTTTTCTTGTCATGCGGCTTGTTACATTGGTCACGATTTTTCCATTATCACGTTTTATCCGGATGGTCGGTTTGGTAAAAAGTATGTTCATTGGTAATCTCCTAAATATGGGGATGTATCTTGCGTTATACATGGCGAACACAAATGCATGGTTCCTTGTTCTCGCAGCTGTATTAGAAGGGTTTGTGGTGACATTGTATTGGGTGCCGTACTACACACAGTTTGTTGTGCATGCAGAACTGAAACACCTGGGACAAGACGTTGGCGCGTTGGCGTTTTTGGATAAGCTTGTGCGTATAGGAATGCCAATGCTTGGCGGTATTATCGCGGCGAGTTTAGGATTTCGCATGCTTCACTTGGCAAGCGCTATATTATTTTTGCTTGCGGCAGTAGTAGTGCTCCTCGGAAATGAAATGAAGTTTTCATATGTTGTCACGATAAAAGATTTTTTTGCGTGGCTTCATCTTCCGGCCGCACAACGATTAGCAACGGGATTAATTGGGAAGTACATTGATGACGCGGTATTTTTGCTTTGGCCCATCTTCATCTTTTTCATTGTTGGTACGGTAGAGCGGGTGGGGTATGTGTACTCGCTCGTTCTTTTTGTTTCACTCGTGATCGCATACTTTATGGGATGGTATTTGGGAAAGCATAAAGGAAGAACACTGTTTGTTCTATGCAGTAGTCTATTAAGCGCGTTGTGGGTCGCGCGTATTTTTGTTCAACAAGTCTGGCATATTATTACGATTGACCTCGTAGACCGATTGGCGGTCGGGGTGTATGAGCCCATTTTTGACACGGTTTTTTTCCGTAAATCCCGTGGCAAACACGTGTATCATATCCAAATCTACCGTGAGGTTGTAAACTCACTTGCGGCAATATGTATTTGGTCAATTATTATACTCTTTTTCATCCTTCCATTCGGATGGACAGGTGCATTTTTACTCGCAGGATTTGGTATATTGTTGAGTATTGCAATGGGTGGAGGCGCGCATGAAGCGGGGTAAGGGGCTAGCTTCGGTCAAGGAAGACGCCCGTCCAAAACGGGGTGGCGGGATGCAGTCTATTTCATCGGTTTTACAGAACTTCGCGTTGGACGATAAAGGAGGCAGAATCTCGCGCGAGTTTCAGGATTTTGGGTATCGTTTGTCGCGTGAGTTAAACGATGAAGCGCACACGTCGTTGTACATCAAGATGGCAAAAACGGTTGACCGATCTATACTAGAACAGGCGAGAAGTTTTGTGTTGGATGCGAACGCGCGGAGCAAGGGAAAACTGTTTATGTGGAAAGTTGCTGAGATCCGCCGTGCGCGGCAGGGCGGAAAAACAATGTTGGGCAGTAAGGAGACACCATGAAGGGACTTCTTTTATTACTAGGTATCGCGATAGGGTATGTGTTGCCATTTCTTGAAACGGTATTTGCCCTGCAAAGCGATGAACTCGTAATAGATTCTGCACCTGCGCGGCGGTTGTGGAAAGAAAAGCGTTTGATTCCACTATACAAAGAAGTTGAGCGGTTAGGAAAAACAATCCGGCTTGTTCACCGGCGGGCGGTGTTTTTTGGAGCGCTTGTATTAATATCAATTTTTGTGATGACGTCTACCCGGTCTGCAGAGGGATTTGGTGTGTTGATTGGACTAGAACTTCACAGCGTGTTAGTGATGTTGTCCCTTCTCAATACCCCCGCTCTTTTGCGGAAAACATTTTTTTGGGATTTATCTGCTGAAGTAAAAGATTCAACAATCCGGGCGATGGCGCTTGGTGTGATAGCGTTACTTTTTGTGACCGGCGGTGCTGCGATACTTGTCCTGTAAATCTATGATCATTCATCCATACGGCATTATTCTTGGGTTGGGAATTGTTACGGGGATTGGTGTTGCCCAACGCGCTGCGTCGCATATCAATAAAACTTTAGAAAAAGACATAGAATCGTTGGCGGTTTGGGTTTTTGTGGGCGGGTTGATTGGCGCGCGTGTCTATCATCTCATCACTGATTGGCCAAGCTATGTTGGTTCTAACTTTTTTGCATTGATTGCAGTATGGAACGGAGGTCTGGGAATTTTTGGAGCGGTTGTTGGAGCCGTTATCGCTTCCGCGTTGTTCCTTTGGGCAAAGAAAAAAAAACTTACTGTATTACCGACATATCTCGATCTCATCGCGCTTGGTTTGCCATTGGGGCAAGCAATTGGCCGATGGGGAAACTTTGTGAATCAGGAATTGTATGGTTTGCCGACAACGCTTCCATGGAAAATTTTTATTGATGTCTCGCATCGCTTTCCCGGGTATGAGCGTATCATGTACTACCATCCGCTTTTTTTGTATGAAAGTCTCGCGATGGTGGTTATTTGGATTGTGTTATGGAACTACGTGGGCCGTCATGCATATAAAACGATTGGGAGTGGTCGCGTTTTTGCGTGGTATCTCGTGAGTTATGGAGTTGTCCGGTTCTTTCTTGATTTTTTGAGGCTTGAAGCTCCATTGATTGGGATATATACGCCGGCGCAGTGGGTGAGTGTAAGTCTTATTGCGGTGAGTGGCATATGGCTGATCACGCGGAACAATTGGAGAAAGAACACATGAAACACCGTCTTTTTAAAGTGGCAGCACTCTGCGTTATTCTTTTTGTTTTTATCAGTGTTTGGAGCCGTGGTACGCAAAAACGATTTGCAAGCCTTACCATCACGACGCGTGGCGAACAGTCTCAACCCATTTCTCTTCGTGTTGAGCTCGCGCAAACATCGCAAGAAATTGAACAAGGGTTAAGTAATCGCGACACACGAGGTTCTGATGGAATGTTATTTATTCTTCCGCAGGAAATGAAGCCGGCATTTTGGATGAAAGATATGCGTTTCCCATTAGATTTCATCTGGATTCGCAATGGAAGTATTGTTGATTTAACACGGAATGTTCCAATTTCGCCACCGCTTGCAACGCACACACCAAACTCGTCTGTTACACACGTTCTTGAAATTCCTGCGGGTTTTATTGATCAGCACAATATCCACCTTGGCGATTCTGTTGAATGGAAGTAAGATGGGGGAATGTCTACGCTTCTCGCTTCTTCAGCACTCGCGCTCGCTACACCAACGTGCACCCGCGTCGCATGTTGGCTCTCCACACAAGGTGGTTTGGTCAGTTTTCCGCTTATTACCATTGCCGGCCTAGTTGACGGCATTAATCCGTGCGCGATCGGCATGATGGTCCTTTTGCTTGGGTATCTCCTCGTATTTGGTAAACAGAACAAAAAAGATGTGTCGAGCCGTGTTCTTACAATAGGGTTAACGTACATTCTTACGGTATTTCTCACATACTTAACGGTAGGTTTGTTGTTTTATTCATCGATCGCACAACTCGATCTTCATGTGTTTCGCTCGTGGTTTAATCCCATTCTTGGTGTTCTTTTGTTAATCGCGGGAGCAATTCAAATCAAGGATTTTTTCAAGCCCGAATGGCCGATTCATTTGAGAATTCCGACTGCGAGCAAAACCCGCCTCATGCCGTTAGTAGAGAAGGCGACGTTACCCGCGACAATCACGTTAGGATTTTTTGTGACACTGTTGGAAACACCGTGTAGTCTGCCGATTTACGTTGGCACCGCGACAATTCTTGCACAGTCTGGTTTGCCACTCGCGTTGATTGTCGGCTACTTTTTGTACTACAACTTTTTATTCGTTTTACCACTCATTGTTGTGTTGATTTTGGTCTGGCGGGCGCGCAAAATCATCCAACTCAAGGAGTGGGAACACCACGCGGAAAAGTGGATGAAGCTGGCAATAGGATTGGTCTTATTGACGATGGGTGTAGCATTAGTAGTATAGGAGTGTGTATGTCTATTACAGTAGACACAAGTGTTTCACGTCATGATGGGATTAACCCGGGTTTTGGTAGCGAGATTGGTCGGCAAGATGTTGCTCCCAATAAACCTCTTAATTCTTATAACTCCGACTGAAATTACCATTGATCCACGACACCCGAAATTTACTCAACTTGTCCGACGGGAAAATTTGGGAAGAGTGTGTATTCTACACGAGGGTAGGGCGTATGGGATTGTAGTGATAAATGTACTCCCAGACGGCAAGTATATTTTGCATATCCACGAAGTTCATCTTCCAGAAAATTGCTCCATTTCTATGAATCTTATTCAGTTATAAACGCCAGAACTTGACACATTCCTTTTGTGTAGTGTATAGTTCTTGGTACTGGGGGGGAGTATACTATACGTATGTCGACACAACTCACACAACAACTCAATAAAGTCCGCGGTCAAGTAGATGCCATTGCGCGCATGATGAACGAAGACCGCGACTGTCTCGATGTCGTTCAGCAAATTCTTGCCGCCCGCAACGCATTGGGAAAAATCGGGAAAGATTTTTTAACCAACGAGGCAGTGCGGTGCTCTCGTTCTTCAGCGAAAAAAGATCAATTTGATGCTATTCTCAAACAGTTGTTTTCTTTAGGATCGTAATCGTATCAACATAATAAGGGGGGCTCATGCCAGCACAACACATATCCGATGCAGATTTTCAGAAACTTGTTCTTGAAAGCGACAAGCCTGCGCTTGTTGATTTTTATGCCGAGTGGTGCGGTCCATGCAAAATGGCGGCGCCCGTACTCGACGCGCTTTCTGAAGAACTCAAAGGAAAAGTAACCATCGTCAAAATGGATGTTGATGCGAATGGCGAAACTCCGCAAAAATATGGCGTTATGAGCATTCCAACGGTGATTTTGTTCAACAAAGGCGCGGAACTTGACCGCAAAGTGGGATTTGGTGGAGAAAAGGGATACCGTGATCTCATCGCAAAGGCAACGGCGTAACAGTATGTACAACCTAAATACCACAGACGATCAAGGAGAACTGTTTGATGTTGTTGATAAACAAGATCGTGTTATTGGGCAGGCGACGCGTCAACAGGTGCATCACGACCCGTCGCTTATTCATCGCGCCGTTGGTGTGCTCGTCTTCAATACAAAAAAGCAGCTACTCATGCAAAAACGGAGCAAAACAAAAGATACATTCCCTGGGTATTGGGTGTTTTCAGTCGGTGGGCATGTGCACAGCGGAGATACATATAGTGCAACGGTAAAACGCGAAATGATAGAAGAACTTGGCACATCGTTTCCTCTTGCTCCATTCAAAAAATTTATTGAACCATCCGATGGCGAAACAGAGTTCTGGTCGATGTACGTCGGAGTACATAATGGTCCGTTTCCGAACTTTAACAATACTGAAGCAGATGAAGTGCGATTTTTTGATGTGGACGAGCTTACACAATCAAGTATGTCCGAAAAACTCCCAGTTCCTCCAAGTGTGAAGGGACTTTTGCCGATGGTGAAGGAGCTTTCTGTTTCTAAAAAACTGGATGCGCTCATCAAAAAATATGATAAAACAGGATAAGAAGATATGAACACAGAACACGTCATTATTATTGGTTCGGGTCCCGCAGGATGGGCGGCGGCAACGTACTTGGCCCGTGCCCAGCTTAACCCACTTGTGTTTGCTGGTGAAAAAAGCGGCGGCCAACTCATGCTTACCACAGAGATTGAAAACTATCCCGGATTTCCGCAAGGTATTCTTGGCCCCCAGCTTATGGCCGACATGCGCAAGCAGGCTGAGCGATTTGGCGCGCGGGTGAAAGATCTCAATGTTGAACGTGTTGATTTTTCACACAAGCCATTTCGTATAACGGCAGGTGGAGAAGAATACCAGGCGCAAGCGGTCTTAATGACAACGGGTGCGGAGTCTGTTTGGTTGAACGTTCCCGGCGAAGACAAGTTTGTGGGCCGTGGGGTTTCGACGTGCGCAGTGTGCGATGCGGCATTTTTCAAAGGCAAAAAAACATTTGTGATTGGCGGCGGCGACTCTGCGATGGAGGACACGTTGGCACTCACAAAGTTTGCCGATTCGGTCACGGTGGTGCACCGGCGCGACAGTTTCCGCGCAAGCAAAATCATGCAGGAGCGCGTCCTCAAGCATCCAAAAGTGAACGTGATATGGAACAGCGGAGTAAAAGAAATTAAGGGCGATTCCAAAGTAACAAGCATTGTTCTTGTTGATATGAACGCGAAAAAAGAGCAGGAGCTTCCCGCTGATGGCGTGTTTGTTGCAATTGGGCACAAGCCGGCAACCGATTTTGTGAAAAACGCGATTGAACTCGACGAAAAAGGATTTATTGTTACGCGGTTTGTGCTTGAGCAAAAAAGTCTAGATTTGGCGACCAAAGCAGTCAAAGATGGAATGGTCCCGTACCTCACAATGACGTCGGTGGATGGTGTGTTTGCGGCGGGCGATGTAGTTGATTTTAAGTACAAGCAAGCGATTACGGCCGCGGGATATGGAACGATGGCGGCGCTGGATATTGAAAAGTGGCTTGAGGAAAGTAAAGATCAATCATAAAAAGGAAGGATCGTATGCTGAATAATCCATTTTTAAATGCCCAAGAACAACTTCGCCAGGCGGCGAGTTTGTTGGAGCCGCAGTATGGGGATAAGAAAGTATTCCGCGCGGTGATTCAAACATTGATGACTCCGCAGAATCTTGTACAAGTTGAGTTGTCTATTAAAATGGACAATGGGAAAACACAAAAATTTAAAGCATTTCGTAGCCAGCACAACGACGCGCGGGGTCCGTTTAAAGGTGGAATCCGGTATCACTACAACGTAAGTGTAGAAGAAGTGAAGGCGCTTTCTATGTGGATGACGTGGAAGTGTGCGACCACCGGAATTCCATACGGCGGTGCAAAAGGTGGCATTATTGTTGATCCATCCAAACTATCAAAAGGTGAGGTGGAGCGGTTGAGCCGCGCGTACGCGCGCGCGATTACCCCGTACATTGGCGTGTGGAAAGACGTTCCGGCGCCGGATGTGAACACAACGGGTCAAATTATGGCGTGGATGCTCGATGAGTATGAAAAAATCATCGGCCGACACGAACCAGGCGTATTTACTGGGAAGCCGTTGGAAATAGGTGGTTCACTCGGACGCGAAGAAGCAACAGGGAAGGGCGGTGTGCGCGTGTTAGAGCAGTTGGCTAAAAAGTTACAACTGAAACCAGCACAGACAACGGTTGCGGTACAAGGGTTGGGAAACGTGGGATATTGGTTTGCAAAACTTGCAGCAGAACTTGGATTTAATGTTGTCGCGGTCTCCGATAGTCGCGGTGGTATCGTGTCGAACGACATGAAAAAAGGATTGAATATAGACGCGGTGATGGCACACAAGAAAAAAATGGGAAGCATTGCGGGGTTTACTGGAACACGATCAGTAAGCAATGCAGAATTACTCGAGCTGCCGGTTGACGTGCTCGTTCCGGCCGCGTTGGAAAACGTGATCACCGCAGAAAACGCCGGCCGTGTTCACGCGAAGGCGATTGTTGAAATGGCAAACGGCCCTGTGACACCAGAAGCCGACGAAATTTTATGGAAGAAACACATTCTCTCGGTGCCGGATGTGCTTTCAAATGCTGGCGGTGTAACAGTTTCATACTTTGAGTGGGTACAGAATCTGTACGGCTACGCCTGGACAAAGAAAGAAGTATTTGCAAAGCTCGAGCCCCTCATGGTTGATGCGTTCAACCACATGTGGGACATGCATGAGAAGAAAAACGTCCATTTGCGGTTAGCGGCATATGTGAACGCAGTGAAACGCGTGGTGGATGCGATGATTCTACGAGGGAGATAGACAACCCGCGTGCGCCCTGCTACAGTAAACTGCACATACGGAGGAGAAATGAAAGACATAAAGACAGAAAAACCGAATGTTGGAGGAGCGCTCCGCGGCTCTTTTGATGTCATCTTCAAAAACTTCAGTACAGTCCTCATTATTATCGCGGCATTTTTAATTGGTGTACTCTCAACAGAAGTACGGTATCTCAAAAAGGGTGTTGGAGGTGCGGCAACGACAGCAGGAACAACGGGGACAACGGATGCTGGAACTCCACAGCAGGCGACGAAGCGGGGAACGAAACAAATTACAGCTGATCAAATAAAAAAATTGTTCAGTGGGAACACAATTCGGTTTGGTGACGCAAATAAAAAAGTTGTATTTGTTGAGTTTTCCGACCCAAGTTGCCCGTACTGCCACATCGCGGGGGGAGAAAATCTCGAGCTCAATCAGTCTGCTGACGTCCAGTTTCAAGTAAAGAGCCAGGGTGGGAGCTATGTTCCTCCAGTTCCAGAAATGCGGAAACTTGTTGACCAAGGCAAGGCCGCGTTTGTGTGGATATATTCCCCGGGACACGGCAATGGTGAAATGGGAACAATGGCTCTCTATTGTGCACAGGAAAAAGGAAAGTTTTGGGCAGCACACGATCTTCTTATGGGTAAAGCGGGGTATGAAATTCTGAACGGAACCGATCCAACTGGAAAACCAACCACGGGTCCCATTGTAAAAAATGACACGTCAAAATCCAAAGAACTTGCTGATTTTCTTAAATCTGCGATGAATCCGACAGACATGAAGAACTGTCTTGATAGCGGGAAATATAAGGATCAGTTAGCTACAGATACCACACTTGGTGGAGAGTCCGGGTTCGATATCAATGGGACACCGGGATTTTTTGTGAATACGAAAAGATTTAATGGTGCATACAGCTATACCGACATAGAGCCTATTGTGCAAGCGGAGCTGTAATATTGCATAAATAACCAGCAGACAATGCGATGATGCGCAGGTATACTATCCTCATGAAAAGAATGTGGAACGGTGTGATTTCCGGCATTGTGGGATGTATTGTGCTCAGTAGCATCATAGTGTTTCCCCAGGCTGTTCACGCGGTTACGTCCAATCCATCATCCCGCCCAACACCACTGACCGCGACGTCATCCTCCTTTACGCTGACTGCAACATCGTCTGCGAATGCAACAAGTTCGGCAGAAATTGAACAAAAAATTCAACAAAAACAAGAAAAAGATATTACTCAGCCGTCGAGCCAAGTAAAGAGCAAACTTGCGGCATATCTTGATCAGCAACCGCGCCAGCCGCTTTCTCCATTGACTATTGTGCAGTTTGCGATCCGTCGTGCGGTGGACGTTGGAGTACCCGCAAACATTCTTGTTTTGCTTTTGTTATTCCCATTAACCGCTTCATTAATCGCGGCATTCCGCCATATTTTCGGACTCCGCGGCTTTGGCGTATACACTCCGGCAGTGTTGGCGGTTGCGTTTGTTTCAACAGGTATTTTAACGGGCTTAATTGTGTTCGCATTGATTTTTATTGCAACAACGGTGGCCCGCATGGTTATGAATAAGTTCAAAATTCAGTACTTGCCACGCGCGGCGCTTCTCTTATGGTTTGTGTCGCTTGTCATTTTTACAATTTTATTATTAACGCCATATATCTCGGTTCCAGATCTTGCCTCAGTCGGTATTTTTCCACTCCTTGTGTTAGTTTTACTTTCCGAAAACTTTTTGGAGGCGCAAATTTCGATGAACTTACGGCGCGCGCTGAGTTTAACTTTAGAAACGCTATTTCTTGCGATTGTTTCCGCGCTTGTGATGCGGACGCTCGCGGTTCAGCAGTTTGTTATCCGCTACCCCGAACTCATCATTTTGGGTGTATTGATCGTAGACATCGCAGTCGGCCGATATACGGGCTTGCGCATCTCGGAAATTTTCCGGTTTAAATCTCTGCTTGAATCAGAGGAGTAACACAAGGCCGCACGGTGTGCGTAGCGCGAAATATCTATGGTGACACTTTCCCACATTCTCGGCATGAACGCACGGGACCGGCTCTATGCTTCGTTGAACTCTAGTGAAGCAAAGCGGTTTGGTTTTTCCAAACTCCGCGGCAAGGAATTTTTTAAGAAACACACGATCCCCGTTGCAGAGCTCTATGCGGTTATTACTTCGCATGAGGATTTGCGGAAGTTTCAGTGGGAAGACGTTTCTGGTGGATTCGCAATAAAACCATCAAATGGGAGCGCTGGCAAGGGAGTGATGGTTATTAAAAAACGCGTAAAAGGAAAAAAGGAGTGGGAAGATATTGAGGGACACGTTCTTGGAGAAGAAGATCTCTACTTTCACGCCGGAAATATTTTAGACGGCCAGTACAGCACTTGGGGAGCAACAGCGAACGTCATCATTGAAGAACGCATTCCGCTCCATGCCGATCTCGAGCCGTTTGTGCAGATTGGCACACCCGATGTACGCGTGATTGTATTTAACAATATCCCCGTGATGGCGATGGTCCGGTTGCCGACCCGTGAGTCCGGTGGGCGGGCAAACTTGGACCAAGGCGCGATTGCGCTCGGCATTGATATGGGAACGGGAAAAACGATGTTTGGCGTTTCCGGCAAGAAAAAAATCATTACAACCTTTCCCGACTCGCATATATCTGCAAAAGATATTCAAATTCCGTTCTGGACCGATGTGTTAAAACTTGCCGTGCGGGCTGCAAATGCCACAGGCCTGCGATACATGGGTGCCGACATCTTTTTGCACCCAGAAAAAGGACCAATGATTGCTGAGGTGAATGCGTACCCTGGTTTATCGATCCAGCTGGCCAATCGTGCTGGCCTGCGCCGCCGCCTCCAGCGTATAGAAGGCATGGAGGCCCGCAATGTCGCGCATGCCGTGAAGATCGGGCAGGCGCTGTTTGCCGAGAGTTATCCCAGCGAGGGCGAACTGGATTACACGATGATTAGTCCAAAAGAGGAGATTGAAGTGCTTGGCGAACACAAACACAGCGTTCACGGTATTGCGCTCATGAACACCGGCCGCGAGTGGAGTGCGATTGCTTTGCAAGTTGCCAAAGACCTGGGTTTGGCGGATCAGAACGATGTGTTGTGGACACAGTACGTCGAGGGTGGAGGAAAAGAAATGGTTGTTGAAGTAAAGTTCAAGATGAAAGGTGAACTCAAAACCGCAAACATGGTTGTATCAAAAAAATTAGATGCTCAAAAGTATATTGTACACCTTGGCCGGCGCGATCTCGGTGGATATCTTGTTGACGTAAGGAAAACAGTATGAAAAAACGCATGGCAAAGAAACACCCGGCGATTGTGTTATACGACCTCATTCCACTCAATATTGAGGAAGAAAAGCGGAAGTTTTTGTTTGATCCACAGTATAACCCGCAGTTCCGGTATGAGCGTGTCATGAACGAAACTGAGGCGCAGAAATATGGAAAAATCTCAAATGAGTATCTTCCACAAGCCACGCACATTTTAGATACAGTGATGAAAAAGTGGGGCAATGAACAGGAATTTTTAGAAGAGGTGAAGGGGCGCGAACTGACGAGAGAAGAAGTGGTGCGCATATGTGACGCGTACTTCAAAGAGAATCATGTTGATGGAAAAGTAAAACTTCAGTTTACAAACAACGCTCTTTCACCAACATCAATGAAACAGAGTACGCTTACAATCCGACTACCCATTATGCACAGAGAAAAGCAGATGACGGGCACGCTCTATCATGAAATTGGAACCCATTTTTTCCGTAGTCTCAATGAAGCAAAACAACCGTGGTTTGGGAAGAGAAATGAGTACCATCTCCATGAATACTCGGAAACAGAAGAAGGTTTGGCTGTATTTCACGCGAATCTTGAAATGGACCACCCATATCTTTGGAATACTGCTTTGCAGTACTATGCTGTGAGTCGTGCCGCGGAGCTTTCATTTTCTGCACTTTTCAATGATCTTAAAAAATATGTAGAATCAAAAGAACGGCGCTGGTCTATTTGTCTGCGTGTGAAACGCGGAGTCACGGATACCTCTATCCCCGGGGCAATCGCGAAAGATCAAGTGTACTTCCGCGGTGCTATGAGCATGGCGAAATGGATGAAACAACATGAGTATGATCCACGCCGCCTCTATATTGGAAAAATCGCAACACAAGATCTCGAAAAGGCGTGGAATATGAATCCTACCTACGAGCCGCTTTTGCCGGCATTCTTACACGGTGATCTTACTGCGTATAAAGACCGCATCAAGCATATCATTGCCGTGAATATGCTCGAAAAGGTATAATTCCTGCCGTATGCACACGAAAAAAATCGCACTCGGCATGTCCGGCGGGGTAGACTCCTCGCTTTGCGCAACGCTTCTCAAAGAACAAGGTTACGATGTAACCGGCGTATTTTTGGAATGTTGGCGTGCACCGGGATGCCGTGTGGAAGAAGACCGCAAAGACGCGCTTGCTGTGGCGCTCAAAATAGGGATTCCATTTCAAGTGCTGGACTTCAAGAAGGAGTACAAAGAAAAGGTTGTTGAGTATTTTTTTGCTGAGTATAAAGTTGGTCGTACCCCAAATCCTGATGTGATGTGCAATCGTGATATTAAGTTTGGCATGTTTTACCGGTGGGCGATGGAGCATGGATTTGATGCGGTGGCGACTGGGCACTACGCACGGATTAAAGGAGAGTCCCGATCTTCCCGTTCACCTCGTCTTTTACGCGGTGTAGACGCAAAAAAAGACCAATCGTATTTTTTATATCTTCTTGAGGAAAATCAGCTCTCGCACATCATATTCCCCATTGGCCATCTCCGAAAAACGGAAGTTCGGGACTTAGCGGCACAACGCCATCTTCCAGTGGCAAATAAACCTGATTCCCAAGGCATCTGTTTTATCGGCGATATCAATGTGCACAATTTTCTCAAAGAGCGCCTTGGAGAAAAACCCGGCGAAGTCGTGAATATGCGTGGTGAAGTGATTGGTGAACATAAGGGGTTGTGGTTTTATACGATTGGTCAGCGGCATGGATTCATGCTCAAAGGGAAAATCCGAGCGCACCACGATGAATGGAAACATGTGATCCAGCCGTTTTATGTTGTTGCCAAAGACGCGAAACACAACCGGTTAATTGTGGGTTTTGGCGAGGAAACACTGTCAAACACATTCGAAATTTTGCATATGCATTGGATTCACCCAGAGGATGAAAAACGGTTTGCGGTTGGGAACACCGAAAATATTTTGATTCGTATCCGGCATGGAGGAGAGCTCATTTCTGCGCATCTCGAAAAATCTGACGATACCATGATTGTTACACTTGCCAAAAAAACTCAGGGCATCGCAGAAGGCCAGAGCGCGGTCGTGTATGATAAGGAAGTGTGTTTAGGTGGAGGAGTGATATGTTGATTAGACGGGGGCATAGTGAGGTAATGAATGAGCGTGGAGAGAAAGCTCATGTTGATACGACAAAAATCAAAGCATGGTATCTCGATTTTATTACAGCAAAGAAACAATCCCAAGAAAAAGCATGGCGGGATGCCGCAGAAAAATTAGAAAACCTTATTAAAGAAAGAGTAAGTGACGAACATTTTTGGTTTCGTGTGTGGGAGCATTTGCAAGAAATTGATCGCAACACACACAAAGCACTTACGGAAGCTGATCGTGATGAGCAAATAAAAAACGCACTTTATCCACTTAGACTTGCATTGTTAGATCTTGAGAAAGAAGACAAAGCTAAAAACGCTATAACAGGTTTACCGGGAAGAGCGGATTTTCTCGCGCAGCTTCAGGAAGTTAAAGATCACCCAAAGGGGAGGACATTTGCTCTGGCGTACTTAGATGTTGATCGTCTTAAAAAGACAAACGATGAGCATGGGCATAAAAGTGGAGACGAGCTCTTGCGGACTGTTGCAAAACGACTCTGTGAATCAGGTGATCAATCAGAGATGCATGTCGGGGTATACCACGTTGGCGGTGATGAAATGCCGTTTGTACTTTCAACAACGGAGGATAATATAGATAAAGTGATACATGAAATTCAACGCATTCTCGATCATACAACGAATGGTCTAGTTGAACATTGCAAAAATATTTCAGTGCGACTTTCCTGTGGTGTTGTAGTAATGCGCGATGTTGATATTGATAATATCGAACGCATCATTGATATTGGTGATAATCTTCAATATGTTGCAAAATCAACGCATTCAAATCGTGAGGATCCAAGAAATAAACCACGCAATCTTCTTGTTCCTGAAGATGTTCTGGAAAAATATCGTGGAACGCGCAGGGAAAGTCCGTGGGGAGTTTCATGGATTGAATACAAAAAAGATACTCCGGTTGATTTTTCTACAGCGCACATTATATTCCAGTCCACAAAACCCTAACCCCTCATTGACACTCTCTCCAGATTTGATATCATACGTCCATCTATGGAGACGTAACCTGAATCAAGAGGTGTTTCGAAGAAAACCCCTTGATTGGGGCTTTTTTGTCTTTAATATACCCTTCATAGACCGATCTTCACAAAGATCTTCGCACGTTAACAAGTTCACGATTAATAAACAGTAACTCACTACTTACGCAGTGGTAGGATGTTTCAACGGAAATATCCTACTTGTGAAAGTAGTGAAATTTTTCCGTTAATTTCTATTTGATTTTTTAAGAATCAAGTTCTTTTTTGAGAATTTGATCCTGGTTCAGGATGAACGCTGGCGGTGTGCCTTAAGCATGCAAGTCGTGCGGGTTTTGTCGCAAGACAGAATCAGCGGCAAACGGGTGAGTAACGCGTAGGGATCTACCTTTTCGTGGGGGATAGCTCGCCGAAAGGCGGGGTAATACCGCATGTGATCGCGAGATGAAAGTCGTAAGACGCGAAAAGAGGAACCTGCGCCCCATCAGGTTGTTGGCGGGGTAATAGCCCACCAAGCCTATGACGGGTAGCCGGAGTGAGAGCTCGATCGGCCACAAGGTAACTGAGACACGGTGCCTACACCTACGGGTGGCAGCAACTGGGAATCTTGCGCAATGGACGAAAGTCTGACGCAGCGACACCGCGTGTGGGATGAATGCCTTCGGGTTGTAAACCACTGTGGCAGGGGAATAAAAAAATGAAGGTACCCTGCTAGAAAGCACCTGCTAACTACGTGCCAGAAGCCTCGGTAATACGTAGGGTGCAAGCGTTATCCGGATTTACTGGGCGTAAAGAGTCTCGTAGGCGGATGTGTGCGTGGCGGGTTTAATCCTGGGGCTCAACTCCAGAACAGCTCGTCATACGGCATATCTAGAGTCTGTTAGAGGGAACTGGAATTCTCGGTGGAGGGGTGAAATCCGTAGATATCGAGAAGAACGCCAAGGGTGAAGACAGGTTCCTGGGACAGTACTGACGCTGATGAACGACAGCTAGGGTCGCGAAAGGGATAAGGGTAAAAACTCTAGTCCATCTATGAAGTAATTCATAGAAAAAAACATTCAGCTATATGCTGGAAGATCTGAGTATCTTGGGCTAGTTGATGATTGAATTCGTGTTACATTCGGGTATTATAAAAGTAATGCCTATGAATATACATACACAATCTTCAACTGAAAATGCTTCAAGTGCAGACAACCAGCAGGCAACCCCATGGGAAACATGGGAGAGTCCTCAGAGACTATACGCTGAATATCCTAACGGGAAAGCTACTTTATTGGGAATACTGTATACAGACGGATGTCTGTCCAAAATGAGCAAATACACCTGGAGATTTTATCTCGGGAATACCTCCTTAGAAATAATCATAGTATTTAGAGCGTGTATGATGAACATTTTTGGATTAGATAGCCAAAAAATACGCATTGCTCAAAAAATGGTAAATGGAAAACCTTATTATAAAGCCGTTGTTAATAGTGGTCATTATGGTAATCAATTGATTGCTCAGTATGGCACATTTAGAACACTTGCTTATAAGGATGAAAATGGAGAGAAGTTATATCCATATGCTCATTTACCTTTTAATACCTCTTCAAATCAGAAAGAAGTTTCAGATTTTTTGAGAGCAGCATTTAGTTGTGATGGGGGAGTAAATTTATATATTGGAAAATCAAAGACTGGTTATAAGTCTTTGATTCGGAATGTATTTTTATCCTGTCACCATCCAAAACTTCAACACGATTATTGCGATCTTTTATCCTCTCTAGAGATTAAGGCTAGATTGCTTTTGAAAGATAACAAAATTCGTATTGAAAGAAGAGAAGATTTACAGAAATTCCAAGAAAAAGTTGGCTTTCTCAAAGGTGTGAAGATTACTCAGCATTCCAAGTATTGGCAAGGCTGGGAAAAGAATATTGTGTTAGATCTCGCATTATCTTCATATGGTAATGTGGGGAGCATTCTTAATCTTCCTCAGTTTTCTTAGGATAATGATATAGTCCGATCTCATGGGCGACCATGAGCATGTTGTTAACAGATAACAACAGCCATCTTTTTTAAAAGATAGTAACAGGGTCTGTAGAGACCCCTGTAGTCCTAGCCGTAAACTCTGCTTGCTAGTTGGTCGGATTTATCCGGCTGACGTAAGCTAACGCGTTAAGCAAGCCGCCTGGGGAGTACGGCCGCAAGGCTAAAACTCAAAGGAATTGACGGGGGAGCGCACAACCAGTGGAGCATGTGGTTTAATCCGAGACGAAGCGAAGACCTTACCTAGATTTGACATGTACCTGCATTCTCGCGGAAACGCAAGAAGCCTTCGAGGGTGGTACACAGGTGATGCATGGCTGTCGTCAGCTCGTGGCGTGAGTCGTCTGCTTAAGTGCAGGAACGAGCGCAACCCCTGCCGTGTGTTGCATTTCACACGGGACTGCCCATCTTCAAGATGGGAGGAAGGAGGGGACGAAGTCAAGTCAGCACGTCCCTTACATCTAGGGCCACACACATCCTACAATGGCATCAACAACGGGTCGCAATGGGGTAACCCGGAGCTAATCCTTATAAATGGTGCCTCAGTTCAGATTGCGGGCTGAAACTCGCCCGCATGAAGTCGGAATTGGTAGTAATCGCAGATCAGATGGCTGCGGTGAATACGTTCTCGCTCCTTGTACAACGTAAATATGCGCCTTCCGCGCATGATTTCTAACCGAAAGGTCCCCGAGCAAGTCGGGTGAAGCGAACGGACAGGCCTTTTCTCGTGAGAGAAAGGCTGAAGGGTCCCAGTAGCACTGCGTAGCTTGAAGCCAAGACGGCAGACCAAAGAAGCGACCCTGCGTACAAAAGGGGAAGCATCTTGCTATTCAATCTTTGGTATGTAATTGGGCTCAAGATATGCAGACATATGAAGTCATGTGTACGAAGGGAGATCTGTATTGATCTCTATTGATCTCTATTCAGAATAGAGTATGATGAAAGTAATAACATCAAATGTCTGTACAGAAGTCTGCAGATACCATAGTATGCCTTTCCATTTCAGGGAGGCAGAAGGGTAAATTTCGCTTTATTATAGAAGCGGAACGTCGGCCAGGATACGGGAAAACCGTGTGTCCGGTCGGGAGAGAAGCAATACTCAGCAATGAGATGACTATCTCAGAACACTGCCCGTCAAATGAGTGAAGTTGGCAACGCCCGAAGTGGATGTCTTTAACTCGCAAGAGGGAAGCGCTACTACGGCGAGGTCAATGACAAGCGTTAAGTCGTCAGTCAAAATAGATTGATATAGCGACCTTTTCGAGTAATTGAAAAGAAAAAATTGGCTGATATCGGTGAAGTCTACGTGTTTGCGTAAAAACATACATATGAGAATACCGAGGGAAGCTCGATGTCTAATCACCGTCGTAGCCCCGTAGAGACTAATATAGAGGGTACCAGATAATCTGGAACTAAACTTCTATTACACGCCGACGCCTTGTTTAAAAAACAAGGATGAAGATATAGTCCATGCCGGACGAAAGTCCCGGAAAAACATGAACAAGGTATCCCTACTGGAAGGTGGGGATGGATCACCTCCTTTCTAGGAGTGACATAGGGTCCGGTGTCACGCCCGGCCCCTTTCAGTCGCAAGGCTGATGAAACTCCAAAGTCCTATGTCTTTATGACTAGGCCTTCCTACCACGGTGTAAATAGTGAGTCTGTTTATTGTCGAATTGAACTTAAATATGGTGAAACCCTACGGAAGTAGGGTTTTTTGTATGATACAATTGACTGCAATTTCAGACGGGTCACTAGCTCAGTGGTAGAGCGCTTTCCTGATAAGAAAGAGGTCAATGGTTCGATCCCATTGTGACCCACAAAAATGGAGAATTCGGCGAGTCAGGAATGGCGCTCGCCGCGCCCGTCCCCGCGGCGAGCGCTGCAAAGCCCTGTTTATATACACAAAAAAGCTGCCGATCATTTAAAGAGTAGTCCGAGCCGACTTTTTTGGCGAAGAATGATAATTCTTCGCCATTATGTTTCGCGCGCGCGATTTTGGCCGCATCAGCGGCCACTTCTATAAATTCCCTCATTAGTCCGAGCCATTCACTTCCGTTTTTGGAAATACCCGCCATTTTCCCTTTAAACTTTATTTTTAATTCCACTAATTCGTTTTTCTTTTGTTGGTAAATTTGAGGGTCAACTATTTGATCGAGGTAACCTTCAAGTAATCGATCAAGTTTTTTGTCTATTTTTTGGACTTCGGAAGAAAATTTTGTGATCTGGTTTTCACTATTTGCTTTTTCTTCCGTTCCTTCTTTGTTCAATCTTTCCAGCCAAAGTTTAGCCCATGAGTCAGGTAAGGAAGATTTAGCAACAATTGCACGTAATTGTTGCTCTAACAGTTCTTCCCGTAGATAGATTTGCCCGCAATGGGTTTTCTTTTTGGTACATCGGTAGTAGATGTAATCAACATTTCCGCGAGTTTTGGGATAACACTTGTGTTTGACTTCGGCGGTGATAGAACAGCCACACTCGGAGCACTTTGCTAATCCCAAAAAAGTGAAATTGTGTTTATTATTTTTGGGATGTTCTCTGGCTTTGATAATTTTCTGCACTTTGCTGAAAAGTTCAGGAGGAAGAAATAGTTTATGAGTTCCTTCGTAGATTTCACTGCCGAAGTTGATAATGCCAATGTAAAACTTGTTACTCAAAATTCGTTTGACTGTATCAAGATGAAGCATTTTTCCACTGTATTTGGTAATCCCAAATTTTTGAAAGAATCGAGAAATGTCAGCAATAGAGCTTTCGCCTTCGGCGAAAAGCTCAAATGCTTTTTTGACGATTCTCGATTTTATTGGATCAACCTCAATTGTCCGTAACCTCGGTTCGTTTATGTAACCATAAGGGGCTTTGTTTGGTAAAATTCCTTTTCGTAATTTTTGTCTATTTCCTCGTTTTACATTTTCTGAGAGATTATCCACATAATACTTGCTCTGTCCAAAAGCAATTGAGAGCATAAATTTTCCTTGCGGGGTATTGTCAAACCAAAAAGTTGGAAATTTTAGGTCAATCAGTTTTCCGGTGTCGAGCAGGTAAACGATTTTGCCGCCGTCAACCGAATTTCTGGCCAAACGATCCGGGTGCCAACTCAAAATTGCGTTTGCTTCTCCTTTTTCGATTTTTTGGATGACTTCCTCAAAAACTGGTCTTCCCAAAGTTTTGGCGGTTCGGGATTCTGTTAAGAAGCAAACGATTTGCAATTTTTCTTTGGTAGCAAATTCTTTGAGTTCTGCAATTTGCGACTCAATAGACAAAACTTGTTTTTCCTTCTCGTCCGTTGATTTTCGGCAGTAGGCGATGTATTTGATCATAGTTTTGTTTTTGTATAAAATTTTGCGTTTTTCTTTTCTCTTTATTGTACGGCGACTTTTTTCGTATATAAACAGGGCTTTGCAGCGCTCGCCGCGGGGGCGGGCGCGGCGAGCGCCATTCCTGACTCGCCGAATTCTCCATTTTTGTGGGCTCTTTACGAAAAAATACGGACTGATTTTCAAAGGTAGCGCGGCGAGTGCCCCCACCCACTCGCCGCGCCATCTTCACGCTCGGCTTTCGGCCTCGCAAAAAGTCGGTTCGGACATTCCGCCAAAGGCGGAACAAAGAAAAACGTAAAAATTTTAAAAGAGCGATCTTAGAACTTTAAAGGCGCAACCGGTGGAACCAACTAAGAATTGCTTCTCGTTGTCCGATTGCGCCATCAAAAAAGCAATTCCTAAATGTTGGTTCCAACAAGAACTATATCAAAACTTAAATTATGAAACAAGGGAGAAATGAAACTTTGAATACAGTATAATTTAGAAAGAAAATCTGAATTTCTAAATCTTATGGAATTATCAGCAGGCGTCCAAATTCAAGAATTAGTAAATGATCCAAATGCTCTTCAAATCGAAAGGCTAAATATAAACGGAGTGACCATCAGCCTTGTTTCCTGTGATCATCAACCAGAACTAATGCCTGAAGTAGATCCATGGCAAGCTATTGAGGGTGAAATACAAAAGAGTTCATTAGTGTTTGTTGAATATTTTCCTTATGAATTGGAATCTAGTGTGTATAACAACCCCATTTGGGGGAAATTGGCAAAAGATGCTGGAGAGGCAAAAGGCCTAAATTCGTTTTTTAACAAGGTAAGTGGACTAGCTACTAAATATGGACGAGAAATTGCAGTATCAGACATTGCTAATGGCCCAATGTATTCTATTTACCATGGAGGTTTAAGATTTGCTCTAAGCCCATTACTTATAAGTGTTGACCCCGGCAAGTTTGGAAGTTTTTTGGCATTTTGTAGCATGCTTAATGGAGTAGGGATGAATATACAAGAGGTGCTTAGAATTGGGGCATTTGATCTCGAGAGAAAAAAATTTGAAAAATTTATAATTGACATGGAAGATGCTCGTAGATTATTAATAGCGAAAGGTATTCGGCAGGAGGCTGAACGAAGAAACGAGGGATCACAGTTATCCTATATAGCTCCCAGGACTCATGTTAGTAGGGTAAAATGGTATCTGGAACATCCTGACGATATTGTGTCAAACACAAAAGCTAAGGTATATTCTTTAGCCATAGGATTGCCAAGATCAACTCGAATATACAAAAATTCAAAAAAGTTTCATTCTTGGCAATTGGTTTCGGACACACCAATAAAAGTATGAAACTTTTGAAGTAAAAATCACGCGCGCGAAACATAAGCGAGGCCGAAAGCCGAGCGTGAAGATGGCGCGGCGAGTGGGTGGGGGCACTCGCCGCGCTACCTTTGAAAATCAGTCCGTATTTTTTCGTAAAGAGCCCACAGTTGTTTCAAACTACATCGTTGTGACAGGACTCCACACGCCATCAACTTCTTTCAATATGACGAGTGATTGAACAGAAAATGTGAGCGATACATGGTACCCATTCAGTTTTTCTACACTATCTTTCGCGTTTTCTGCATGATAATCAAGTGAAAGATGGGGAAGCAGCGGGGGCAGATTTTTATCCGCGTATGGTTCCACATCAAACGTAATAACCCCTTCCAACAGAGTAAGCGCCTGTTCGTATATCACAGAAAATGCATCGAATGGTTCAATAGAAACATACACAATATCAGATTGCTGATGAAACACGCCAAACGTTTCATTGTGTGCGGTGAATGGTTGAATATGCAGCGATGCGAGTTTTTGTGTGAGTTCAACCTCATCAATATGTGCAAGAAAAAACGGCGGAAGAATCGTGATGTGCGCGTGTGCTATCGTGAGATGTTTTCCAGAAACTTTAAAGTATGCTTCATCTAATGAGGTGCGGATTTCATCTGGGATGATAACGACGAGAGCATATCTGGTTGCCATACACTATATGATACACTATGCCTATGGAAAGCCATTATTTTCCCGGACAGCAAACAGACGAGCGCGTGCTTTACATTGTTGAGCCGCATATCTATGCGCTTTATACGGGATTAGCAAAAATCTATCTTTTGTCGCTCGCGATATTTTTAAGCTTTTTATTTTTGACAAGCGTGATGAAAGGTTTACCGTTTATCGGTCTTTTTCTTGGATCGTTAATCGCGGTGTTTGGAACATGGGCGAGTGTGCTGATGTTCAAAAAAAGCAGAGCGTATATTACCGACCGCCGGATTGTGCGGTTTGAAGCGGCAACCCCGTTTGCAACAAACTCGCGCGCGCTCAACTGGGATGACGCAGTGAAAATCAAAACATTTCCGCGCAACGCATTGTGGAAAATGTTGATGATTGGAACAGTGGTTGTTCATGCCGGTTCTACATATGTGCACACGCACGAACAAACGCGCGAAAACGTGTACACGAATGACGATCTTGATCTGGAACACGTGTACTACTACAAAGATTTGGGGAATTATCTCGATAAGATCTTGTACCTCTTTAAACACAAGCCCGAAGATATTGCTCAGATGAAGCCGTTTGTTCCAAAGCCAGCTGGCCAGAGGTATTAGGACTTGCATTTTTCTGCCGAGTATCATATACTGCTGACTCTGCAGGATGCAGATAACGTAAAGGAGAGTGTTCTTGTTTACTCGCGCCACAACATGTCCAGGATGTGAAAGGAGCTCGATGCACTGATCTCCTTACGTTGGCGCTTGTATGCAGGATGACTCCCGAAATGGGAGTTTTTTGTTCTTTACGAAAGCATAGCAAGTGGAAAGGAGCCAGCGAACCCGGGCCCATAGCTCATCTGGTAGAGCGCATCATTTGCAATGATGAGGTGAGCGGTTCGAGCCCGCTTGGGTCCACTAGGAAGTTAACAACGTATGTCGGGAGAAAAGGTCGATAGTAGCAAAATTATCGTTATTGAAGAAGGAATTGACTTTAGACAGTTTACTCTTCCTCAATTGCATGATTGGCTTGAGGCGAAGAGACAAGAAGCGAATACAGCGGTAAATCATCAGCCCGCACAGCTTTACGACCTTTGGCAAAGAGTGTCGGCATACGTAAACACTGAGGAAAGCAAGAAAAGACATTCTGATTCAAGAAGCGCCTAAGCCGTTAAACGCTTAGACTCTTCTCCGATCAACGGATTCGCTCCTTAACAAGTGAAGAGAATGAATGTTGCGGCAAACCGCGTTTCATCCCGTAAGGGAAGAACACTGCGGAAGGGCGCATACTTTTGTATGCGTTCATCAATGCTGCAACGCTGTTATTGTAAAAAATAACAGTAGGTTGTATTTTCAAAAATTTTGAAAACGCAAGAGTATACAGTAATGTATGTGAACTCATGCAGATAGTGGATGCCTTGGCAACACATGCCGAAGAAGGACGCACTAGACGGCGAAACTCGCCGGGGAGCTGTCAAGAAGCTTTGATCCGGTGGTGTCCGAATGGGGAAACCCGGCCCAGGTTATTCTGGGTCATCCGTGGCTTTTGTCACGGAAGGGTACGCGCAGAACTGAAATATCTAAGTACGCGCTGGAAAAGACATCGAAAGAGATTCCCTGAGTAAGCGACGAGCGAAAAGGGAACAGCCTAAACCCATCGTAAGATGGGGGTTGCAGGAGCCCAATATTGGATTGTATCTGTTGAATAGAACGCTATGGAATGAGCGACCAAAGAACGTGACAGTCGTGTATATGAAAAACAGATGCACCATAGGGATTTCCTAAGTACTTTCGGAGACGGCAAACTCCGGGAAGAATCTGGGGCGACCACGCTCCAAGGCTAAATACATGTGTTGACCGATAGCGAACGAGTACCGTGAGGGAAAGGTGAAAAGAAGGGTCGAAGACCCCGTGAAATAGAAACTGAAACTATCTGCTAACAAGCAGACAGAGTCCGCAAGGATGATGTCGTGCCTATTGAAGAATGAACCGGCGAGTTATGGTCTGTTCCAAGTGTAAGCCGTTGAAACGGCGGACGCGCAGTGAAAGCGAGCCTGAATAGGGCGCCAAGGAACACACTATAGACCCGAAACCAGGTGAGCTACCCATGATCAGGTTGAACGTACGGTAAAACGTGCGGGAGGACCGAACCGTTCAGAGTTGCAAGTCTGTCGGATGAATTGTGGGTAGAGGTTATATGCCTATCGAACCTGGAGATAGCTGGTTCTCCCCGAAATATATTTAGGTATAGGCTCATGATTAGGCTGATGGGGGTAGAGTACTGGATGAATTTTTTGGTCGCAAGATCAAAAATTTAACCAAACTCCGAATACCGTCAGTTCGTGCATGGGACTCAGTATGGCGGAGCTAAGTTCGCCAGGCGAGAGGGAAACATCCCAGACTTTCGTCTAAGGTCTCTAAATATTCCTCAGTGGGAAAGATAGTCTTGGTCCCCAAACACCTAGGAGGTCGGCTCAGAAGCAGCCATCCTTGAAAGAAAGCGTAACAGCTCACTAGCCGAGGATCAGGGCGTCGAAAACGTATCGAGGCTTAAGGAATATACCGAAGACAAAGATTTATATATTTTCGTAAGAAATTATGTGAGTGGTAGGGGAGCGTTCCGGGTGCTGTGAAGGCGGCGAGAAATCGATCTGCTGGAGCGACCGGAAGTGCGAATGCCGGTATGAGTAGCGTACATGAAGTGAGAATCTTCATCTCCGAATGTTCAAGGTTTCCGCACCCACGTTTGTCGTGTGCGGGTAAGGCGACCCTTAGGCGAGGCCGAATGGCGTAGCTGATGGATAACCAGTTGATATTCTGGTCCTTGATAACAATCGTTATGACTTGGGGAGGGACGGATTTGGATACTGCGTGCGCTCTGTCGAAGATAGAGCCGCACAAGCAACGAGATAATGTCTGTTGGCAAACCCGCAGATATGTTTAATCGAATTGTGATGTGGAGTCTGTTCCGCAAGGAACGGGCAAGACGCAGGACTTCAGGTTCCTAGAAAAGCTTCGCAAGCAGAGTGTTATTAAATCGTACCGATAACCGACACAGGTGAACTGGCCGAGAAGGCTAAGGAGAACGAGAGACAATGGTTTAAGGAATTCGGCAAAACAGCTGGGCGTACCCTTGGTATATGCCCTTCTCTCCGCAAGGAGAGGCGCAGCGAAAGACTGGAGACTGACTGTTTAACAAAAACACAGGTCCGTGCAAACTCGAAAGAGGACGTATACGGGCTGAAACCTGCCCAGTGCCGGAAGGTTAACTGCGAGAGTGGTACCCGCAAGGGTACTGCTTTCAATTGAAGCCCCGGTGAACGGCAGCAGTAACTATAACTGTTCTATGGTATCAAAACGTTGCCATAGTAAAATTGCGCTGTATGCTGGAAAATCTGTAACACAAAGATGGTATCTTTAGTGTTTTAGAAGGATGGCTAGTTGATATTCGGTAAATATTTGGGTATTATAAAAGTGATGCCCAATATTTCTTCAACTGACAATGCCATACCTGCAGAAAACCAGCAGGAAACGAGTAAAGTCGATAATTTTTATATTTCAGGATTTTGCGCCGGAGAAATGTCTTGTTCTGTTATCAAACAGTCAAGACCATATGGGTCTGGATTTTCATATAGTCCAGATCTCACAGTTTCTAATGAAGACCTTTATCTTTTAGCAAAAGTGAATGCACGTTTATGTAATAGTAGGGGAGTTATTTCACCCATTCATGGAGGATATAACTTAAGTATGCGTGGAAAGAAAAAAGTTGCTTTAGCGCTTTCTTTCTTTTCACAATACCCAATTATTGCAGGAGATATTGCAAACGCTAAAATTTCATTGCTTCAACAAGCAATGAATATTTTATCTGCAAAAGGAAAAAGCACTCGTAGAAATATGAGTGAGGTTGAAGAAATTGAACATATTCGAGCAAATTTGAAATTATTAAAAAAAGAAGGACTTTCTGTCACTCAAATGACTTTTCATGAAAGAAGATATTCGAGACAAGAACTTGGATTCTTCTTATGTGGAATATTTGACGCAGAAGGCTCTGTTGGTTTGAAAAAACGTAACAATACATATCAACCCTACTTTACAGTAGGAATGAAGGATTATGGGATAATTACATTATTTCGATTCTTCTTCAAAGTCGGATTTGTATATGAACGTAAAGACGAGAAACTTTTTGTATACGAAACTGGAAAACGATCGGACGTTGTTCGATTGCTTCGGATATTTTCTGAAGACTTTCCTTTTCAATTACAAAAGAATCGTATCAAACGTGATCGATTGAATCGGATCCTCAACGACTATACGCGTAACGCCAAAGAATTACCGTTGTACATAAATGACAACAAACCTCTTTGGTGAAGGGATAGTCTGATCTCATGGGCGACCATGAGAGAGCGGCAGAAATGACCGCGCTAGCTCAACACGAGCTATAACAAAAAAGATTGATAAGTCAATCAAATCAGCGAAATACCTTGTCGCTTAATTGGCGACGCGCATGAAAGGAACAACGAGTCTCCAACTGTCTCGAACCATTACTCGGCGAAATTGAAATGGCTGTGAAGATGCGGCCTACTGGCAGTAGGACAAAAAGACCCCATGAAGCTTTACTATAGCTTGGCACTGATGTTTTATTCGGGATTGTCTAGGATAGGCGGGAGTGTGTGCCGCAAGGTACATACAACAGTGTAATACCGCTCGTTTCGTATAAAATATCTCACCCAATTCGCCTGCAAACGGCGAAGGGAACACTGTCTGGCGGGTAGTTTAACTGGGGAGGTTGCTTGCTAAAGAGTACCGCAAGCGCGCAATGGTATCCTTGGCCCGGATGGAAATCGGGCTGGAAGTGCAACGGCATAAGGATGCTTGACTGTGAGGCAAACAGGCCGAGCAGGTGCGAAAGCAGGTCATAGTGATCCTCGTGTACTTTGTGGAAGGTACCGGGCTTAACGGATAAAAGCTACTCTGGGGATAACAGAGTCATCGCGCCTAAGCGTCCCTAGCGACGGCGCGGTTTGCTACCTCAATTAACATCGGGGTCCCATTCTAGCAATAGGATGGTGCTGTTTCTGTTCTGTGTGTGATTACTCAAGCACAAAACAGAGAATTTGGGCTCATAACGGTGAACCCTTCGTTTCATCTTCTACTTTTCTTCGGGTCTTTATGATACCGTAGAAATATGATGAAACATGGCAACACCGTGGGAAGTCGGATACTTTTACAAAAGTATCTTGACCCCGTATCGACTCAGAATGAAGAATTCTGGATGGAGTATATCTCTATATTACATATTCCATAACACGCCCACATCCGCCCTTAGCGGATGAAGGTATAGTCAGGCTATAAACGAAAGTTTTTAGGTTGTTTGCGATGTCGGCTTAACCCGAAAGGGTCTGGGTCATTCAAAGAGTAATTTTTGAAACAAAACACTTGGCTAATAACGGTGAACCCTTCGTTTCATCTTCTTCTTTTCTTCGGGTATCTATGATACGCTGAAATGAACTATGAAACATGGCAATACCGTGGGAAGTCGAGGAAGTTTATCACCGAAACAACACGCTATGCTTGTTGGAAAAATATTAGGTGATGGGTGTTTAGAAAAGAATGGAAAACATGTTCGATTAAGAATCGAGCGTGGCGAAAAACAAGAGAAATATGTTTTCTGGTTTTATAAAGAATTCAATATGTATGTACAAAAGCAGCCATATATATTATGGCATGCTGGTCGAAATGGAAAACAAACAAAACGTTGGAGGTTTTCAACACTAAGTTTAAATATTTTCGATCAACACTATATGGATTTTTATCATAACGGGAAAAAACGTATACCTGAACATATTCAGGTCCTTTTGCAATCGCCTCTTGTTCTAGCAGTGTGGTATATGGATGATGGATATCTGCGTACGGATAAATCTGGTGCGTATATATGTTCATCGTCTTTTACACAAAAAGAACATGAAGTACTTCAACAAACACTATTTGAGAATTTCAGTTTGCACACAGCAGTACATTTTGCTGGTGGATTTGCTCGATTGCATATTCCATCTCGAGATTTACGTATGTTTGCGAACATCATTCGACCGCATATGGTTGAATGTATGAAATATAAACTTCCTTTGACCCCGTAACGACTGAGTTCGAAAGAACGAGATAGGATAGTTGTCATAATCATGACAAATTTTACTTCCTATAATATGCCGAGCCCCTTCGAAGAAGGGTGAAGATATAGTCTATATCTGTAGAAATACATGAAATCATATGCAACGCATCCTGGGGGTGAAGAAGCTCCCAAGGGTTGGTCTGTTCGCCCATTAAAGCGTTACGCGAGCTGGGTTCAGAACGTCGTGAGACAGTAGAGCATAAGGCCTTGCTGTCTAAGTTACAGATAGACGTTTGAAGATAGGTAGGACTCAAAAATGTAACAGTGGTTTAACCACTATAAATTTGACTAAATGCTGGAAACCCTCGTTAATGTTTACTTACTTGTTTCGCATCTGCATGCAAGTGAAAATAGTAAACCAGTCAATTGTTGACGCAAGACAATCAGCAGGAAAGATCCTAAGCGAAAGCGAAGGAAATCCTCACAGACTATACGTCAAATATCCCTTTTCGGGGATGAAGATATAGTCGGATCTCTTTAGTGATAAAGAGTGTACGTAAAACCGTACCTTTGTAACATATTGTCGGCCTCTATCCACTGTCAGCGCTGGATGTTTGAAGGATTTTGCTTCTAGTAAACAATTGCTACGCCTTGCAGAAATGCAGGGGTGATACACTTGCTCAAATCGGTGAAATCCTCTATATTTTAAGCTATGGTCCCATGGCTATAGAGGACAATACCGAGGGAAGATGACAAAAAACTCTTATCGAGTTTGGAATCATCCCCGTAACGACTGGATTTCCGCCAAAATAGGTGGAATGAAGATGGATTATATATCCATAACACGGCAAGCACCTTCCTCGCAGAAATGCGAAAAGGTGAAGGTATAGTCTATCCTTCTGGTAACAGAAGATCAGATGACGAGAGGACCGAAGTGAGGGAATCCCTGGTGTGCCTGTTGTCGCTGTCAAGCGCAATGCAGGGTAGCCACATTCCTGTTGGATAACCGCTGAAAGCATCTAAGCGGGAAGCCGTTCCTAAGATGAGACATCCCAATAGACCCCTCGGAGATTACGAGGTTGATAGGCAGCCGGTGTACGTCCTGTGAAGGATTAAGCCTAGCTGTACTAATCGGTCGATTGAACATACATTACGTGTATACCTTTCATTCTCTTCACGATTGTGAAGGAGCGAAACCAAACGCGCAGACATACGTCTGATATACGCGTTTGATTGGAACTCTTTACATTCGTCAATCTTCCCGGTCTTTAGAGCGATGTGGTCCGACCTCTTCCCATTCCGAACAGAGTCGTCAAACGCATCAGCGCCTACGATAATGCCAGCACGAGCTGGTGTGAAAATAGGTCAAGGCCGGGATTTTTGTATTTGGATTAAGATCGGGACTTACAGAAAACCTTATCAAGGGGCTGACATATAGGACTTTTTAGTTTGTTTTCGTGAGTTATATGTGTAATCTAATGTATGCCCTATATGGGTAGATCGGGACTTAGCCAAGAGTCGTTTGTGTCTACCCAAGTGACGAGTCCCGAACTCTTCATCAGTTCCAGCATTGTCATCTCTTCCTACATCTGGTACAATCCCCCTATTCTTATGAAAGGGGATTATTCGATATGTCTACAGTTTCAGATAACGCTTCTGGTGTGAAATCTTCAGGAAAGGGGAAAGCGAAAAGTCCGGCTGAGTCAGTGAGTTCTGGTGCGGCGAAAGTTGCGGCAAAGGTTGTAATGAAAGTTGCAACAAAAGCTGCGTCAAAAACCATGGCGGTTGGTTCAACACCAACCTCTATGGACGAGCTTCTCGCACTCGACGGGGTATCGCTCAATGTTCCAAAACATGGTGATGTTGTCGAAGGAATTGTGACCGATGTGACAAAGAAAATGGTGCTTGTCGATATCGCGGGGAAAACCGAAGGTCTTATTGTTGATAAAGAGTACGAAGCGGCGCAGGATTTTATTGCGACGCTCCACACGGGGGACAAAGTTTCTGTGTATGTGGTGAGCGCGGAAAATGACCGAGGCCAAATTTTGCTTTCATTCAAACGCGCGATGATGAACCAGAAATGGGATCAGTTTGAGCAGGCGATGAAGACGGAAGAAGTGGTGATAGTGCGCGGTATGGAGATGAACAAGGGGGGTATGATTGCGGGTGTTGATGGTGTCCGCGGATTTATTCCAACAAGCCAGTTTGGGAAACAATACATTGGCAAACTTGAATCACTGATTGATACACCAATCAAAGTCCGCGTCATTGAGGTTGATAAAGAGAAAAATCGCTTAATTTTTTCTGAGCGGTATGTTTCCGAAGCCCAAGTGATCGCGCAAAAAGGTGAAGTTCTCACCTCGATTGTTGAGGGCGAAGTATATAACGGAACTGTTTCCGGCGTGATGCCGTTTGGCGTGTTCGTAACGGTTGAAGTTCCGATTGCGGGAGCAAAGCCCGAAGACAAAAAGGGGCTTGGGAATATTGAAGGACTCGTCCATATCAGTGAAATTTCGTGGGAAAAAGTGGAGAATCCTAATCAGCTGTACAAAGTTGGCGATAAACTCAAAGTGAAAGTTCTGTCGGTGGACAAAGAAACCGGCAAGATGAACTTGTCGATTAAGCGCCTCGGTGATGATCCGTGGGTCACGATCGCAGACCGGTACCAAGATGGGATGACGATTTCGGGCAAAGTTTCACGTATTGCGCCGTTTGGTGTGTTTGTGAACTTGGAGCCTGGAGTAGACGGGTTGATTCACATCAGCAAAATTCCAGCTGGCAAGGAACCAAAAGTCGGCGAAAAACTTGATGTAACAGTCGAAAAAGTTGAGCCAGAAGCACGCCGTATGCGGCTCGGCTTGATGTTGACTGAAGTTCCGATAGACTACAAGTAGAACGCATACATACAAGACAAAAGGAGATATATGTCAAAACAACGCATGATCGTAACAGACGACCAGCTGCTTATTGATATGGATTTGCTGTTTAAAGCGATCCGGGAAGCAGGCGGCGATTGGGAAAAAGTTGAAAAAGAAATGCGCGCATATCTTGAGGCGGTGCAGGGAATGACCGGCAACAATGGATAAAAACGTGTCGTTCAAGTTGTGCCAGCATTGTCAATATGTTCCTTTTTTGAGCGGGTGCTAGAATACCTTCACAATGCCGAAGTCTTCTACGCTCTATATTTGCCAGACGTGTGAGTTTCAATCACCCAAGTGGATTGGCCAGTGTCCAAACTGCGGATCGTGGAACACGCTGGTGGAAACGATCGCGCCAACCTCATTCTCAACAAAATACACCATAGGGTCTTCGCGCCCCGCGCAGGCGGTCACGTTAAGCGAACTCAAACACCTCGACCGCTTATTTGTTCGAATACCCAGTGGAATGGAAGAGTTTGACCGCGTTGTGGGTGGCGGTATCGTGTTAGGTTCGGTGAACCTCATCGGGGGTGAGCCGGGGATCGGGAAGTCCACACTTCTTACTCAAATAGTCATTAATTTGCTGAAAGATACGTCTAAAGAGTATGAGATTATGTACATCTGCGGAGAGGAAAGTCCAGAACAAATTGCGCTCCGGATCAAGCGCATGAGCGGAACGGCGCTTCCGCAGGCGGTGGCAAAACGGTTGGAGTTTGTGACGTCAATTGACGCGGACGCGTGCATTGGGGTGATTCAATCAAAAAAACCGGGCATGGTAATTGTTGACAGCATTCAAAGCATGCAGACGTCTGATCTCACGGGAACCGCGGGATCGGTTGGTCAGCTCAAGGAATGTACGCAGCGGTTCACGCGCATCGCGAAATCCATGAATATTCCGGTGTTTTTGGTTGGGCACGTCACAAAAGACGGCGTGATTGCCGGACCAAAGGTACTTGAACACATTGTGGACACGGTATTGGAGCTGAGCGGTGAGCGGTCAGGATTTTTCCGCCTTTTGCGCTCGGTCAAAAACAGATTTGGCGCGACTGATGAAGTTGGAGTGTTTGAAACGGTAGAAACAGGATTGCGCGAAGTAAAAAATCCAAGCGCGGTGTTTTTGCAGGAATCCAGCCGTGATGTGCCGGGATCGGCGATTGTTCCGGTATTGGAAGGAACGCGGCCGGTGCTGGTTGAAATTCAAGCGTTGGTGGTGCCGTCGCAACTTGCGATGCCGCGCAGAGTAGGCCGTGGAATCGCGCTACCACGTATTCAGTTACTAGCAGCAGTATTGCAGAAACATTGCGGACTACCGCTTGGTACACAGGATATTTTTGTAAATGTAGCTGGTGGATTTGTCGTCAACGAGCCTGGTGCTGATTTAGCGATTGCGATGGCGATTGCTTCCTCATGTAAAAATATTCCACTTCCGAAAGACGCGGCGTATGTGGGTGAAATCGGCTTACTGGGCGAAGTGCGCAGTGTTGGGATGGGGGAGAAACGCGCGAAAGAGGCACGGCGGTTGGGATACACGCGTGTGATCAGCGGAAAACAGGTGCGAAGAATCCGCGAACTGGTCAACACGCTAAAATAAAGTTATCCACACGCACATTTTTTATGCGGAAATCTTTCATTTTTCTTGAGTAAAATGTATGACATTGTTTGTTATAGGGTATCCATTAATTAGTGTAATGTTTGTTATAGGCTTGACAAGGGGCGGAACACGATTATAATCTGATCAGCCAATAAAAAAGCATCACTATCGCTGGAATTGAGCCACGAATAGCAATGCTTTTTTAGGACCATCTGTTTCTTTCGAAACAAACTTAAGTAACACAGTAGCAAGTGCCACGACAATTGTCAACACACATACTGCGATTTGAGAAGGACGGCGTGCGAGTGTACCAGCTATCGGATTCGTATGGAGGTTCGGAGGTTGGGCAGGCATCCGAACTTCCGTAGGAATCCGATCGCAAAAACACGCATCGCAGAGGCGCATATAAAGTACAAAGAACGTGATTTGTGCTTGACGAATGACCAGACAGATGGCACAATGCAGGTGTAGAGCAGTTCCCCGTAAAGCATAGAGATATATAGATACCAGCAACGCATGACTATTTTTCAATGTTTCACCCATAACAGTACGCCACGTATACAGTAAAAAATAATAAAAGGAGTTTTTGTATGCCAGTCACAAAAAAAACATCAGACGATGTTGTTGATGTTGCCTCGCTCGTTGGCCGTCCTCCGGCCGAAGAAGAAAAAGCTCAAACAGAAAAGCAAAAAGCAAAATCAGTGCGCAGTGTGCCGGTGATTCCGGTGTCTGCTGCGGAATCTGAGTTGCCAACGCCAATCCGGCCGTTAGTCGGCAGTAATGTGAGTGGCGGCGCAATGGGTGGAAGTATGAATGGTGGAGGTATGGGCGGCGGCAATCTAGGCGCAGCCCGTCGTCCTTGGGTATCACGGGATCGTAACGATGACCGGGGAAATCGAGGAGGAGATATGCGTAATGACACGCGTGGTCGTATGGGAAGTGCTGGTGGAAGCCGTGGGAGATACATGCCAGCGGGTAACCGTAATGACGACATGGGAATGAATGATGATATGAATATGCAGGATAGTGATGTTCCAACAGAAACAGTAAATGGTATTTTAGACACGTCACCAGATGGCCATGGGTTATTGCGGCCGCGTTTTTCACCATCAAACCGTGATGTGTACATTAGCTCGTCACAAATCCGTCGCTTTTATCTCCGCCCCGGCGATGTTGTGGAAGGTCCCGCGCGTATTCCAAAAGAAAACGAGCGTTTTTGGGGTTTGTTGAAGGTAGAAAAAGTGAATGGAAAGCCAGTTGAAGAGGTCGAGAAGCGTATCCGTTTTGATGATCTTACACCCGTGTACCCAGATGAACGGTTCACGCTGGAAACGGGAGCAGAAACATTGTCTACCCGCTTAATTGACTTGGTTGCGCCAATCGGAAAAGGACAGCGTGGCATGATTGTTTCTCCACCAAAGGCTGGAAAAACAACGGTGATGAAGGAAATTTCAACCGGCGTCGCGAAAAACTATCCCGACTCGCACATTATGGCGGTGTTGATCGGTGAGCGTCCGGAAGAAGTGACAGATATCCGCAGACATATTGAGGGAATTACGGGTGGGCGAGGCGAAGTTGCTGCAAGCAACTTTGACGAGCCTGCAGAAGAGCAGACGCGGGTTGCGGAGTTGGCGCTTGAGCGCGCAAAGCGGTTGGTTGAAGATGGCCAGCACGTTGTCATTCTGTTGGACTCGATCACTCGGCTTGCCCGCGCGTATAACTTGGCAATCCCAACCTCTGGGCGTACGCTCTCAGGTGGATTTGATCCAGCGGCGCTGTATCCACCCAAACGGTTCTTTGGCGCGGCGCGCAACTTTGAAGGCCATGGATCGCTTACCATCATTGGCACGGCGCTTGTTGATACCGGTTCACGCATGGACGACCTCATTTATGAGGAGTTCAAGGGAACGGGTAACATGGAGTTGGTGCTCGACCGCGCGCTTGCAGACCGCCGCATCTTCCCATCGATTGACGTTCAGCGTTCGGGAACACGTCGCGAAGATCTCTTGTTCAGCCAGACAGATTACCAAAGTATCATCGTCATGCACCGCATGATTGATATCCTGGGCAAAGACGAGCGGACATCACTCTTGTTGGACCGGTTGAAGAGAACGAAGTCTAATAAAGAGTTTTTGGCGAGCCTAAAAGAGGGATAGTCTCTCAGAACGTCTTCTTCGATTGAGGGGAGGACTTTTTCCTCTGGGCAGTGTACAATAACACCCTACTATGTCCGTGTATGAAAAACACTCATTTATGCAAGAACTCCGCACGTTTTCAGTGTTTTTTATGCGGTACGTGCGCACCCGGCTGTACTCTTTTTTTGCACAGTTTGAAAAACTCAAAGACGTGATTGTTGATCTTCTCTACAAGCGCCGCGGAAAGTACACTCGGCCATTTTTGCACATTGTCATGACCGTTATCGCGTTTGTCGGTATTACACTTGGTCCGTTGATTCTCCAAAAAGTGAACGCCGGCGACCGGGTTCCAGACGAATTACCCTCTGGAGTATTGTCTTCCGCAACAGATTCGAGTCAAGCAATGACAACGGTGCAGGGGAGAGAAGTGGTGCAGTACCGTGGCGGTGAGGTCATTACGCACGAAGTGAAAAATGGTGAGACCGTGGAGTCTATCGCGAGGCTGTATAACCTCAAACCAACAACCATTTTGTGGCTGAATAAACTCAACGAGAAAAAACCACTCATTAAACCCGGTCAACAACTCAAAATTTTGCCAGTTGATGGTGTTTTGCACAAGGTAAAGAAGGGGGAGACGATCTATACCATCGCCAAACTGTATGGGCTAGAAGACACACAAGCCCAGGGTGTTGTTGACTATCCATTCAACACGTTTACTAACGACGAAACATTTGCGCTCTCTGTTGGCCAAGACCTTGTGATTCCAGATGGTATGATGCCTGCGGGTGATCTTTTGCCGCCATCATCGGTTGCAAGTGTCCTTACTCCCAACGCAGGTTCCGTGTCACCAACGGGTTCGTTTGTGTGGCCGGCTTCTGGCCGTATTACGCAGGATTTCAGGTTTTATCACAAGGGTACGGATATCGCAAACCGCAGTGGTGGAAATGTTCTTGCCGCCGATTCAGGAAAAGTGATTGTCGCGGGCTGGATAGACAACGCTGGGTACGGAAACCGCATTATCATTGATCATGGAAATGGATACTCTACGTTATATGCCCATCTTGCGCTGATTCAAGTGCAGGTGGGACAGACGGTACGCCGTGGAGATATTATTGGCCAAATGGGAAGCACTGGCCGCAGCACAGGGACACATCTCCATTTTGAGATCCGGCGCGGCGGAGTTCATGAAAGTCCGTTATCATACTTAAAGTAGGTTTTTATGGTTGATGATGTCCGCATTGTTGTTCGAGCTGGAGACGGGGGAGGCGGAGCCGTTTCCTTTTTGCATCTCAAGTTTATGTCCAAAGGCGGTCCCGATGGCGGCGATGGAGGTCACGGTGGTTCGGTGTACTTGGTTGGCAATAAAGATTTGAACACGCTTCAGCACTTCCGTGGTTCTAAAATTTTTCGTGCCGAACTCGGTGGTCATGGTGGCGGGAATAAAATGCATGGGAGAAATGGTGATGATACTGATGTTGCCGTTCCACTTGGTACGGTGATTGAAGGAGTTGGCGAGATTGTGAAGGATGGAGAACGGTTGCGTGTTGCCCGTGGTGGCAAAGGCGGGCGGGGGAATGAGGCGTTTAAAAGCAGTGTGAATCAAACGCCGCGGTATGCAGAACCCGGAGGAGTTGGAGAGAAGTTTGAGCTTCATCTTGAGTTAAAGTTACTGGCAAACGTTGGATTTGTTGGTTTTCCCAATGCGGGGAAAAGCACACTGCTTTCTGTATTAACACGTGCAACACCGGAAATTGCGAACTATCCATTTACCACATTATCGCCCAATCTTGGTGTGTTGTTTTCAAAAGATAAGACAAGCTCGTTGATTCTTGCCGACATTCCAGGCCTCATTGAAGGAGCGGCGCAGGGGAAGGGTTTGGGGCATGAATTTTTGAAGCACATTGAACGGTGTTCGATCCTATTATTCGTCCTCGCGCTTGATGATAGCGTTCTTTTTGATACCGATGCGTCGGCAAAAGAAAAAGCGCAATCACTACGCGAACAACTCGCAGTGTTAAAGAAAGAATTGAAGGAATTTTTGCCGGACATGCTTAAGAAAAAGAGCCTTGTGTGTATCAATAAGTGCGACGTATATGACACGGCAGTCAAAAAAGAAATGAAAAAAATCTTCCCGCGCGCGCTCTTCATTTCGGCGGCGATTCATAATGGGGTTGAAGCGTTGCGAGACAAGCTTTTCACCATATAACGTTGGAGTCTTTAGCCCAGATCATTTATAATAAGGTTGCTCAAAGAGGGCCCGTAGTTTAGTGGTAGAACATCTGGCTGGCAGTCAGATAGGAGGGGTTCGATTCCCCTCGGGTCCACTACTTGACAATTCATACCAAATCATTACAATTGTATGATTATGGATGGAAGAACAATTTTACAAATCCCGCTCAGCTCAACACTCAAATCAACCGCAACTCAAGTTGCGGAAGATATGGGATTTTCCTCATTGCAGGAAGTTGTTCGCGTATTGTTAACAAAACTTGCATCGAAACAAATAACAATTTCTATCCAGGAAACAGTCAAGCTGTCTCCAAAGGCGGAAAAACGATATCAGCGCATGACGCATGCGTTTAAAAAGAAAACTCGCGTTTTTTCTGCTGGCTCCGTGGATGCCCTAATGGAGCAACTTCATGGACATTCATTATCTTAAAGAATTCAAAAAACACTATCAAAAACGCATTGCACCATATAAAAACTTAGAGATTCAATTTCGGCAAAGGCTGGCGTTGTGCATTGAGAATCCCAAACATCAACTTCTGAGAAATCATCGACTTATTGGAGAAAAAAGCCAATATAATGCATTCTCTGTTACGGGAGATATCCGCGTCGTGTATAGAATTTCAGACGGAATATTGTTTTTATATGACATTGGTTCTCATAATCAGGTTTATGAAAAATAAGATTTGTATGCCCAGTGTACAATAATGCAAGGTATACGGGCCCGTAGCTCATCTGGTAGAGCGCTGCATTCGCATTGCAGAGGTGGTCGGTTCGAGTCCGATCGGGTCCACCAAGTTCGAAGCATCTGGTGGGTCATAACACCAAGTTCGATCAGTTTCTTTTCTTGTCTCCAGGGGACCCTACGCCCCGAGTTCCTCGAAAAGAAATCGATCTCACTAAAGAAAATTCTTCACCCTGAGCGCTTCGAAAAATTCTTTGACTCGCTTGAGAATGTGCTACCATAGAACTATGCCCACCAAGGCTCGTGCATCACATCGCCATACACCATTTTCTTTTCACAATTTCAAATTTTCCCGCGGCATGACACTTCCCGAAATGCTCATTGTGCTCACTATTATTGCCATTCTCCTTCTTCTTTCTCTCATTAATGTGCAAAAATATCGGATCAAGGCGAGTGACGCACGCAGAAAAAGTGATTTGGCGGCGTATAAAATCGGGCTGGAGCACTATTATGACGATAACAAGTGCTATCCAGACCCCTCTTTAGTTGCGACGTGCGGCGCAGACACACTTCAGCCATATTTGGCAAAAATACTCTGTGACCCCACCTCTTTAACTGCGTATATGTATGTCCGTGACGACTGCAACACATTCCGTATGTATACGGTGTTAAAAGATGGTTCGGATTCTGACATTGAAAAAATAGGATGCAATAATGGGTGCGGTCCAGACACAAATGGAGATGGGACGGCGGACTATAATTATGGAATCAGCAGCGGGAACACGAACGCCGGATCACCAGTTGGTTCGGCAGTTCCGGGAACGTGTTCGCTTGCAGGAGGGAAGTCTTGCTATGCTGGGCTGTGCAGCGTGTGTTGTCCGGGGACAACGTACCGGTGCAACACAAATGGAACGTTATGTAATCCGGACATCTCGTGTTCTCAGGGAGGACAATAATGATAGTAAGACGCGCGCACCACACAGGCTTTACTCTTATCGAAATGATGATCGTGATCGTGATCATTGGTATTTTAAGCACGATCATTGCGGGAAATTTTACAACGGCAAAACTTAAAGCGCGTGATGCTCAGCGCAAGAATGATATGGCACAACTTCAGCGGGCGCTTGAGACGTACTACAACGACAAGGGGACATATCCACCCGCGGCGGCAGATGGAGGACTACAGGGATACACATGGGGCGGTGTGTTCGCGGATGCAAACAATACGGTGTACATGAATCAGTTGCCAAGTGATGATAAACAACCAACAATTCAGTTTTTGTATGAAACAAACACGGGAAGTAAAAAATATCATCTGTTTGGATATCTGGAAAACACGCGCGATGAACACATTGCGTCATACTTGGGGAAGTTGTGCGGGACAAAGACGTGTAACTATGGAGTTGGAAGCCCAAATACAACAATGACGGAGGTGTTCCAATGAATTGGGTGAAAAATACATGGCAGAGTGGTGGACAAACCAGCCGTTGCGGATTTACATTGGTTGAGTTATTGATTGTCATCGCGATTATTGGCGTACTGTCGGCGTTGTTGTTCAGTAACTTTACAGGCGCGCGCGAGCGCGCGCGCGATACCAAGCGCAAAAGCGACCTTATGCAGATCAAAAACGCGCTTCGCCTCTGGTATAACGACTTTCAGCGGTATCCGGATACTGGTGGTGTGCAAGCGGGTGGGGTAGGAACGACGTTGAAAGGGTGCGGCACTTCTACAAGCTTCACGGACTGTAGTTGGGGCGAAACATTTATCAATGGCTCAACAGTCTACATGAATGAAGTTCCGAAAGATCCGGTCAATGATGCTGCCAACTACTATACATATCAGCAGGGGAATGCGCTGGACTCTACGAGTAACGCATTTCAACTCACAACGATACTAGAAAATATCTCAGATCCGGACTCTGCAGTGAGTCAAAGTAAATGTGGTATTGCGAGTCCACAAACCGGCGTGTATGTCGTGTGTTCAGATTAGAAATTTTTTCCTTATTGAGTTAGACTTACGGTGCTGGAGAAGGCGCCGGAGTTGCTGATGGAGCAGGTGTCTCGGGTGTCGCAGGAACCGTTGTTGGAGGATTTTCTTGAGGGAGGCCAAGGTCTGCGGGGAGCTTGATCTGTCCCTCAGGAAGCGTTGATTTCTTCGTTGTTGAAGGAGCAGATGACGGTGCCGTCGTTGTTCCAGCCCTCTTACTCTTCACGATCTCTTGTTCCATGGCGGCAATATCTTGGTCGAGTTTTTGAACGTCCGTGCTACCGGCGGGCAACATATTCTTAATTATTCTCAACTCGTCGAGTGCGAGAGTTACATCACCTTTTTGTTTATACGCGTTTGCTAGGTTATAGTGCGCGTTTGCCCAGTCTGGTTTGAGATCAACGGCCTGTTGGAACAAACGGACTGCCTGTTCATAGTTCTGAGTCGACATATACACGCTGCCAAGTTCAAACCGCTCTGTGGGATCGGTTGGATTAGTCTGAATGGCGCGGACAAGTGCAGCAATAGCCCATTGATCAGAACCCTGTGCGACAAGAATGAGTTGTTTGTAGATGTTCGCAAGCGCCTCCCAGTTTGCAGTCCTTCTTGGTTCGAGCGTTGTGGTGAGTTTTGCCTCGCGGATAGCCTGCTGGAGCAGTTGCGGAATGTTTGCCTTATCTTGTTCTGTTGGACTTGGTTTAGACGCGACTGCGTTTGCAATAAGCAGGTTTGTTGAAGCAAACGTGCGATGGTACGAGTCTGAAAATGGATTATGTGCGAGCGCTTTTCTCTGGAACTCATACGTTTGGACGCCGTCGTTGCGTTGAGCAGCAAACAACGACCGCACCATATAGTACTCGCCGGCATACACGCGGAACACGCCAAATCCCGCAACACCGACAAGCGCAAACGCGACGGTCGCAATAATCAGCGCGAAGATTTTTGATGTTTTTTCTGTACTGATCCGTTCAACCGTTTCTGGTGCAACCAATCGTACGGCAAACACGTGGAGCAAGAGCTCAGAAATCCGCTGATCTTTTTCTGCTTTCTTTACCAACACAAATATACTGAGTGTGAAGTACATCAACGCAAGAACAAGGATGTTTGCGGGGAGAACAATTTGTTCGGCAATGAGAATGAGGAGCAATACTGACAACTTCCACGTTGACGCGCGGAGTGGCAACGCGAAACGGATGATAGAAATCATAAGGAATACCCAAGCTGCCAGTCCCAACAAACCGAGTGTTGTAACAATATGGAGTGGTTCAACGCGCCCAAATGAAAACCGCATTGTCCAAAGATCTGGTATCATATTTTGCGCGACCGGGCGGAACTGCGTAAACGCTTCACCATATGACTCGGGGCCGAATCCAAAGAATGCGCTTTTTGGTTTTTTCAACACATCAATAGCGATGGACCAACTGGTTTGAAATGGTGGCAAAACAGGGTTGGCGAGTTTACCGGGGAGCATAAAGTACCCATTGATCACAACGCCTGCGGTCAATAGTGCGGCAACAACACCTTCAAATATTTTTCTCCTTTTTTCTGCTTGCGTCACCTGTGCGTGTTGCGAAAACGAGATCCATTGAATGAGCATGAGTGGGAGAAGGAATGTAATACAAATCAGTGGCGAACCAGCCAAGTTAAACAACACCGAGTTTGGCATATTCATTCCGGGAATGAGGTTGAAAAGGCGCGTTACTCCATATCCTGTGGCTTGCGCGAGTGAAACAACACTCAACACAACGCCGGCGATGTTTAACAAGCGTACATACAATGCTGTTTTTGCATGAATGATTGTTGTTGCTAAGATAAAAACGAGTGTGAGCGCGATGACAAGCATTCCACGGCCCCACAAAACCTCGATAGGGTAGGGTGTGGCAATAAAAGTAGACACAAGTACTGTTCCTGCGTATGCCAGCATTGGGACAAGGAGTGGAGAAACCGTAATGCGCACGGTATTTTTTGCAATCGCCAAAATTCCCCACACTGCAAGCAAAATGATCGCGGTTACTGCCAAAAAGATCCGCTTGTTAAAATCAAAAAAATCAGTTGTCGTGGGGAGAAATAATAATGGTGCGACTAACACTGCGCCATAAAATGCTATCAACGCCACTTTTCGGCCAAAAACGCTGATATCTTTCGCGGTTGTTATATACATATCGCCTTTACACTACCACATTATCAAACACTATCACATTACTGAATTTCCCACCAGGTAATGTCCAGCGGGGCAGATGGAGGCGCGGTCGCGCCAATGGTAAATCCAGTTCCAGCTTCCTTATTTTTCACATAGAGCGTCACGCCATCGGGATTTTTGTCCGTGGTGACGTAGAGTTGGGTTGTGTCTTTTACCTGAGGATACGACACAACGACATCGGTTTTTCCTGCTTCAAGGGCAACATGTCCCTTTTGCGCGTTGGCGTCCGATTGACCGGTGACGGTTGTTGACAATTGTTCCTGTGGTCCGGCGATGATGCTGTTCAGCGCATAGTTTTCTGATGCCTGTTGTGTTGGCAAGTACTCGGTTGGGTTTTGTGTTTCCGGTGCAGACGTTGGATTTTGTGCACCCAACTGTTGTGCTTTGGCAAAATCACTGTCCGCAAGCGGTTTTACTTCAGGCTTTATCGCTGAAATTGCTTGGTACACGCGGCCTCTACTCGAGTATCCGCGGGCGTCGTCCGGTGCCAAACTCATGGCGCGGTTTGCTGCCTCGAGCGCTTGGTTTAAATATCCGACAATAGTTTCTTTGTCTTGCGGCGTTTGATCGGTTGTCGCGTTTGAGAGGTCAACTGCTTTTTGAAGAAAACCGTTGGCGAGCGAAAGCTCATAGTTAAGGTCGTTGGACTGTGTGTTCTGTGCATCCGCCAGTGAGTTTGTCGAAGCCTGCGTGATATCCGCTACGCTTGTGTCTTGCGCCTGTTGGCTCACGGGAGAGAGGAGTGTTGGCGCCTTAAACGAAGACGAGTATGTGTTGAGGGCAAACGCGCCGGCGATAGGGGTGAAGAAAAGCGCAGTATAGAGCGCAATGAGTTTAAGAGAAAAATGTGCGGCTGTTTTTACGTGCGTGGCGCCTGCAATAGAAACGGGGAGTTGGTGCGCACTTTGTGCTTGTTGTACCACTTGCGCCGGTTGAGCAATGATGGGCTGTTCAAACAGGGAACTGGGCATACATCTATAGTACTCAATATCTGGTAGGGGTGTCAAGATCATTTCTTCGCATGGTGTTTGCGATTTTTCATGTATTGGCGAAACGTAGGAAAGAAGATGACAAATGCGAGAATGAGCATAGAAAGCGTTACATTTATAGCTGCGATATTTGTCATTTGTTCAACAGTCATGAGTAATCTCCCTGAGAATATGAAAGGAATACTGTTAAAAGACTTCCAAAAAGTGCAATAAAAGAGCCAAGCATGGTAACAAACGCAAGGTGTTCTTCACTAAAATTGAGCATATATTTTTCCTTTCATTTTACTTTTAATAGCGATGCTAGTTATCCAGCACGCTGAGCATACAAATAGACCAATCTCTACAATTAAGAGATTATCGCCTTTGAGACTATTTGTCAAAACATACGTTGCAAAAAATACTTGACCTATATCGCTTAAAATATCCGCGACCTGTTCCCATCCTGCATGAGGAGAATAAAAACGATTCTGTCGCTGCACATGTTTTGGCATACACAGTATTGTGAACCACTGATCGAACAAACACCGAACGAAAATAAAACTGGGGTATGAAATAGGTAGGTCGGGTCTACCCTTTTGAAACTGCCAAAGATTGGGACTTCCCGTTAATTGAGGAAATAGTACTATTTATCAACTTCTTTCTACTTTTATGGGTAGGTCGGGCCTTAGCCAAGGGTTGTTCTGCCCAAGCCAAGTAGTAAGTCCCGAACTTGCCATTGACACCCATTGTATATTCGTATATCATCGAATATAGGCATAAAATATATGAAAAAAATCGAATATGTGTGGAATCACCTTCTGTATGAAGCGTTGGAGAAAAAGAACTTCTCGTTCGGTCAACAGGAATTAGCCCAAGAACTCCACCTGTCTTCATCCACGATTCATCTCGCAATCCAACCACTTCGTCGCATGGGGGCGGTGCGGATAGGGAAGCGCCATTCAGAGGTCATAGATGCGGAAAAAATTCTGTACCATTGGGCAAATCATCACAGACTTCAGCCGACTCTGCAGATGAGTGTAAACTTACCGGTCACGGAAATAGAGGGGTTGTTGCCGGATCAAACACTGCCGACGGCATACACCGCACTGCGTGAACGGTTTGGTGAGCCGCCGACAGATTATGATAAAGTGTACTGCTACCACCGCGATCCTTCTGTCGTTGGTCAACGGTTTGAGGGACACCGCACGAACGGTCCGCTGAATCTTTTTGTTCTTTTAGCAGATGAACGGCTCTACACATACAGATCTCAGGTGACGCTGGGACACATGTTTGTTGATCTTTGGAATCTCCCGGATTGGTATGCGAAAGACGCGGTAACGTTTGTGAAAGGAAAGATCGATGCCATATTATCGTGATCAGGTCACTCAAAAAAGCTGGGAATTTTTGCAGACGCTCGCCCGGCAGTATCGTTTTACACTCGTCGGCGGATGGGCGGTGTGGCTGTACACACATCAGTTGAAATCAAAAGACATTGACATGATCGTTGAGTTTGATGTGCTGGAAAAGCTTCGGACGGATTATCAGCTTTTTAAAAATGACCGGTTGAAAAAATACGAAATTACGCAGGAAGAAGTACAAGTGGATATATACGTTCCGCATTATTCGAATTTAGGTATTCCCGCAGAAGATGTGTTGACGCGCGCACAGCACATTGAGGGGTTTTCTGTTCCGGCAATAGAGGATTTACTTGTGCTGAAGTATACGGCGTATTCCGGCCGAGTTGGGACTGCAAAAGGACGGAAGGATCTCGTGGACATTGTAAGTCTTTTGCAGCTTCCGCAGTTAGATCAATTGAAAGTTCCGCAAAAAGTCTTCGATCTTGCTTTTTCTCAGACGGATCTCCCGGAATTAAATATGAATGTGCATCAATTTTCCCGGTTGAAGAAACAGTGGAAGAAGTCAGCGTAAATTTACTGTGTTTTAATCAACCAGTACGTAAATGTGATGTCCTGCGGTACAGGTTGGAGTACGGCAACGGTAAATCCTTCGCCGGAGATTTTAGTTTTCACGTACAACACTTGGTTACGCGTATCGGACTGCGGAGTCAAGTAGACAAGTGTGCGGTCGTCAAGCGTGGTGTTGGCAATGATGAGTTCAGTTTGTCCGGCTGGCAAAACTGCGGTGCCTGCGCTGGCGTTGCTTGTTGATATCCCGGCGAGTTGGCCAGAGCTGGTTGTGGTAAACGGTGACGCAATAACAAGCTGGCCTGTCGTGAGCTGATGAAACGTTGCAGAACCGGATGCGTCTACCGAGCCAACAACATTTCCGGTTTCGTCATAGAGTGCGAGTAGTTTACCAAAGCCGGAAAGGGTGTTTGGGGTCGCCGAATCTGTTGCGAATGGAGAAGCGCCAAGTGAAAGTGATGTAGTTCTGATTGTATTTGTATAGATTGATCCAGAAACATACAGATCACCGTTTACACTTACCCCACCGATACTATCTATAGTAAGCACTCCGGCGAGGAAGTTGAGTGTTCCATTTCCTGATGGTTGGATATATAAAGTATCATTTTGGAGTGGATCGATACTGATGCTGTTTCCGGTGAGTGCGAGGGAGTTGTGTACACTGAGGCCGGTTGCGAACTGAGCGTAGGAGAAGTCCGCTAAACCTTGGACTGAGAGGAAGTCTGAAGCAATAATCGCCTTTGGCGCCAAGACTTCAGCAAGTGTAATGTTTTTGTTGGTTTGGGTATTGAGCTGAGTCAAGACGGTTTCAATATCCAGGTTATTGGCGGGCAAGAGCGTAGCGATGAGTGTGCTGAGGTCCTGCGGGAGTGAGGCTGATGCGAAGTAGCCGCTGGCGGTTGCAGTATCCACGGCGGTGCGGACGGCAAGCGAGACGCGGTCGTCAAGGCCGGAGATCGTGTTGGCCTCAATATTTCCCGCGCGCAGTGTACCAGCGATGGTTGCGTCACCAAGTGAGGCGTTCACTGCTTCGAGTGTTTGAACACGTGCGGATTGCGCGGTAAATGTGTCGGTAGTGAGCTGGCCAGTGAAGGTCGCGTTACCGCGTGCATCAATACTCATGAGTGTGGATGGGGTTGCGGTGTCTGGCTGTGTTCCAAGAATCGTGAAGATGTCGGGGTCCAAGCGGAGGGTGAGCGCGGAGTCAGTCGCGTTGGAACGGATGAACTGAGCAGAAAGCGTTGCGGTATGAATGATGTTTGCGTCAAGGTGTTGAATCTCGGCAAGCGGGGACTCAAGTTTTTCTGTCTTGATAAGTTTGGATGTGAGGAGTTGGACGTTTGCCCACAGTGCTTTGAAGAGATCAAGGTTTGCAGAGCTCAAGCCCCCGAACTGGTCTTTTGCGGTTTGGCCGATGTCTGCGATCGATCCGCTTGGAGAGGCGATAGCATCGGCAAGCACTTGTTGTGCAGAAACTGATACGGCACCTTGCGCGACATAGTCTGGATTCAAAAACCCATCCGCGGTTAGCTCGCCGGCAAAGTAGCCCAGATGGACAAAGGCCTCAATCGTGGGTTTATCACAAGTGTCATTCTGGAGGCCCGAAGGGCCGATAGAATCCCCTGAATTTTGTGAGATATCGCTCCCTGCGGTCGCTCCAGGACACTGTTGCCATGCCTCCAGCGCTTTGGCGACGACGTACCCCGCGCGGGTGGCTTTCATGGCCAGGCCGGGTTTCGTTGAAGAAGTGAGGAAGTCGCCCACGGCAATTGCTGAGGAGGCCGGGTCAATTTTGACCGGAAGCTGTCCGATCAATCCGACAATGACGTAGCCGGGATCACCTTCATGGTCTGATCCGCCCACAAAACCTGCTTTATTTGAGATAACGCCCATAGGTCCGGTAGCGGAAGCAGTACACCTGGTCACCCCGCCGCTAGGCCCCTGGCAGAGCACGTCACCAGGAAGAAGCTCCTCATGGGGATCTTCTTTGCGGAAATACTCGGCAAAGTCCACGCCTGCGGTAGTATATGAGATTCCTCCTGACCCATTGCCTTGAATTTTGCCGATGATCGTCGAGTCGCCCCTCATGAAGTTGATAAACCGGTCGCCGGTATCAGGGTTGGTGGCGTCGCTTCCCAGACGCAGGACCAGGGCGGTGGGGTTGTTGGATCCTACACCAGAAAGGTTTTCAATCATCGCAGAAGCAGTCGCAGCTTGGGTATCGGTTACGTGGAGCTTCCAGAGAGGTGTAATCTGACCCACGCCCAGATTGGTCGTGGTATCGTCATAGAGAATTTGGATGGGGCTGCTGGAACCGACCTGTTCGCTGCTATAGCCGATAGTAACAGACATGGTGTTTTTGGTGTAGTAAAGGACATCCATGTAGGCGGGGACATTAGTGCCGGATGGTGAACCGCTGAGCGTGTGGGCGTGGCCATCGTTGGAGGTGCCGGTGCCAACAGCATTTTCACCCGAGGTATCATTAGTAGCTGCGCTAGTGACAATAGAATATGTATGAGTGTGGGTCGCGCCGCCGCCGGTACCACCGGCGGTACTGTTTCCGCGGGGGAAGCCACTGTCTAAGCTGCTTTTTCTGGTCCAACCCAACGGAGGAGTAGCATCAAAAGCGACGAGTGCGCCCTGTTCATACGCACGTGCTTGGTCGGGGGTAGCTGGAATAAAGTCTTCGTATGGAGGTAGGGATGTATCAGCATTGTTGGCTGTGGTAGTGGAACTGGTTGAGTGGGTTTGACCGCCACTGGTAGCTCCGATGTCGTACTGGCAGGTAGAAACAGTAGCACTGGGTCCACTCGTGGTCATGGCGGGTATGGTGTGGTTGTGAGCAGCAGAGGTGCCACCAGTACCTCCATACGTAGTACTACCCCGGGTGAAATTGGTATTTAGGACAGTGACGTTGCTCCAGCCGGACACCAGCGAGCTGTTGTAGAAAACGATACCGCTGGTGGGAATCAGTCCCGGTGCATTTTTGCTGCCGAAGACGATATTAACATAAGGAGGAATATTGTTGGCAGAACCACTGGTGGCACTGTATGTATGAGTGTGATATTGGTAGGCAACGGAATTTGCACAACTGTTCCAAGTTACCTTTCCACCGGATTGGGAACTTGTGCCGCTGATGGCGACCGTATGAGTATCCGCCCCTTCCGTACCGCCATAGCTAGTGTTGCCGCGGGGGAATTTATTGTCCAGGGCGGAAACTTGCGTCCAACCGGCTGGGACAGAGGCGTTGAACATGGAGATAAAATTTCCACTCCAGGATTGGCTGGCAGAAGATACACTGCTATTTCCGTAGACCATATAGATGTCTTTAGAGCCGTTGGGAATCGAAGGGACGCGGGCCCAAATCTGTGTATCAGCGGTGTTACAGCCCTGCTCGATCCAGTAGGTGAGCGGCGTTTGCGAGTCGCTGTCGCTGAAGCGGATGTCATCGCAGTCCGACTGCATTTTACCGGCGGAAATGAGGGAGGCTGTATCCACCTGAACCAGAACATCGTAATTTGTAAGCGTACCGCCGCCGTTGGTGAGGGTAATGGTCTGTTGGTAGTTGAATTTGTTGCGGAACGCGATGGCGCCGGCCACATCCAAGTTTTTACTGGGAGTTAATGTGCCGATGCCCACATTGCCCGAGGATGCCTGGAGCGCAAGGTTTCCGGCAGATTGAATAGTAGAATAGCTTCCGAAATCCGAGAGCTTTAAGGATGAAGACCCGATCGTAAGTGTTCCGGCTACCGTAGCGTGGCCTTGCCAGTCCACCCCGAACTTGTCCAATCCGTCGCCCTGGAGCTTGATGAGATTGCCCCAGTCGCCGGTCTTGTTCACCCAAATGGCATTGCCGTTGGCTTGCGCATCCACGTCTGCGGCATCCGGGTGGAGCGACACCGTGCCGGCGTTCCGGCCCAGTCCGCCGGTGATGACGTCCAGTCGCAAATTCTGCGCCGCGCCGGAGTAGTTGTAGAGCCGGACCGTATTGGCATCGGCTTGCTCGATGGCAAAGCGTTTGCTGCTCCGGTACAGTTCCCCGATCTCTCCGGCAGTCAACGCCCGACTATAGACAAACGTCTCATCCAGTTGCCCGGCCCAGGGGTTGCTGGTGGCGTCACCGTCGATACCTAAATAGAAAGCTCCGGCATTAGCCAGCGTCTCGGTGGCAGAAATACTCGTATCACTGGCTACCTCCTCACCGTCCACATACAGCTTGATATTAGTTGTCCCATTCTTGACCGCGGCCACATGGTGCCAGGCATTGTCGTCATACGTGGCCACGGTCGAGGTGGCAGAGTCTTCGGGGAAGCTTATGCTGTCATCGTCAATGCCAAATGTCAGATCACCATCGGATTCCATGAGGAGTTTGTAGCCGGGGCCACTGGTTCCATAGGATAATGTTGGCGAAGTGAAGTTTGCTGTCCAACGGGCGCTCCCCTTACTAATACGAACTTCATCTAACCAGCCATTTAAGGGAGCACCGGGACCCGAATCTCGCTCGCCAACTACTAAGAGATTTGCATTATCTGTAATAGTACCTGAAATTGATCCTGTTGTTCCAATTTGCGTACCGTCAATGAACATATACAAATTTGTTCCGCTTCGTACAACAGCAACGTGGTACCACGTAGCGCTTGAAGGCGTCCAAGCCTTTGTTATCGTTGTGCTGTTATACGCAAACTCAAGATTATTCGCGTTATATCTAACAAACCACCCATCCCCTCCCGCCATACTTGCCCCATGGGTAACAAGATATGCCGTATTAACAACGTTAAACCTTATCCGGAAATCAATCGTAAAATCCCCTGACGCAAAATCCCAATCCGCATGATCTGGGCTTGTAACATAGTCTCCGGTTCCATCAAATAATCCACTCGCTCCGCCGAATTTGCTTTGGGCGGTATCTATTTGGGCGTTGCCGACGGCGGTCATGGTGTGAGGGGACGAGGAATCATCGGTAAAAGTAGTACTGGTATCTGCACCATCTGCGTGGAGAAGAAGTTTTGTATTTGTGTCATCTGCTGTTCCACCATCCGTCTTTGCCACCATGTAATCCGGATTGGTGGCGATGGTGGCGTGCTTGAACCAGCCGCCCAGGGTGAAGGAGTCGGAAGCGATAAAGTTCATGCCTTGGAATCTATTCCCGTTGCCGGAGTTATATAGATCAGTTATTTCTTGGGTGGAAAGCACTTTTTTCCAAAAACCAACTTCGTCAATGCGACCGTTGAATGGAAATGAACCCGCAGCCAACGCACCAATGTCAAACTGTGCCGTACCATCTCTTACGCCTGTTGTGTGGGCAACGGTATCAAATGCGCCATTATTGACACTAATGCCGATGGTATTGTTGACGCTATCATGATAGGCAACCACAAAATACCACGTATTTGCTGACATTGCGCCAAATGTAGCAGCTTGAACGGAAGTATAGGTAGAGCCATCACTGCTTACATAAAACCGGAATTTGTTTGCACTGCCGCGCTCCAAAAGATACTCGTACTGTCCTGCTGATGCAGACCACTTGCCAAGAACTTGCGTGTCTGTAGAAAGCGAATCCATATACACCCATGCTGAAAAAGTGAAATCAATATCCCCCGTACTCAAAGCCGCATTGTCTGTGATGCTCAAATACTCAGTGTTGGCTGCGATGAACTGCCCGGCGTTGCCGACTTTTCCGGGATTGCTGGTGACGGTGTTGTTGTCAGTGAGCGTATTACTTCCGACCGAATCCGTGCGACTGCCGGAAGTTTCATCAAGTTTCCAGTACGAAATAAGATTGGTATTGAGCGTACGATTCGTGTCTGTAGTAAAGTTTGACGGTGAGGCGCAGGTGGTGCCCGAGCCGGTGCAGAAGTAGTCGTTGGTGCCGTCCAGGGTAATGGCTTTGTTGACGCGGCCGGCGGCCTGGTAGGTGGGGCCGTTCAAGTCAATCAAGTCCCGGGCAGCCGTGCCTTGGGCGTTGTCCAAGTCCCCGGAGGCTTCCTCCATCTTGTACCAGGAGAGGAGAGTAGGATCCTGGGTGTTGTGGTCGGTCTTGGCTTGGTCATCTATCTCGATCCACTTGGCTCCGTCGTAAATCCAGCCTTCGGTCAAAAGATCACTTGTGTTTTGGTTATGCGCGACTTCCAGGTAACTGCCGTTGGCGACCGCGGTTCCATTGTTCGTGTACAGGCCATTCCCGCCGGGGGCGCCGCCCACGACGTCGCTGCCGATCCAGGCCACGCCGTAGCGGGTGAGGTAGGTGTTGGTTTTGGTGGAGCCGCGGGCGAACACGTACTTGAGTTTGAGCGACGAGCCGGGCGTATTGAATTGGCAGAAGTACTCGTACTCGGTGGGCGACTGGCCAGTGTTGGTATTGGTGTTACTGCATTGGTAATAGTTTGATCCAGCGTCGTTGGAAGCCCACACGGTGACCGTATTGGACGCATCGGAGGAGTCCGTCACATATTGCGACCAGATATAGGCCTGGCTGAAGGACTCGCTGGTGGTGTAGGTTTTGCTGATGAAGTTGCCGGACGTGGCCGTGGCGTTATTGTCCACCCCCATGGTCTTGACGCCGGAGGCCGCCGAGCCGACCGCTTCCAACGTATAACCGACGGCCAGGGACGTGGTGTCCTCGTCAATAAGGAGCGGCCCGCCGGTGGGGACGTTGGCAGAAGAATTGTATGTTTTGATATTCGTATCACTATTTAAGTCAATCTTAGACAGCCCGCCCAGCGTCGTCGAGTTGAGGCCCACGTACATGAACTGGTTATTGTAATCCGGAGCAACCGCGCCAACTGTATTAGTACCTGTCGAAATGTAGCCCAACTGCTGGTTGGCATCCGCGCCTCCGCCGCCGAGGGTGGTCGCGTGGGACTGGAGCGCCCGGTAGCCGACCTCGTAGATACGCTTAACTTGGGAAGCGGAAAGTTGTGTCGCGGTGACCATCACCTCGTCCACGCGGCCCCGTAGCGCATTAAACGCCGTCGTGGCCTGGGTGGCGCCGATTTGGAAACGGGTGGGGGTCTGGGCTGTGCCGGAAAGAGTCGTTGAGTTATAAAGTGTCCCATTGACAAAACACTTGAGCGCGCTTGACCCATCGGAGGTCAAAACGACGTGATACCAGGTGTTGACCACGGCCGGGATGCCGGTGCCCAAGTCTGTCGCGGTCGGGCCGGTGTTGCCAGCGAAGCAGGTGAGGTTGGCGTTGGTGCCGTCGCCTTTGGTGCCGATGCCCCAGGAAACAACCGAGGCGGAGTTGGCGTCGGCGGAGACCGCCATCTCCCGCGTGCCGTTGGTAGTGGTGAGCGTGGTGGGGTAAATCCAGGCGGAAACGGTTTTGATGGTGTTGATGTTTTGGTTTACGAGTCCTGCGCTCGTTGTTGCCGTTGCGGCAGAGGCGCCCAGCGTGGCAGCCTGTCCGCGGACGCCGGAGGCAGTGTACGTAGGTGCGGTGGTCCCGTTCAATAACGCGCTTCCGCTTTGATTTGATGATGCGTCGGACAGCCCCGACCCGTAACCGGAAGTGAGCGGCCACATGCCGACGACGTTACCCATAAGTTCTTCAGAAACATAGTCTTTGGTGTAGTATTTGGCGGAGCCGCTTTGTTCGTCGCCGTTATCGTTGCGGCTGCTGACGGTGGATTTATCCTGAATGACAGCGACCCCCTGATTGGTTCCGATGTACAGCGTATCGCTGGTTCCGTCTACAGCAGAGGTTCCTTCGGTTACAGAAAGATTGCTGGGAGAAGATTGGATGGTTGGCGGGAGCGGGGCAATCGCAACATTTTTCGCGTACGGGTTCGTGGGGACGGTAAAGTTATCGGTCCAGCGGGCATGCCCTTTGGTAAAACGGAATTCATCCATGTAGCCATTAAGATCATATCCACAACCGTTGAACGGAGAGCAGCCGACGGCCAACGCAGAGGTGTAGTTTGCCGCTCCGGCACTAATGTTGGTTTTGGTGGCGACGGATATCCCATTAATGTAGATGTTCGCCCGAGTACCATATCGGACAAACGCAACGTGGTACCATGTGCCTGTTGACGGTGTCCAGCTTCCGTTGAAGCTAATGTTGTCTGCTCCTGCATTTCTTATGGCCATGTAGATGATATTTGACGTAGTCCAGTAAAGCTGAAGATAGTTATTTACGTCCGTTGTTTGTTCGACGAACATAGTATTTTGTAAAACTGAAAAGTTAACCCAAAGATCAATAGTGAAATCTCCATTGCCAATATTCCAGTCTTCGCTGTCGGCGGCGGATACGTAATCGCCGGTGCCGTCTAAAAGTATGGAAGAGGGACCGAATTTCTTTTGAGCAGTAGATATTTGTGCGTTTGCGTTTGTTGTCAGCGTGCGGGCATTCGGCGAACTGTCAGTAAACGTGGTTGCGCCGTTTGTGCCATCCGCGTGGATGAGAAGCTTGGTGAAGGAGTCGTTGCCGGCATTTGCCCAGACGTTGTCCGGCGTGCCATTCGTTCTGGCGGCAGTATCGGCGGGTATGGAAGTCCATTTTTCCAGCTGATTTTCCGTCGAGTTCAGGCCGTAGAGCGTACCTTTGGACGTAAGGGCTACATTTTGATAGGCGTCATTGGTGGCATCGGAATAGGAGTAGGCCGTGGCGTCGGTTTCGTTGACGACGGTCACTCCTGCGTCGGTGGCGGCACCGACAAATTGTCTCGGGCTGACCTGGCCGGTGGCGGTCCAGGAATAGCACTGATAGTTGGTCGCGTCCAAAGCGCTTTCGCGGGCGGTAAAACTGGTTGTCGTGGTGTTATCGGTGACGACAGTTTTGGCGCTGGCGGTGGTACAGCTGGCCAGATTGACCGGCGTGGTGGTGCCGGAGTGACCGGCGGAGGTGATGACGATGTTCGGATTAGTGTTGAATTTATAGGGCAGATTGACGGTTTCGCTGGCAGAACTCAAGCTAAAATATCCCCAGCCGCTGACGGTCGTGGTTTGGGTGGGAGCGTTGGGGATGACGTTGGCCGCTACGTCGTTGACGTTGTTATTTACTATACTAACAGTTCCATTTAATCCGCTTACTCCCATTCCACCGTTACGCTCGGCTATATTTCCCAGGTAATCACGCCATCCTGTAGTCTGATATGATCCACCGCTATCAGTGGAAAAATCGATTTTTACCAATCTCTGGTTATTCGCGTTTAATCCTGCATGCATTTTTCCGTTCAACACAGAAACAGATGAAACGACGTTAGAGCCAGATGCGGCGAGTAAATTATTTGACGTCAGCCATGTCCCGCCGCTACTAAAATCCATCCAAAGTTTCTGCGTGTCTGCATCGATAATGTCAACATTTGTATTGCTGGCTACGATGATCGCTCGTTCGGGGAACTGCTGTTTGGTGCCTCTGGTTGAGCCGGAGGGTTCCACGAACCAGGAGGCGATTTTGAAGACATCTCCGGTGTTGTATTTGGCATCCGTAAATTTGACCGAGACGCCCGTTCCAGCCAGGGACTGACTAGTCCCTGGGGTGACGGTTACTCCCGTAGCTGAATTTCCGTTATAGTTTGTCCAATCAAACGTGGTGGGAGACTTGATGGTGACGTAGATAGTTTTGGCGTTGCTCGCGTACGTTCCGCTCGCCTGGAGAAGCGAGCCGTTGTAGGTGCTAGAGAGGTTGGGGTTGGGTGTCCAGATCGTGGAGTTTTGTGAGAATGACGCGCTGGTGGTGGCGACGGCCAGGGTGACGCCGTTGTACCAGTTGGGATCGATGCCGAGTTCGACTTGGACTTGGGCGGAGGAGTCGCGCGTGCGGTCGTAGTACACGGTCTTGTTGACGGTGGAGCTTCCGAGATACGTGTTCCCGGCGTTGTCGGTGGTAGCCGCGGACATGGTTTGGCCGCCGATGAGGCCGGCGCGGAATGGGGCGGCGGGGGTGGGATTGCCGGTGGTGGCACTCACTTGCGTGGGAGCAGAAACCGTGGTGTTGGCGCTGTCCGTTTTGGTGGTGTCCAGCAGATTGTCAAAGTACATGCCTTTGGTATTGAGGTTGTCGTTGGGACTGGTGCCTTCGCCCACACCGGTGTAGTCGTCGGCATAGAGCTTGTACTCGTTGTACTTGCTGCCCTTGTCAATACTGGCCGCGGCCGTAACCTGCGTTTGTGGTTTAAAGATGAACTTGACGTAGCCGGAGCCGGAGGTAGAAGTGTTCGTGACCACGCCCAGCATGCCGTCAAATAATTTTGCGGACGTAACCGCAGACCCCGCGGTGTCGCTCGTGTACACATAGTCGCCTTTGGCAACCGTTGTCGTATTTTTGATTGTTACATTCACCTCGCCGCCCACGGCCACCATACAGATATCATTGGCGTCACAGTTTCCATCACTATTTGCATCGTTTATTGTTCCAAGCCCAACGCCGGTAATAATGCCGTACATCCCTTTGCTGTACGGCGTTGTGGTAGTCGTGAACGCGGAGTTGTTTGACGTGTCCACGATCACAATCGCTTTTTGTGCCACTGTGCCACCGCTTTTATTCTGCATGAGCATGCCCATGCCGTTGCCCGCCAAAATTGTTCCGGCCGCGTAGATGTTTCCGTCTTTGTCCACATAGAACTTCTCAATGGTCGCGTTTTGAACAGAGAGAAGTTTTGCTCCCTGGGTTGTGAGCGAGTTCGCAGCATTCAGCGTGAATGCCACCGTATCCAGACTATTCACCGCCTGTGAACTAATCGTTGCGGTGCGCACGGTAATAAGCCCGCTGTTTGCAACGGTGAGCAGATTCATCGCGTTGTTGTCGCGGAGCGTAAGGGGGGTGTCGGTTGCAATAAGCGAACTGATCGTTGCGGTGCGGTTGGCGGTCAAAAAGCCGTCGTTACCCGCGTAGCTTCCGTTAATGTCTACGCTCCCGCTAAAGTTTGTGAGATTGAGCGCATCCACAAGCGTGATGCGTGTTTCACCACTGGCACCGAGAATATCACCACCGTTCACCTGTAAGTCCGGCGACACAATGACTTTTGTTCCGCTTGCATTGAGCGAAAGATCTCCCGGAGATGTAATCGTGTTGCCGCCAACATTGAGTGTACTTGCCAGATCTACCGCAGCGTCAATCGTGATTTTTGTGGTATTTGCGGTTGTAATAACTACATTTGTGCCGTCGTGTGCGATGTCAATGTAATCGGTGCCGCCAGCATCATAGATACGCGCGGACTCACGGTTTGTTGGGTAGAGGTATGTTCCACCATCGGTCCACACCGTTGCGGCCGCGTAACTCGCAAATTGGTTCCATGTTGAACCATCAGAGTAATACACAGAGTCGGTTGCGGTGTTGTATACAAGGCTTCCTTTGCCGATCGTGGTGGGGTTTGTAAAGAATCGCCCAAGTTGAAACTGGCCGCCAAGGCCGAGGTCACCAGACGATGTTGCGTACCCTTGCGTGCCGTAATCGTTGATCGCAAAAAGCGTATTTGTCCCATCGCGGAAGTTGAGCACCCCGGTATTCCCAATATCAAAATTAAACGTGGTCGCGATAGAGGTGAGATCGCCGCCGTTGAGTGCAAGATCACCAGCAGTAATAATGTTGCCGGTTGCCGGTGCAACACTGAAGTTTGCGCCGCCTACGGTTAAGTTCGCGGTGGTCACGTCCAACCCGTTGATTGCGTCCACATTGCCGGCGAGGGTCATCTGCCCGGTTCCCGTGGTGATCGCTTGGTTATTGATTGTGTTTAACCGGAGGAATGTGTTCGAGTCAAGAAGAATGTCTCCTGTTTCTGTTCCTCCCCCAATTTGTAATCCCACATTGCGTCGTGCCGCGATCACATTATTGGCGAGCGTTGCACCATTAAACGTAAGCGTTCCTGTTGTTGTTGCGTTTCCACTAACCCCAAACACCTGGAACTTTGCCGAACTTGTCGCACTCCCGCCCACCGCGATATCGAGCGTACTATTCCCCGGTGAAAGTACAAGATTGTCCAACTGCCAATAGTTTGTTCCAACGGTTGCCCAACTTGTCGCGCAGTCCGCCATGTCGAAACATAATGAACCAGAGAGATAGATATTTTTCCACTGGAGCGCAGTTGAACCAAGATCATACGATGCATCCGCATTTGGACCGGTATCGCCAGCCACTTGAAGTTTAAATGACGTTGGATTGACAGTCCCGATTCCGACATTTCCGCCGTTTGTAATAAACAATCTGGATGTTAATCCCAAGTCTCCACCAACGGATGTGCGAAGGTTATATGTCCCGCCGTTTAAAACATCGTATGTTGTTGCCGGATCTGCCCCTGCGGGAGCGGCAATCGCGAGGTTCCCGGAAATACTTGCCGTTGGATTTCCACTGTTAACGTTGATGAACGCAAACTTTGCGCTTGTTGTTGCCTGTCCGCCAATCAACATATCAACGGTGGAGTTGAGTGGATACAGGGCGCCGGTAGCCTGATTCCACCAGCTTGCGCCACTTCCCGAACCTACCGCTGTCCAAGTACTTCCGTTGTAAAAGAAGATGTTACTGGATGTGGTGTCGTAGTAGAGCGCGCCTGTTCCAAGTCCCGTAGGTGCGGTTGCGAATCGTCCCAGTTGGAACTGTCCGCCAAGAGTAAGGTTTCCCGAAGAACTGGCGTTGCCTTGTGTTCCACCGTCGGTAATGGAAAACAGCGTGTTTGTCCCATCGCGGAAGTTCAGCACTCCAGTGTTGCCGATGTCAAAGTTAAACGTGGTCGCGATAGAGGTGAGATCGCCGCCGTTGAGCGCCAGGTCGCCGGCAGTCGTAATGTTTCCGGTTCCTGGTGCAACGCTAAAGTTTGCACCGCCCACGGTTAAGTTCGCGGTGGTCACGTCCAACCCGTTGATTGCGTCTACATTGCCGGCCAACGTGATAAGACCCGTACCTGTGGTAATCGCTTGGTTGTTTGTTGTATTGAGTTTCAACCAATTGTTTGAATCAATAATAATGTTTCCGGTATACGTGTCGCCAATCTGCAGTCCAACATTGCGCCGTGCCGCAATGACATTGTTAGCCAATGCTGCCCCGTTAAACGTGAGCGTACCGGTGGATGTCGCATTCCCACTTTCGCCAAACACCTGGAACTTTGCCGCCGCCGTCGAGTTTCCGCCAATTGCCAAATCATACGTCGTGTTGCCCGGTGCCAACACCTTGTTGTTTAACTGCCAGTAGTTGGTACCAACCGTTACAGGATCAGTCCATGTTGGTGTGCTTGCTCCGGCAGAGGTCAGCAAATATCCGCTTACGCCCTGTGCCGTCACCCCCAGCACACCCGAGCCGTTTGTGTATGCCACTGCGCCCGCGGTGTTAAGCCCGCTAAACGTAATCGTTCCGCTTGAAGTAATGCCGGTCAGTCCGGTGATTGTCCCTGTTGCTGTGAGGTTGCCGTTGTTTGCAATTGTGAACTTTGCTACCGAAGATGCCGACGCGGTAAAAATATCCTGCGACTCGGTTTGGTTCAATATTGCCAACGCTTTTCCATATGTTGTGGCGTTTGTGAGATACAGCCCGCCAATGTTCGCGGGTGCAGTTGTTGTTCCAACAACCAACTGGGATGCAACAGTGGCGGCGTAGTTTGCAACAAGTACCTCGGAGTCTATAATCACGTTGCCTTTGTTGAACGTGCGGAGCGTGAGATCGCTGGAGTTAAACATTTCACCAGCCTGCAAATACAGTGGTGCCGAAGATTTTATGTACGATGCGGTTGGATTAGTAAAAATCAGATCATACGCGATTAAAACATCACCCGATGAGGTAAACGACGTTGGTAAATTACTCGTCACCGCGGTTTCTGAAACGGAAAAAAGAGACGACCCGTTATCCGTGATGTTCAGCAAATTTCCCACGGTTCCATTTGAGCCGATGTTGATGTTAAACAAGTCACCGGTTGCTGTGATCGCGCTTCCCGGCGACCAGTCGAGTGAAAGTAACTTACCGGAAGTGAGTGATGTTGCGGTTGATGAAAGACTGAGGAGGTTTCCGGTTGTGAGTGTGGTAGACGACAACACCGCGCCATTGCCTGAAGTTGTTGGCGTGCCGGACACGCGGAACAGTGCGGCCGCTGTTGAGTTTCCGCCAACTGCAAGATCAAGTGTTGTATTTCCTGGTGCCAACACTTGGCTGTTCAACTGCCAATAGTTTGCCCCGGTAAGTGTCGCTGGATCTTGCCATGTTGGCGTGCCCGCTCCACCAGAGGTGAGAACGTACCCACTCACACCTTGTGCTGTATCTCCCAGTACGCCCGAGCCGTTCGTGTACACTACTGCGCCCGCTGTGTTTAACCCCGAGAATGTGATTGTGCCGCTCGATGTTAATCCCGTAAGTCCTGTAAGCGTTCCTGCTCCAGTCATGTTTCCACTATTCGCAATTGAGAAAATTTGTCCTCCAGTTCCGTTGATTATGAGCGGTGTAGCGCTGGTATTTGTTGCACTGATTGTAGCCACCGGAGCAAAAATTGAGTTGCCTGCATACACGTTTCCAAGTGCCCCCACATAGAACTTTTCAGATGGGACAGACCCCCCGGTAAATGATAAAAATTTGTATCCAGTATTGTTATTTCCGACCGTGCCGTTTATCAGTTTTCCCGTTGTGAGGTTTGCGTTCGTTACACTGATAAAATCCTGCGTTGTGGTTCCACCGAGGAGATTGAGCTGGCCCACTCCATCGGGCGCAATCGAAATGTTGCCAGCCGTTCCCGTGTTTGTGGAGAGCGTAAGCGCGTTGCCCTGGACTGTAAACGTGCCGGAGTTTGAACGGAGCACAGGTGAAGCGTTCCCCAAGAGCACTTGACCAGAGTTGTTCATGATGAGCACCGTGTTTTCTACTGCGCTGGCAGAGGCAGGGTAGCCTTGAAGTGTTTCTGCATTTAATGCGTAGCCAACCGTCGCGATTTGTTGCCTTGGGGTGAGTGTCTCCGCGACCACCGTAACCTCGAGGTATACGTTGGGGTTTTCGCTGAACACGCCACTGTCGATTTCCGCACCACAGCTGCTTCCGAGCAATGTCGAAAATACGCCGTCCTGATCCGGCGTGATGCTACAGGTTCCCGAGTTCCAGAGCTGATTTCCAACGGTAAGTGCGTCAAAAAGCTTGAATGTAAAGTTTGTTGCAGTTGTGATTGGTGTTTGGCCTGTGCTGTCTGTTAAACGACCCTGGAAAGACAGAGTGCGGTTGGGGCGGGTGAGGGCGGTGGGGAACGCAAGTTTTTTCTCGGCGTTTAAAAAGAGCTGTTGATAGCCGAACACACCAAGCAACGTAACAAAAAGGATTAAGATGGCCAGATGAAGATATGAACTCACCGGCCAACGGGTGTACCGGTCGTAGGCTTGGGTGATTGGAGAGAGTCTTCGAGAGGATTCTTCTGAAACTTTTTCTTGAGGTGTTTGCTGAGGCGCTTTTCGGAACCTCTCAAAAAAGGCAAGTGGAGTAAACGCAGTTTTAACGAAAGTCCCAACCTCTGCCATTTTTGATGCAAAAGGATTCTTTTTGATGTACTGGGACTCGTTTGCCCATCGATAAAACTGCTTTAAACTGGTGAGAGCACGTGCTTTTGTTGCGCGCGACGCACCTTTTTTCCGCAAAAATCCCAAATATTCCGCAACACCCCGTTTGATCTGATCTGGGAAAACCGGTTTTTCTCCTAGCCATTGCATGTATTGGTGCATATCAGCACAATAATTCTTGATTGTAGAGTCTGAGCAACCACGATGGGTGAGCGCCAACTTGAACTGCTGAAGCAGTCGGTCACTCAAGGAATGTAGGTGTGACTCGGGGGAAAATGAAATGTTTTTAAGATACTCGCCAGAAGAATGACCGAAGGCGCTGATCTGGTGGACAGCAGTAAGGAATGCGCCAAATTGTCGGAATGAGGCCATGTACCGATTAATTGTCGAGAGAGGGGTGGCTTCCTCGAGGAGTTCTGCCCTGTAGGCTGTAATATCCTGCTCAAGGGAAGAAAGCCACTGCTTGAGGTCTTTTTCTGCCGCGCGTTCCTGAAACGCCTGATTGTTTGCCAAACGGTGTTCTAAAAACACGCGAACATCTGAAAGATAATTTGTCACTGATTTTTTTGAAAGCTGTTGAGCAAATAAAAATTCTGCAAACTGTTTAAGCACCGCTTCAATACGCGCGATAACGTGCTCCGGAACGGAAAATTGAGGTCGTGAGTAGTTGATGTCGGCAGGACTCATTGTTTTTAATTTTCCTCAAGCATTAGATAACATTAGACGCGCGTGTTTTTGTCATACTGTTGATTTTTTGGTGTGTCATAGTTGTCACTGTATGGAGTTCCAGATACCGCAGTCAAGGGGAAATTTCCAGGCATATATAGTATCCGGATGATTGTGGTATCTATATTTCACAATTCTTTTTTCACTGATATATATAAGTATCAGAATGTATCAAAACTAGGGAGGCAGTGCGGGCGATATCTCGAGTTTTCAACCTTTTTTGAACACATTGTGTATTGTTTGTTTTTCTTGTTCTTCATTTCCTTATTTATAAACAGATAAAAATCACTTGAGAAATATCCACATGTCTTATGCAATGTGCGAAGAAAAAGCAGTATGTGTTGAGTATCTCCACGAAATACCCGAATCGTTTCTGTGTGAAAAGATGCGGGAATAACAAGTTCGGGACTCGTCACTTGAGTAAGCATAATCGGCTCTTGGCTAAGTCCCGATCTACCCATATAGGGGGTTCGCTAAATCGTGTGTATAACTTGCCAAAATGTATAAAAGGGATTTGTATATCAATCCCAACCCTTAGTTTCCTTTAAGTCCCGATCTTTCTCGTGTATGATCATCCTATGTCTTCAACCCGCGATCTTGTTCTTTTTTTCCTTGCCACGACTGCGAAAAAACAAGAGGAAGCAGATGTTTTTTCTTCCACAGTATTTCCATACCTTACCTATGCCCAGCTTTCTTGGCGCTTGCCAAATGTTCCACAATCAACACTCCGTGGCGCTGTTGCCACGCTCCAGCGCGAAAGCCTAATTTCGACGGTTCAGCGCGGCGGGGGTACGCACATGCGCCTCACCTCTGTTGGCCGTGAAGCAGTCCTTGCGCAGTTCCCGCGCTCAGTCTTTCTGAAGAAAAAATGGGATGAGCGCTGGCGAGTACTCATCTTTCGCGGGGTACGCGAGTTTGGCCATGGTTATCTAGACAAGGAAAAGAAAACAATTCTTTCTCAGGAGTACCGTGCTTTGCGGGGAACATTGAGCACTTGGGGATTTATGTCCCTCACTCGGGGTGTGTACGCAACGCCATTTCCGATAGATGATCGCATGATCTCGACATTGGCCAAGGCGAAGAAGTTAAAGTTGTTGATTGGGCTGGAAACACGCAGGTTTCTTTTTGGAGATGAGAAAGAGTTTGTCCGGCAGAGCTGGAATATGGACTTTTTATCCAAACAGTATGCGAAACTCCGCACTCGAGCAGTAAGTCTGCTACATGGGGTTGAACGGCAAAACGAGTTGAACGATAGCATAAAACACCAGTTTTCTTTACTCTCAACACATATCTACCAGATGGTAAAGTCCGATCCCGGTCTTCCCGCGCAGCTTCTTCCGGATGATTTCCAGGCAGAAAAGTGCTGGTCAACCTATATCGCGCTTAGTGCAAGCCTGGCCACTCGGGAAGAAAAGTAGGCGGTTACGCTTTTTGTTCGTATCTACCCCGTACATATTTTTTGTGATATAGATTGATATATAAAGATTGTATTCGTTCCCACCCTCAATAATCCCGGAGAACACTGCGGAAACACGAAACAATGTATGAAAAAAATTTGCCTCAGCTGATGATATTCACGAAAAATCTGCGAGAAATGGGAGGCATTTGATATTCATTGATATGTTTAAGTATTTAAATAACAATGCAATAATAATGCGTGAATACGGTAATACTGACCAATAACGGCGGGGTACTTGAGGAATATCAGGTATGAATGAACGACCGCGCACAATCGACGTAAAACGGCTTGTTACATAGATGGGTGGAGGACAAGAGCCACCGCACGTCCCTCAGACCGCACAACTTCGGTGGCGATAACTTCGGAGTTTGTCCCATGGGCACCAATTGCTGTTACCATATACGACCCCGGCCGTACACGGGTTTGGAATGTTCCGAACGCATCGGTGTGGCAAATCTCAACAACAGTCCCCATCCTGGATGGTCTAGTCGCTGCTGGAGTGTTCTGTACAACAGAAACGAGGGCAAATGCTGCGGGAGAAGCCTTGTTCTCTTCCAGTACGGTTCCAACCAGGTTTGGTGTTCGGTGTCCTCGGGCAAACCGTCGGCTACTTACCACAAGATACACTGCCATCACGAGCGCATTCCAGACAGTGGGCGAAAGGAGAAGTGGAAATATCATAAGGATGGTAAACGTAAAAACAACCGAGTTTGGAAGCTTGGCAATGGTGTACCGCAAGCCCAACATGCCTGGTTTTGGAGGTTCAAGAACACCAACAACAGTTTGAGCCTTTTGTATATGAACCATAGGAAGCATCGCGCGCAGAAGAGTTTTGTCTTGAGAAACAATAATGCGTTCGCCGCTCCAAACCGTATCATCGGCTTCTTTCTCTCGAATTTTAATGTCGGGGCTACCACTGAGGCCAGAGACTTTCTCAAGTGAGCGTGCGTACGCGTAATCAGCATGACTCACTGCGAGCACATAGACGCCTTTAGGCAACAAAACCTCCGGATAAACCCCATCGCCATCGCTCACAACCTGTTTGAATTGGCGCAGTTTTCCAGGGAAATCAGGATCAACACCAATAACGCTTTGAGATTGCGCGGGGGAAGCGCTATTCTGCTTTCCTTGAGTAAGATCAACCGAGTATATCGTCACTAAAGCAAACGGCACTCCCTTGCGTGTTTCCTCGTCATACACAATGCCGCCTTTTCTCCATGGGAGAAATGGGAACAAAAGATACGTGGCGTGCAAAACACTACCAACAATCCCGGGCGTAAGCGTGAAAAACGGAATGCCAAGCAAAGAAAGGCCAATCAACACCCGTACCAATGGGAGCAAAAGGCCAAGGAATGAGTTTGCAAGGGGAGTAATCGTGTCTAACACCTCGGTAACAACTTTTGCTGTAGCAGGGGGAAAGAGCGATGTAATAATCTGTTGTGTAATTTCTTTAGCCGCTTCTTGTGGAGGAATGAACGGAATGGGCGGAAGTGGTCCAGGGAGTGTAATAAAAGGAGTGAGGAGTTTCATAGGAATCCCATCAATCATGCTCATGTTGCCCACAGCATCTCTGGCAATAACCTGAAGTAAAAGGAGCGTGTCCCTTGGCAAAACGGGAAGCGTGAAGAACCACGCGCCAGCACCATCTGCCGTTGTATCTAGCGTTGCGATCACCGTTGAGCCAGAACGAATGCTAAGAGTAATAGACGCGTTGGCTTCAGACGTTCCGAACACCTCGGGTTCGTTGTGGCTCAACATAATAGTAGATGATGGAATAGTTGAGGTGTCTTGGGCAGAAATAGAAACCGTTTGTCCATCAATCGAAGTCACAATCAAAACTGGCGCAACGGTATCAATCGTAAAGTTCCACGTTGCTGAGTCGGCGGTGTTTCCATTCGCATCAAACGCGGTAATTTTCCACGTGTGGTCGCCATCAGTGAGCGCTGTTTTTGGTGTGAGCGTGAGAACGCCGGAAGAAACGATAAGCGTAAACTGTGTGGTGGTCTGATTACTTGTGCTGATGTTGTCAAACTGTAACACGCCATCAAGATACAACTGATACTTTGCGATGCCGTAGTCGTCGGTACTTTCTTTCCACACAAAACCAAACATGTTTTGCGCCACTGTACTGTTATTTTCCGGAGAAACAAGAATGGGAGTAGTGGGATTAATGCGGTCGCGGACCGAAGCGGTGATGCTTGTTTGCCGCGCTTTTGGGTTTGTAGAAAGTGTTTCGTCGCTGGCAACGCCGGTATCACTGATGCCGGCGCGCACGCCCGATACGCACATGCGCAATAACAAAACAATCACAACAATTGTTCCGAGTACAACCCTCTGGCTGAATCGAGCAGGAGCCATACGTTTTATCATACACGGTTGTGGAGGATGCCGCGCAAACTATTTTTCACTGAGTTTTTCGTTTTCGAGTTCCTTAATACGTTCTTCGAGCACTTCAATGCGTTTTGTGCTGAGGTTATTGCGGTGTTCAATGTGCCGGCGTACTGCGATTCCAATTGCAAGCAGAGCTGCCAGAACAACAAGTGCGGCAAGAATCAGCTTATATGGAATCATCCAGAACATGAGTGAAGCGCGGACCATTTTCCCACTGGTGCCATATGGAACAGTCAAGAATGCACGGTACGGTCCGAACCCCCATATTTTATCCAACGTTGTGGTGAACTCGCGCGTGGAGTACGGAAAAATGTTGAGTTGCTCAACAGCAATCGTGTCTACAACTCCGCCAAATAGATTTTTTACCACGATTGACGCTTGTGGTGTGATATGAACATCAGAGAGATTCTCCACTTTGTATGTAAAAGGAACCGGTCCAAACTCAACCCAGCTTGGAGCGGTGAAACTACGGATAAACGCTTCTTCGTGGATATCTCCTTCAACTGTTACATACACAAGCGTACCAACTTTGGGACTGACTGCGGAAGTGCCCTGAGTTTGGATGGGTTGTCCGTTTTTCCCACCGTTTTGTCCGTTGGCAACGGTGTGCAGAATGACCGCGTAATGCCCGCCGGGCAGTGCGTTTTTTGGTACTTGAATCACAACATCAAACTGGCCGATTTGATTGGGTGCGAGCGTTGTTTGTGTGGGGGAAACAGTCATCCACGATGCCAAACTCCACCGGAGCGGAGCGGCTTCTTGTTGGGTAATTGGCACGGGCGTTTTGCCATCTGCGCCGATCACGTAATCGGTAGTTTCTGTAACGATGCGCTGTGTTTGCTGGGAAACATTGCGGAGCCGCACGGTTGTTTGGATTGTTTCGCCAGGTTTTGCGTGTAGATTCTCGGTGCGTGGGGGAATAGCCATGAGTACAACACTGTTAAAATCGGCCAGATTTATCTCTGGCGACGGTTGAGTATTATCCGCGGCGAATGAAAATGAATGGCGCGATCCAATCAAAAAGACGACAAGCAAAAGCGGGAGGATGATGGGCAGGATTTTTTTCATAACACTTTCTTCTATTTTCTTATCTTTATCTTAATACAATATAGTGTTGTTCCTAAAATGTTGCGGTTGCCGTGTACACAACGTGGTTTTCGTAATCTCCGGCAGCTTGTGTATTGCTGATCACGATTTTGTAACACACGTCAATATTCTCCGAGTCCGCAACGGTTGAGGAGGAAAAAATGGTTTGCGAGGGTTCTGAGTTTTCGAGATCGGCAAACTGCTTTGCGCAGAACGTTCCACCAACACAGTTTCCATCGGTGTCGCCGTATTCGAACGCCGCGGTTCCGGTACTGGTAATTTTCTTTAACGAATACCCAAAGCCTTTGTATGTTGTGCTGTCCCACCGCCCCTTTGTTCCGTACGTGATGTTTGCGCCGTTTCCCGTGGTGTCTACAATGCAGTCTACCGGGAACGATCCGTCCGCGCATGCTTTACCACCCTTTCCAAGATTGTCATTTTGATGGGCCGTAACTACATATCCGCCCACGGCGTTTGTTGAAACCTCAAGCGATTGGGCGGCATAACTAAACGAACTGATTGCGACTTCGCCAAACGGAACGGTAGTTGCCGTTGTTGTTACGGATGTGTTTGATCCGCACGCGTTGTTTCCCAATGCTCCGGAGGGAATTCCCGCGATTTTAAACGTAATTTGCGGAGCAACCGTTGCGCTTACACGGACCGACTCAATGACACCGATTTGTGCCGTTGTTTGATCAACCATCGTGTAGGTTGAGTCCATGTTTTGTACAATTACTTTGTATGCATCTGCTGTTCCCACCGCGTGTCCGCTTTTTGGAGCGGGGTTGATGAGTGAAGTAACAACAATGGGATTAGACTGGAAGCTTTGTGCAGCGTTTCCCGCGCCCGAGTATCGGCACTCAAACACGTGGTACTTCACGGAGTTGATTGTTACGGCTGCCGCGCTTGCAGTGCCGGCGACAAAGTCCATTGTTGAACTTACATCCGTTGGACAGGACACGGTTGGTGCCGTTGTTTTAAAGTCAAAACCGTCTCCATCGGGAATGCCATCATTAGACGAGCCCACATTTGTTGTCGCCTGAACCAAAACGCGGATTGAGCCGTTTGGTACAGCTGTTGCTGTTGTAAACTTCACCGTATGTGATGCAGACTGTGTGGCGATGATTGGAACGCCTGCGGTTTGGTCACCGGTTTGCAGTGTTTGGCCAGAGGTGACACTGAATAACGCCTCGTTTTCATTCTGCATGATTTTATCAAGCGTATAGTTATGATGTGTACCAATTTTTATCGCCGTGCTTGCAGAAGGCGATGCGAGTTGGCTGGAGCTTGTTGATGGGGCAGTGGTCGTGTTGATCGTAATAAGCGTTGCGCCAACCGTGTTGCCAGTCCACATGAGACCATAGAACGAAAGGCGGGAACTGGAAAGCATGTCAGAAACACTCGTGAGGTTTGCCGCTTCGTTCCGAAACATACTAGGTGAAAAGACAAAAACCACAACAGAAAAAAGACCAACAACAAGAAGCTTCGGCAGCGATGCAATACGTATATTCATGTATATAACTCTACTATCAATTTTTACCCCCCCCCCATCGTAATGTCAATACTCATCTTAGAGAACATTCTCATTCCATGAGAGCGTACATACACTACTATAAATTTTCTTCAAATTTTCTCTCTCGTTTTCTCTTCCACAACAAGATAGCGTATCCCATTCCACCAACCGCAAACAATGTAAATGGCAACGCCCACACATGGAAAACAACGGGAGAAGGTTGCTGATTTTCCGCGTGAACGTCAATACGGATTTCATATGGTCCAAATAAAAAGAGTGGATGATATATAAAAACGTCTGCGATCGAACTTTTTTCATCGTCGGGATCTTTTATTGCGGCATGAAGTTCGCGCACTCCGCCCGCCAATACATTCTCCCGTAGGATTGGAAACACTGTAACTATTCTATTGGTAATAAGTGAGCGGATTGTAACCTCGCCCTGCGCTTTGGTGTACGTTTTTCCGGTATTTTTTGCAAAAATCTGGAGACGCAATGGCATGAATGAATCAAGTATAAAAGGTTTGATGAGTTTTTCGATAGTGAGTTCACCCAAGTCAGCGCCGGTTTTTGAAATAGAAATCAGCATATGCACACCAACGTTTGCGAGCGACTGCGAGTTTGTTGTCTGAGTAAGCATGGTGAGTGAAGAAGGCTTGGCTTGGAGGACAAGCGTTTGATAATAATCGCGCTCCTGCGAAGTTTCCGGAATGTGAATTCGCAAAACAAGTTGATCTGATTTTCCAGCAGAAAGCACAAACGGCACACCCAGCGTTTTGTCCAAGTTTTGAAGTGTTGCAAACAGAAAACTTGAAGGTTTTTCAATATGAACGGTTGGAGTTCCAGTACTATCAACCGTAAAGTCTGCGAGGAATGGTGTTACTTCGAGATCCGCGCTTCCAGTATTTTTAATATTGAACGCCTGTACAATACTTTTTCCCGGCTGAAGGAGTATCTCAGCGTGTGGTGGGGAAATGGACAGCGAAATTTCCGGCAGTGTTTGCGCGTGAGCGATTGAAGAGAAGGATGAAAAAGATGGAGTTGCGAATGAGAAAAATCCAAAAAAAAGTGCGAGAACTATTGCACAAAGAATTTTTTGTAGATGTTTCATACGTTTAATACCCCGGCGTTGCAATGTATACAATGTGGTTTTCATAATCGCCCGCGGCCTGTGAGCCCGATACCGAAATTTTGTACGTAACCACCGCGTATCTATTTTTCCCCGAGGCCGCGTTACTCATAATAACTTGGCCTGGCTGATTTTGTGAGAAATCTGCAAACGGTTTGAAGTATGTTGTGTCCACAAACGCTGCGGGAATATCGTTGCCCGAAAGAGTGTACCCAAATCCATTTTTTGTCGCGTCTGTCCACACGCCGACCGTTCCATATGTACAACTCCCAGAGTTACACGTTGTGTTTGGAATAGTTGCAGCCGTCCCAAGTTTTGTTAGTGGCGCATTTTCGTATGCAGTTACGATGTATCCGCCGGCCCCTTTTGCCGAAACTGTAACGCCGGTGGTCGCGGTCGCAAACGTGTTCGTACTGAGGAGGCCAAAATCAATGCGGTAGTTCGAGAGTGAAAACGAAAATGTGCCGATTGTATAAATGTACTGGAACCCTGCCCGCACTAAATATCCCGTTGTTCCATATCTTCCCGGAGCGGTTTGCCCAACCGTGTCCGTTATTTTATATGGGCCACCAGTTTTAGTTCCTGAAGTCATGTTGATATTGCCAAACTGAATCATGTAATCCGCAGACGACATAAATCCATGCGCTTTGGGGATCATTAAAAACATAGCTCCAAAAAAAAGCGCTACGGCTATAGGAAAAACAGTCGCGAATTTTTTATTTTTCATGAATTTTTTCATCGCCATCATCTTTTACCTCACCGATCATCAACTCTGTTTGTTCCAAAATCACACGGATTTGTTTTTGAATATTTTCTTTATTTTCTGCGGGATAGGAACTCAGCTGAAACATTGTATACAGTTTTGGTTTTAGAAATGTTGTGATAAACATCGTCATGTCAATTTTTTGATCACCGCGTACTCGCAATGTATGTTTTTCCGCGAGCCGTTCTTGGTATTGCGTTTTTGCAAACAGCAATAATGGCAGAAGCGCGGGGAAAGAAAGAAGCGTTGCAATGGTATGCGTACTAAGCGATCCATTTCCTAAAGGTCCACCCATCCCTCCACTTGTCAGTCCACCGCCCTCAACCGACCACAAAAAAAATGGAATAGTAAGCCCGAGCGTAATGAGCGATGCCGCATCGAGTGTAAAAAGTGAAAGAAAAAGCAAAAAGTGAAGGAGCGGTAAAAAAAGCGACGCGGTCCCGCCAGTGTAGCCTATAACAAGCAAAAGCGCTGCGGCTAAAATACTTGTTTCAAAACTCAACGCATTGGGAAGTATGTGGTGAAGTTTTTTCTTTGCCGCATACTTGACCCAAAAATAAAGAAGTACAAGCGTGGCTACAAGTTGTAGAGAATACGGATGAAGCGCGGGCGTGCGCACCCAGACAAAACTAAGAATGCCTGCGGAAATAACGCTGAGAACTTGGGCAGAAACTGACATAAAACTAGTGTAGCACGAACTAAGTTCGGGACTTACCACTTGGGTAAGCATAATTGGCTCTTGGCTAAGTCCCGATCTACCCATATAGGGCGCCAGTGGAAATTTAATGTATAACTGGCATAAAGGCCGATACATCATTGTGTGGCTTTAGTTTCCTTTAAGTCCCGATCTTTAGTACAATACTCCGTATGGACGCAAGTGCATACGATCATCATTCAGCAGAAAAACAGTGGGCGGAAGCCTGGCGCAAGCACCGCGTCTATGAGCCCAACCTCGATCATCCAAACTCGCCATTCTATAACCTCATGATGTTCCCGTATCCTTCCGCGGAAGGTCTGCACGTGGGCAATATGTACGCATTTTCCGGCGCGGATATTTACGGACGCTACCAACGCATGCAAGGCAAAGATGTGTTTGAACCCATTGGTTTAGACGGGTTTGGTATTCACTCGGAAAACTACGCGATCAAAATCGGCGTGCATCCGGTCGAACAAGCAAAAAAATCACAGGAAAATTTTTACCGTCAACTTGGCGCAATTGGAAGTGGTTTTTCATGGGATGAGCGGCTCGAAACATACGATCCCGAGTACTACACATGGACGCAATGGCTGTTTGTGCAGATGTTTAAAAACGGTTTGGCATACAAGGCATCGTCGTTGGTGAACTGGTGCCCTTCGTGCAAAACAGTGTTGGCCGACGAGCAAGTTGAAGACGGAGTGTGTGAACGGTGCAAAACATCGGTGGAGCGCAGAGAAGCAAAGCAATGGTTTTTTCGCATCACGAAGTACGCCGATCAACTTTTGGCCAACATCGAAAAAATTAAGTGGCCAGAAAAAATCAAAAACGCGCAACGGCAGTGGATCGGCAGGCAAACAGGACTGGAAATTGATTTCAAGCTAGACGGTACAACACATGATGGGAAAAAAGAAATCATTTCCGTTTGGACCAAGTTTTGGGAAACGATGTTTGGTATCACATATCTTGTGTTAGCACCCGAGTATCCTCATGTTGAATCATGTGCCGATGAAACGCACAAAACCGAGGTGCGCGCGTACATCAAAAAAGCGCTGCATAAAACGGAACAACAGCGCAAGATTGATGAAAAAGACAAAACCGGCGTGTTTACCGGAGCATATGCAATCAATCCCGCAACCAACGAAAAAATTCCGATTTGGATTGCTGATTATGTATTGAAAGACGTTGGGACCGGCGCGGTGATGGGTGTTCCAAGCCATGACCTTCGCGACTTTGCGTTTGCAAAAAAATACAGTTTGCCGCTTAAACAGGTTGTATCCTACGACGACGCCACTATAAACACCGCGGTAGCACGCGGTGAAAAAGCGTTTGAGGGCAAGGGAGTTCTCATCAACTCTGGTGAGTTTTCGAAACTTTCTGCTTGGGGTGAGGGCAAAGAAAACATGAAACAGTGGATGATCCGAAAAAAATTTGGACGTGAACGCACCACATATCACCTTCGCGATTGGCTGATTTCCCGCCAGCGCTATTGGGGTCCGCCGATCCCAATGGTGGAGTGTGCCGAGTGTGGCTGGCAACCGGTTCCCGAAGATCAGCTTCCAATCGAGTTGCCATTTGTAAAAGACTACAAGCCAACCGGTGATGGCAAGTCGCCGCTCGAACGTGCGCCAGAGTCTTGGCTCTACACGCCATGTCCCAAATGTGGCAAAAAAGCAAAACGCGAAACCGATGTATCTGATACGTTCCTCGATTCCAGTTGGTATTTTTTGCGATACCCAAGTGTACATACGAAAGACAAGCCGTTTGATTCCGCCCGTATCAAAACCTGGCTACCGGTAAACGCGTATATTGGTGGCGCCGAACATGCGGTCTTGCACCTCCTCTATGCACGGTTTGTTACGATGGCGCTCAAGGACTGGAAGTATCTCGATTTTGATGAGCCGTTCCCATTTTTGTTTGGCCACGGCCTCATCATTAAAGACGGCGCAAAAATGAGTAAGTCAAAGGGCAACGTCGTAAACCCGGACGAGTACATTGAAAAATTTAGCGCAGATGCGCTGCGTACCTATCTTATGTTCCTTGGACCATACGACCAAGGCGGTGACTTTCGTGATGCGGGAATTTCCGGCATGTACCGGTGGCAGCAAAAAATATGGCGGCTATTCCATACAAAAGTCCGCACAAAAGTTGATACTACAAAACCAACCACACAAAATTTATTAGTCAAACTTCAGCGAACAATAAAAAAATGCACAGAAGACATGGCGGCGTTCCGGTTTAACACATCAATCGCCATGCTCATGGAGTGCGCGAATGTGTGGAGTGAAGATGGGGAAGCGATGGAGAAAAAAGATGCTGAACAGTTTCTCAAGTTGTTTGCGCCATTCATGCCGTTTATGGCTGAAGAAATCTATCAAGAGTTCATTGGCGGTGGCAGTAAAGGTAAAAAATCATTTACTTCTATCCACACGTCGTCATGGCCCACATATCAGCAAAATCTCCTGGTGGAAAAAACAGTGGAGATTATTGTGCAAGTAAATGGAAAGCTTCGCGGAAGATTCACAATAGATGCAAACGAGGCAATGGATAAAACGCGTGTCGCTGAGGCCGCCAAAGGGCTTGAAAAAGTCGCGGAGTTACTTAAAGCGGGATCGGTAAAGAATACCGTTGTCGTTCCCGGAAAACTCGTGAACTTTGTCCTCGAAGAAAAGTAAGTCGGAAAAGGGAAGGTCGGGTCTACCCTTTTCATACCCCCAATTTGGTTTTCGTAAGGTGATTGTTCGATTGGTCGCATACGATGGTGTATATGCAGATCGAAGTTCCGCCGGCAGTGTCTCAAGCACTCGCTCAACTCAAACAATTTTTTAGTTCCCGCCTCAACGCGATTTCTATTGGCGCGTTGGCGATGGGTGCAGGATCGCTTGTTCTCGGCACACTATTCCTTTTTCAAACGAAAAATCAGGATGAGAATGTGGCGTTTCAACCAATCATTTCCGATATTTCAGATCACCAGGCCGCCTCACCCTCGGCGCAGCCCAGGAAACATGTGGTTGTTGCTGTCACCGGCGCTGTCAAGTCTCCCGGCTCATATGCTTTGGAAGAACAAAGCAGGGTGGGGGAGGCGATTGCGTCTGCAGGGGGTGTGCTCCGCCAGGCAAACCGCGCATGGATTGACCGACACGTTAACATGGCACAAAAACTTCGTGATGAGATGCTCATTTTTATTCCATTCGAGGGAGAGGATGGTATCGAAGCTGACGGCGAGAGTGTTTCCAGCGAAAAACAACTCAGTGCGCAAAGTACGCTCGTTAACGTGAACACCGCGACGCTTGCGCAACTCACCGAACTCAAAGGAATTGGCGAGGTTCGCGCGCAGGGAATTGTCAGCGGTCGGCCGTATGCCACGTTTAGCGAGTTTCTTGAACGTTCGGGGCTTTCATCATCACTTGCTGAGAGTGTAAAAAGCTCTATTACGTTCTAAATATTTTCACTGACCAACGATATCGTGAAAATTATTGTACTAGTATGACACCATATGTACTTCTTACAGTATTGTTAACATCCTTCATATTCCTGCGTTTCATGCGTATATATAATCAAGCTGATCAGATGCATGATCTGGAAGAAACGACCCATACTCTTACGTTCTTCTTTCAAATAGATCAAAATAGATCAAAATTCGCATATCATTCGTCTTTCTATACTATAGGATTTCCAGGCGGAGTCCAGGCTAAAATAGGGGATACTATTATAGTGCGTGGAACCGTTAGCAGAACACACAACACTCTGACAGACTTGGTGAATAGCAAAATTAGATTGATAGGAAAGTCTTATGTAATAAAACAGAAGAGAGAGGATTCGGGTATCTTTTATGTGTGGTATTTTCTCGAAAAAGTAGCAAATATAAGGCGAAACTTTCTCGAGTTTTATAGGACACGCCTACCCCCGAATCACGCGAGCCTCGCAACGGGCATGCTTATCGGTTCTGACACGGCATTTTCCCCCGACTTCCTTGATTCCGCCCGGAAAACAGGCATTCTCCATGTTGTCTCAGCTTCAGGATACAACGTTTCTGTCATTTTGTCATCCCTACAATATATATTGATCAAACAAGGAAAAATGAAGTATTTGTTGATCGGAATTGGCACGCTTTTATACACAACACTCGCCGGTTTTTCTGTTTCCGTACTTCGTGCGGCAATCATGGCGCTTGTAGGGTTACTCGCGATTACCAGAGGTAGGGAGTACCACGGAGGGTGGATTTTAGTCCTCACTTCACTCATTTTTCTCGCAGTTAATCCGTTATTATTGTTTTCCGTGAGCTTCCAATTGTCTTTTGGCGCGACAGCAGGAATTTTGTTCCTCATGCCCATTCTCCAGAGGAAAATTCGGGAAACATTCGCGTCAAAAACCATGCGTTTTTTGTGCGATCAAGGCCTTATTTCGTTCTGCGCAATGATGGGAACGCTCCCATTTTTAGTCCTCTCTTTTGGCCAAATTAGCCTGGTAGGACTCCTTGCAAACCCGCTTTTATTGTGGACGGTCCCATACATCATGGGTGTTTCATTCTTCTCTTTCTTGTCCGCAAAAATTCCATTATTAAGCGATTTATCAATACAAATAACATATCTATCTACTAACTTTTTTATACAAAGTGTACGATTTTTTGCCGGTTTTCCCCTAGCATCCCTCTTTATTTCACCACACGAACGGCTTATTATAGGACTGTGGGGTGCGGGAATCTGCGGAATTATCGTCTCAGAACGCCTTCGGAAGAAAAAATATATAGAAAGAAAAGAGTTGCTCTCGCGTAGCGGGAATTCTTGAAGAAAAAAGAAGAGTTAGCACTCAATAATATAGAGTGCTTATATCTCTTAACAGACATATAACAGGGATACATGAACAAAAAATACATATTTATATGGGTAACATTCGCATTACTAGCAGTAATTTTACTCAAGCAGGGTGGAAAAGACCAGTTGCGTGTCATTATGTGCGATGTGGGACAGGGAGATGCTCTCCTCATAACCTATAAGAATACTCAAATGCTCATAGATGGAGGCCCAAACGACAAAGTTTTGGGTTGTCTTCGCATGCACATGCCACTATTTGACCATACCATTGAGTGGATTGTGGCAACACATCCTGACGCGGATCACATTTCTGGTATCATACCAGTAATAAAAGAGTACAAAGTAGATCAAATCATAACAAATGGGATGATGAGCAAAACTAAAGTCTTTTCGGAACTCACGCAGTTGATTGCAGAGCGTCATATACACGAAACCACAGCGAGTGAGGGAGATATGTTCCAATACGAAAAAGAACGTTTTTTGATTGTCTGGCCGCCACGACTTCCGGAACAGCAGAAACAACGCGAAAATTGTGATAATGCTGATACATCAAGTAAAAACGAATATCGGCAGAATGCCACGTATAGTAGTACAAATGCTTGCTCCATTGTCATTAAGCTGGAATTTGGGGATTTTAGTGCCTTGTTTACCGGCGATCTCGAGATTTCCCAAGAGCAAATCCTCATTTTCTCTGGAAAATTGACGCCAGTGACGGTGTTAAAAGTAGGGCATCACGGCTCAACGCACTCTACTTCTCAAGAGTTCCTCGAGAAAACTCGGCCAAAACTTGCATTCATCAGCGTTGGAAAGAAAAACAGCTATGGGCATCCAACAAAACGCGTATTGGATCTCCTTTCTGCAATGAATATACGAATTTTCCGCACCGACCGCGATGGAGAAGTTGAACTGGAAACGGACGGAATGCGGGTATGGCAAACTGATGGATGGTATCATAAGATATCACTATGAACCCAAAACCGGTACCGATTTTACTTTCCGCGCGTGACCAGCTGCACGCAACCATCACCAAGTATCTTTCTACGTTGGGTGCCGACCATCCAATGGTCGTTTTAGAGCGTCCCGCAAACCGCGAACACGGTGATTTTGCCACAAATGCCGCATTGGCAAACGTCAAAGCAATGAATTCCAAACCACGCGAATTGGCGACAAAAATTGTTCAGCACATTGTAGATAAAAAATATGATTTTCTTGAGAGAGTTGAGATAGCTGGTCCTGGGTTTATTAACTTTCATCTCTCAAAAAAATACTTTGGAAACATGTTGTCCACAATACGAAAAGAAGGCGAAAAGTATGGAAACTCGATCATGGGCAAGGGGAAGACAGTGATTGTGGAGTTTTCTTCGCCGAACATCGCCAAACCCTTCACAATCGGCCATCTCCGCTCAACGATCATTGGGGACGCTATCGCGCGAATGATGTCATTTTCCGGCTACTCAGTGCTCCGTGATAACCATTTAGGCGATTGGGGTACGCAGTTCGGCAAACAGATCGTTGCGATGAAAAAATGGGGCGACGAAAACGCAATTGAACGGAGCAAGCAGCCGGTTCGCATGCTGGTTGAGTTGTACGTGAAGTTCCACGCGGAAGCAGAAAAGGATCCAACATTGGAGGATGAAGGGCGGGCGTGGTTTGCCAAACTTGAAAAAGGCGATGCCGAAGCGCGGCGGTTATGGAAGAAGTGCATTGACTGGTCCATGGTGCAGTTCAACGCAATATACAAGCGCCTGGGCGTTTCATTTGACATGATGCTGGGCGAAAGTTTCTTTGAAGACAAGATGGATGAGGTGATTGCGGATTTCACACAGTCCGGTATTGCAAAAGAGAGCCAGGGGGCATTGCTGATTTTCTACCCGGGCGACAAATATCCACCGCTCATGCTCCGCAAAAAAGACGGCGCAACGCTGTATGCGACCCGCGACTTTGCAACCGACAAGTACCGCATAGGGAAGTGGGGGAAGGATATTTTGATTGTCAATGAGGTGGGCGCGGAACAGAGTCTGTACTTCCACCAACTCTACGAGGCCGAAGAGATGGTTGGGTACTGCAAAAAAGCACAGCGGAAGCACGTTGCGCACGGCATGATTCGATTCAAAGAAGGGAAGATGAGTACGCGCAAGGGAAACACGATTTGGTTGGAGGACGTGTTGGCCGAGGCGGTCAAGCGTGCGTCCACGTTTAACCCCAAAACCGCGGAAGAGGTTGGACTTGGAGCGCTCAAGTACAACGATCTCAAACGGGAAACGATTAAGGATGTGTTGTTTGATTGGGATGAGGTCGTGAATCTGAAAGGAAACTCGGGGCCGTATCTTCAATACACGTACGCGCGGGCAAAGTCAGTGCTCAAAAAGGCGGGAGGTGCGAAGGGCGCGAAAGCGGGGAGTGTGAAAAACGCAGGAAGTGTGCCGACACAAACGATGGAGGCGGGGAAGCCCGGAGCGCTTGAGTATATGCTCGATCAGTTCCCCGAAATTGTTGCGCGGTCCACGGAGGAATACGCACCGCACCACATCTGCACGTATCTTTTTGCGTTGGCGCAGGAGTTCAACACATTCTACAACAGCAGGAAAATTGTGGGTTCCGGCGAGCACGAAGCGTACCGATTATCACTGACAGAAGCAACCGCGGTTGTTTTGCGGAACGGTTTGAAGGTGTTGGGCATTATCGCGCCGGAAAAAATGTAACTTCTTTTTCACTTTTTCTTTAGCGAAACTCCAATCAATATTGCGGATAAAAGTTGTCCTGCTTGAAGCGAATACAGATAATGATCCAGAGTAAAAATTGGGGCAAGGGAAAAAAGTATAAACATCGCAACCGGCAAACGCAGTGAGTATTTTTTATGTGCGATGTATACGAAAAGAGCAATAAACAACATGCCGGAAATTCCGGTTTCAGCAAGCCACAAAAGTGCCACATTATGCGTTGGTTGAAGGAAACGCACTGTTGAACTTACGTATCCAAACCACTCTACCTGTGTTGTGAACTGATTGAGACCGGCGCCAAAAAGCGGATGGGCCTGAAACATACGAAGCGCAATGATTTCGAGCTGTTTTCTGCGGAGAAACGATGTGTCTTGCGGGAAAAAGAAAAGAAGTGCGCTGGCGAGTATAGAAAAAAGAATAATGATGAAAAGAGGAGATGGGAGTTTTGATTTAACATACGGAACATATTTCCAGTAGAGAAAAAGCGCAACAGGAAGTATACCTGCGGCAAACGCTGTGGTTGATTCGGTGAGAAGAACAATGATTCCCCCAAAAATAGTTGCAACAGCCGTCCAGCGTGTTTTTGGAAAGAGCGCCCAAAGCAAAACGAGGTAACCAACAATGACACCGGCCAGCACATTGGGGTGCGGGGTCGTTCCATACGGAAGGATCTGTACGCTCCCAGGGTATTTTGTTTTCGCAACAATCGGGTTATGGTCAAGCCTTGCTTCTCCGAGAAAGAGATAGCCGAAAAACGACCGTTGTGTGCGGTACTGATAGAGCGCAAGGGAAGACTGGAAAAGAATCGTCGCGATGAGTACGAAAAAAACTGCCTTATTCCGAGTGAGCGGTGGGTGTTCGGTGATCCATGTTCCCAAAAGCCACACTTCAACAAGCTTTGCGATAAACCACACCGTTGCGGGAAGCGACGGTGTGTCGAGATGGGTGAAGACGTGAATAAGAGCAAACGCCGAGATGAGCGCGATGCAAGAGTGCCGGTGAAGAAGCGCGCGGAGTTGTCGGAAAGAAAACACCATGTTTCTTTTTTCGTATATCCAGGTGATGAATAAAAGCAGGATTGGAATATCGGAAAGGTAAAATTTTGGAATGAGGTAGTCAACAAGCGTTCCACTTACATATGAACTGGGAAGCACGAACTTCAAAAAAAGGTTGGTGGGAAGGAGAAAGAGAACGGCGCAAAAGAGTATAAGTTGAAGTGTTGTTGAACGGAATCGCATGCGCCAATTGTACTACGGCATGGTACAATCCTTCGCATGGCAGCAGTAAAAACGGTAGCAAAAACTTCTAAACGCGGTTCATCACACTCCTCATCCTCTCTGTATTTCAAAAACATGTTGTCAAATGGACTCACACTTTTGCGGATTCCCATGAAAGGCGTGCAGTCGGTTACGGTTTTGGCATTGGTGAACACCGGCTCGCGATATGAAAAACCAGCGTGGGGTGGCATCTCGCACTTTTTAGAACACATGGTGTTTAAAGGAACGGAAAAATATCCGACCGCGCAGGATTTAGCGGCGGCGGTTGACGCGGTGGGCGCGGAGTTCAACGCGTTTACATCAAAAGAGTACACGGGATACTACGTAAAAGCCGCGAGCGAGCACATGCCGTTGGCCGTTGATGTGGTTTCGGACATGTTGCTTACACCAACACTCCGTAAAGATGATTTGGAACGCGAAAAAGGCGTGATTGTTGAAGAAATCAACATGTACAACGACACGCCCATGCGGCACATCGGCGATATTTTTGAACAAGTGTTATTTGCCGGCAGTCCACTGGGCCGCGACATCATTGGAACAAAAGAAACGGTGCGCGGATTGAGCCGCGAGGATTTTGTCGCATACGTGAAAGAGTGGTATGGATTGGGCAACGTTGTGCTCACGGTTGCTGGTGACGCAACTATTGTGGGTGGCGATAGTATTGTGCACGACATTGAGCGCGCGTTTTCTAAAAAAAGTGATACGAGTAATCGGAAAAATGGCGGTGAACGGGCACTGAAAACATTCACGAAAACATTATTTACCGGCGAACGCGTAAAAGTTGAGTACAAGAAAACCGATCAGGCGCATTTTATTATGGCCGTTCCCGGAATTACGCGCACCGATCCGCAACGGTACGCGTTGCAAGTATTGGCCGCAATTTTTGGCGGCAACATGAGTTCGCGGTTGTTTACCGAGGTCCGCGAAAAACGCGGGTTGTGTTACTACGTCCGCAGTGATCTCGATTATTATCACGACACCGGCGTGTTTGGCGCTTCAGCTGGCGTTGATCCGACACGGGTGGAGGAGGCAATTCGTGTGGTCCGTGAAGAATTTTTCCACTTGTTGGACACACAAGGACCGCGTGTGATTACTGAAATTGAGTTGCAGCGTGCAAAAGATTACATGACCGGTTCGACCATTTTGGATATGGAAGACACAAAAACTGTTGCGAGCCACTATGGTGCAACACAGTTATTGACGGGGAAAACTGAAACGGTTGAAGAAGAGTTGGAAAAAATCCGCGCAGTTCAGCTGACTGACGTGCGCGCAATCGCAAAAAAACTCATTGATGAAAAACGGCTCTATTTTGTCATGATCGGCCCATTTGAAGAACAAGAAAAGTTTGAAAAACTAGTGATGGGGTAAGCTATTTTTTGTGCCGCCACACTTTATGATGAAATTTTCCGCGTATCTTTTCTTTTTATTAACGCATGTTTCCACCGCGAAAATGTATCAATAATGTCGTCCGATTTTGCGAGAATGATGAGGCTAACATAAATACCTATCATTGTCTGAACGCCAGAATTACTTAGAAGTTCATATGCTTTTGCAGTAAATGTCATATATCATCCTTTCTTTGTTGTATGCGCATTTTTACTACATATCTTGCCCACATTGCCAAACCGATGAATGTTGGAAATCCAATAAGGATATATAAAAATCCAATCTTATTATAGTTGATAATGCCACCAATCACGAATGTTGTAAAGACAATCTTGCTGAGATCAAACAGGTACGATGCAAATAATTTTTTCTGCGTGAGTATTTCTTTTGTCATTTTTTTATTTTCTCACTCAAATCGTACAAACACCAAACGAAAGGAAAATTGGTATAAAAAAAGCCCCCTTCGGGGACTCTCTTTAGAAACAAAAAGCCTCACCGATTGGCGAAGCTTTCTATACGATGGTCGTGCAGCATCAAACAGGACACCTGACAATTTCAGTATTGTGCGATAGAATACCCACAGGCATAACAAACATACGTAAAGGAGTGACATATGATGCAACAATCAGTTGTTCTCGTAAAACCAGATGGACTACAACGCGGACTAATCGGCGAAATCATCGCGCGATTTGAACGCAAAGGATTAAAATTAGTTGCGCTTAAAATGACAACGTTGAGCCATGACGTACTTGACCAGTGGTACGCGCACCACAAAGAAAAACCATTTTTTAGCGGACTCAAAGCATTCATGATGCAAACACCAATCATTGCGATGGTGTGGGAGGGGTTGGACGCGGTTGACACGATCCGCAAACTGGTTGGCCTTACAAAGGGTCGTGAAGCCGAAGCGGGTTCAATCCGTGGTGATTTTGCCATGAGTCAGTCCAACAACCTTATCCATGCTTCTGACAGCGTTGAAAATGCGAAAAAAGAACGCAACCTGCTTTTTGCACAAGGTGAAATTTTTGCATACGAAAGCGGCGTTGATTGTTTAGTCTACTCAAAAGAAGAACTAGGGAAGTAGCGAAGAAACAGCGCGCAGAATATTGAGAGCGCACGGAGTATGTAAAATGCGCGATATGGCGGGGTGTAGCGCAGTTGGTAGCGCGCATCGTTCGGGACGATGAGGCCCGCGGTTCGAGTCCGCGCACCCCGACAAAGATACATAAATAACTGAAAAGAATGAACAAAAAATACTTATTCATCTTAATTATATTGACTATTCTTTTGATTCCTATTCCCCGTATATATAAACTTAACTGTTCTTTCGTATGTCCCGAAAGAATATTATGCCATCCATGTGAACTTCCCCATGCTTTCCCGTTGTGGAATGGATACTTCCTGATTCAGCAAAAATCTATTGCGACCAAATGTATAGAATTGATTTCTGACAATATAGTTTGTTTATATAAACACTGCGGAACCACAAGTTTTACTAAGCAACAATGAAAGTATGTTCGCGAAACGAGATTCTCACTTTTTGTGCAAGGATGTTACGGGCTTCCTGTTAATGGGGCAAACTGCACTCCCGATCCGCCGTTATATAATTGTTTGACCTGAGTAGCGGTGAGGGCGTAGTTGAAAACCCGCACATCGTCAATCTGACCGGGAAAATATTCTGCTCCAGTGGAATGGCGACCGATGCGTCCCGCGACAGCGTCATTCACAATAGAAGTCACTGCAGATGTTGTATTATATCGTTGATTTCCATCGACATAAAGCTTAATCGCTCCGGAAGAAAAAGTTCCCACGACATGGTGCCAGGCGCCGGTATCGGTGAGATTAACACCCGAAGTAGTAGTTTCAGTGAGAGTAACACCATCTCCAACTCCCAAGAACAGACAATTAAGACTAGCACATGCACCATACCCCCCAAGTCCAAGCCGGAATCCGAGTTTACTTGCCCAAGTTTGTTTGACGAAGATGTTGTAATTTGTTGCATTGGCAAGGCTAGCAACTTTTATCCAGGCAGAGACCGTAAGTTGGGTTGATGGATTTGGGCTGGCAGTATGTGCAAGCTGTACATAATCATCAGAGCCGTCGAAGTTGAGACTGCTATTAAATTTACCGGTTGCGCCATTACCCCAGGCAGTACTTGCTGTCGTACACGTGCCCACGGCGGTTTGTGTGCCACCACCTGTGCCATTCCAAGTGCCAGCGTTCCCATTACCTGAGGAATCATTGAGAGTAGACCCTTGGCATTCATCGAATTTCCAGTATCCCACAGGTCCACTGCGGTTATAGTCCCATGCGATTTGGGCTGGTGTGCGGGCATAGTTGAAAACTCTTATGTTATCTAATTTACCAATAAAACCAGTAGTACCAGATATACCTCGGTTGCCGAATGTAAAAGCGTTATTATTTGTTGTACTTGTCCATGTTCCATTGGTTGTATTTACCAACACTCCATCGATGTATATTTTTATGGATGTTGTTGTGTTTACAATCCCGAAATGTTTCCAGGTATTTGTTCCAAGTGTTCCTGAGGGGCCAGCGTCTATAGTTGATGATCCTCTTATGTCCATACGCAAACCGTCACTTTGTACTCCAAGGTCCCAACCGGTGGAATCATTATTATATTTTCCAAGAACTCCTCTATAGCTAGTGCTGTTTGTGGGATCAACATTGATCCAACCAGAAACAGTAAAGTCTGAAGTGAAATCAAAATTAGCTTCATTTGCAATTGGAGAGGTTACATAATTGTTGCTGAAATTAATCCCTGATCCAAATTTACCAGTTGACCACGTTGGATTATTGGTGAGAGTTCCTGTATTTCCGTTACCCGAAGAGTCATTCGCTGTTGTTCCAGTCTTTTCTTCTAGGTTCCATTCACCAATAGGGGCAGAACAAGTCGCAGTATCGCCGAGGATGCAGTAGGCAGCTTGGGCAGAGGAAGAGGCAACCGAACCACCAGTGAGCTGTGAAGTATCAGAAAAAGTTCCCAAAACCATTACCGAACCGCGGTTCATATCGAGCTTTATTTCGTCGGCAGTGAGCGCAGAGTTGTAAACTTTTACTTCATCAATAAGGCCAGAAAATGCTTCAGATGTAGCAGAGGACATACCAATTCTGAATGCTGTGGTGTTGTTGACATCCCCCGAAATATTAGGATCATCGGAATCGACCTGTTTTCCATCCACATAGAGATACTGCATATCTAGGTCTCTGTCATAGACTGCTGCGACGTAATGCCAAGCACCATCGGTGACTGCTCCGGCAGCGGCATAAGAAGTTGCAGAACTATCTGCATCGCTGTATGAAATTCTTAGGCGATTATCGGTTTCGATCCTAAAAATATACCCACTCAAACCAGCTCCGTTATCTTTTCTAATAATATTTTGGATAACCCCAGTAGCCGAAGTTTTAATCCAGGCCGATAAGGTCATACCCCCAGTTCTTATATCGAGGGCATCATTATCGTTTACGCTAACGATAGTATTTGAACCGTTGACAAACGCTAAAGATTTTCCAAATTTTCCATTATTACTCCATGCGGCTCCAGTAATAGTGCCATTTAAACCTGTCCCATTGCCAGAGTTAAAAGTTGTTGCCCCGTATCCTTCGTCGAATTTCCAGTAGCCTACTTGGGAGCCAACGGGGGAGCCACCAACGGGGTGTCCTGCGTTCATATCCTCAACGATTTGTTTTTGCGTGCGGGCGTAGTTGTAGAATCTAATATCATCGAGTTTCCCCTGAAAATAAAATTGTGCAAATCCAAGATACATTGTGCTTGATGTGGTGTAGTTGATGGCTCTGGTTTCGGCCGTGGAACATTGTTGAACTCCGTTGATAAAAACGCGCAGATTTTGTTGGTCATAGGAAGCGGCGATGTGTGACCATGTGTTTCTGGGGACAGTGGAAGCACTAGTGGTGCAAACTATTGGAGCTGCGTCTCCGACATTGACTTGGAAAATAATTCCTTTGTTGTAATCCAGAACGCGCCAACTATTGCTATAACCATTACCGTAGGGACCAGTGATAATACCTTTCCAATCTCCGGTGGTGGTGTTGTAGGTAGGATAAACCCAGAAGTCGACACCAATATTTTTTGGTTGAAGGGTGGTAGTTGCAGTGACGTTTAATCTGTCTGAGGAGCCATTAAAAGATAGTCCAGAACCAAATTTACCTGTGGTCCAAGTAGGAGATCCAGTTACCGAAATGGAATTGCTGACGCCACTGGAGTCGTTGATTGTGGTTCCACTATGTTCGTCAAATTTCCACCAACCGATTGGTCCCGGGGCCCAGGAGTAGAGGTCGCGGACTTCTTTGGAGGAGAGGGCGCGGTTGTAGATGCGGACGTCGTCGATTTTGCCGTCGAAATATCCACCGCTATTATTTTCGTCGTTGGCAATCCTGAGTGAAGTTGTTGAATCATATACGGAAGCGGGAACTGTTCCAGTTAGGGTTCCATTGTCTAAAGCTCCATTTAGATAAATATCCATAGTTCTATTCGTACTGTTATAGACTCCAGCAACGTGATACCAAGTACTATTAGATAGTGTCGTACTCGAATCCCTGTAAGCAGTGGCGCTTGTACCGTCGGATGAAACTAGAAATCTAATTGTTGTGCCGAACTGCCTTAAATAGTAGCTTCTGCCCCCAGTTACGTCTTTTGCTATTATTTGTCCATTTGTTTGACTTTCGGTGTTAAACCACGCGCTTAGCGTGAGAGATGAAGTCAAAGACAGAGTACTGTTGTCGTTAATTGACAAATAGTCGCTAGTGCCGGCCTCGAAGTCCTGCGCGTTGCCAAATTTTCCCGCGGCGGCAGCAAACGTGGTTTGGTGGGCTAGGTCGTTGGAGTTGCCGGAAGAGTCACAGGAGTCGTTGACGCTACCGGTGCAGGAGTTGGCCGCAGACTCGTCCATTTTCCAGTAGCCAACTAAACCGTTAGAAAGAGCGTCGAGGTTTTTGGAGGAGGAGCCGAGGGAGACGGAGACACCCTTGGTAGTGCCGCGGGATTTAAAATCGGCCTTGATTTGCGCTGCCGTGCGGGAGTAGTTGTAGATTTTGACGTCGTCGATGAAGCCTTTAAACTGACTAGTATTACCTCCAATATAGAAGTTTGCTGCATTAGAGATGCTCCCCAAACTTTCAGGGGTATACCCCCCAGCACTTCCCGTATTAGCACGGCCGTCGAGGTAGACAAGAGGATAGGTTTGGCTACGATCAAAAACTATTGTGATTTGGTGCCAGTTATTGTTGTAGATGCCAGAGCCGTCTTTTCCGTAACGGTAAGACTGATTTGGGCCATCATCAATCATTCCGTACGTGTCGCCACCCCAGCCGTCAGCTAAGTTGATTTGGTACCCTATTTGAGTGGCTCCTTCCATTTTGTGAATTATTTCGCCGCTGTTATCCTCTGTTCTTACCCAGACTGAAATTGTAAAGCTGTTTGTATCAAAATCGAGTGCGCCATTTGAAGGATCATTCACAATGACATAGTCTCCACTTCCATCAAAATAGAGACATTTTCCCGAGACGCATTTATCCTCACTTTGCCAAGTGGCGTTTGTGATGGTCCCGTTCAATTGAGTTCTTGATGTTGAGTTGTTTACTGTGTTTCCATACCCCTCGTCGAATTTCCAGTACGCCACGGGACCGGCGGATTTTTCCTGGACGGCTACGGTGCCGATGGCGTAATTGGTGGCGACAGTGGCAAAATCAGCAGCGGAGAAGCCGTTGGCGGCACTGGGATTGCCGTAATAGTAGTAGATGGTTTGGGCGCCGGCGGGGAAGGAATCAAAGAAAATGTGGGCAACGGTGGTGGCGGTGGTGCAACCTGAAACTATGTAATATGGCAAGAGATTACCGCCGGTATCAGTAAAACGTAGATCTCCACAGTCGCTTTGAAATTGACCTGATGCAGAAGTATCTATTGTGGTACTGATGTATACGTTGGTCTCGGCTGCGGTATGGGAAGAAATTGGAATAGCGTTACGGTACGCCCAAGATTCATCAAACCAAGCCGCTTTGGCGGGACTCAACAACCGCATACCAAAAAACACGAGAAGAACGATGAGAAAAACACCACCGAAGAGAAAGGAAGAAACTCTTTTTTTGGAACGGGACATACGATCGCATTGTAGCATCGGGTCGAGGTATAATGGCAAGCATGTCCCCATAGTTCAATGGATAGAACGGGGGTTTCCTAAACCCTAAATCCAGGTTCGATTCCCGGTGGGGACACAATAATAGATTGATTTATCAATCCAAGAATGATTTTAAGGCGCGTCTGTTACCGCTTGCGCAATTACTTCGCCGCTATCTCCACTTGTAAGATCTGGACGATCTGACCATTTTTGAGGATGTGATGAAATACTAATCACCGTTCCTCTAGGAAATTTTTTGCGAAAGACCTCTGCAAGAATACCACCTTCATGTCCGTCTGGTCTGGTTAAGTTTTCATCGAATAGACCGACGTTCACTGCAGCTAAGGTTTCGATATACTGAAGAGCTTCATCTAGACCACCAGCTTGAGCGATGACATGATGTCCGAATCTTTCCAGCCACTCAATAAGTATGGGGCTAGTAAACTTAAAGCGGTATAATAAGCCGCAATGTCTTCATTAATCAATCTAAATAAGTATTACAAACATTCTCACATTTCGAAAGCTAAATTCAGGGTGTTTTTGAAGCATTTTTGTTACG